>Ga0193755_1000225_pt1 | contig 15984 bp, 8 predicted proteins | sample H1a2metaG_FD_144921 | JGI IMG/M metagenome (GOLD analysis project Ga0193755, IMG submission 144921) | Soil microbial communities from a riparian zone of the East river system, Colorado, United States - H1a2 | ecosystem: Environmental > Terrestrial > Soil > Riparian zone | place: USA: East River...
ATAGTTGAATACTAGATTTATATCCGTCAATCTTCTATGGTTAAAATATGAAAATTGTTAATACGTAAATGTGTCATTCTATGTATTATAAGTTAAAACCGCAGCTTCAGATAAAATAAGATTCAGATTAAAAGTTATTACTATTTTATTTTTCTTATTTTAAGGTTTCCCCTTGTGCATAGGCAAATTGACCTGTTGTTCTTATTTTTATAATAATAAAAACCTCTGGTGCATTTTCGTAATTAAATTAAAACCTCTGCTCTTGTGTAAACAAGCCTTTAAGAGGCAAGAGGCAATTGTGAAATATTATTTTTAACTTTTTCAAAATATTAACCTAGTATTTATAAAAAAATTATCGAATTTTTGTTGGTTTCTAATAACTCAGATATTAACCATTGGACCACTGCTCGTAGTAGCTAAGCGCACAAGAGTAGCAGGTTTTGTAACAGGAGAGGGTTGTTTTTTTTTTTTTATTCATACAAGTAAATCTAAAACACACAAATTAGGTATTAGCGTAGCTTTAAACTTTTTTGTAGTTCAAAATATTAGAGATTCTTATTTATTAGCAAATTTTTCACAAATTTTTGGTTGTGGTTCTTTTAATATTGTTGAAAAATCAGGAATAGTTAGATCTGCAATAAGCAATTTATCTGATATAACTTATAAATTATACCTTTTTTTGAAGAGTATAATATACAAAGAATTAAAGCTAAAGATTTTAATGATTTTAAAGAGGCATCTATTTTAATGAAATCTAAATTATATCTAAGAAAAGAAGGGTTAGATAAAATACTCTTGATTAAATCCATAATGAATTTTAATAGGGGTTGGCCTAGGCCTAGTATATATTTACTATGTCAAAAAATTATATTTGAATTTTCTACACCGGACCCTGAGAAGCAGGTACTCAAACCCTAGCTCAATAAATTTGCTACAGCAAAGCACTGGGATTAACTCTTACTACACCGGGGAGCTAGACCTTAGGGTTTTATTCTTATAAAAATAAGAACCAATGTAAAACTAGAAAAAATAAAATATTTAATTGTTTAGACGATATGGGATTTTGAATAGGTTTAGATTAAAGTTTCCACATATTATACTTATTGTCTAATAGAAGTGGCTGAAATTACCTTTATTTGTATGGGCTATTTTTGTAACAGCAATTTTATTATTATTATCTCTTCCTGTCTTAGCGGGTATGTATTATGTATTATACTGTTATACGCTTAGTTTTACTCGCCCTATCCCCCTTTCTTTAGTCAAACAACCTAAAACTATTAATTTGGAAGAAGTACCTTCTGAATTAAAGGAGATCTTAGTAGGCTCGGCTTTAGGTGATCTTCACAACCGTAAAAGACATAGAAATACAAGTCTGCATTTCAAACAAAGTATACAGAATGAACCCTATATTCTTCATCTTTATACTTTATTTCAATAATTTTGTAAAATGACCCCTAAAATAAAGGATGCCAAACTTAAAAAAAAATCCATCAGTCTATATTTTTCGATACATTAACTTACGAGGCATTTAATTATTATTATGATTTATTTTATAATAATAAGAAGAAAAGAGTACCTTATAATATAGAAGAATTGTTAACAGCAAGATCTCTCGCCTTTTGAGCCTTGGATGATGGAACACCCGATCGTTCTGGTTTTATTTTTCATAGTAATTCCTTTACGTTTGCAGAAGTTGAGCTATTAGTTCTGGCATTAAATAATAAATTTGATTTAAATTGTTCAATACATACTCGTAAAGATACTGTAATAAAACCTTATCTTATCTATGTTAAAGGGGATTCTTGAATTAAATTTACAAATTTAGTAGAACCTTATTTTATTCCACATTTTAAATATAAGTTAAAGTTAAGAGGATCATATACAACAAAACAAAAAAAAAAATAGTTCTGTCTAAGCCTTTGGATATGTAGGTAAATCAAAGTATAGTGTTAACAGTTTATATGGTATACGATCAATTTAAAGAAAGGCCGAATAGCCTGAATAAATTAAAGCGGTATTTAGTATCAAGCAAGATTGTGCCCGCTTTAAACCTGGCTGTATGCTGGAACATCTTCTGTTCTATTTTAAAATATGGAATAGTAGACAATCAGCAGGTAACACTATTGAACATCATGTCCTGGTGGAACCTCAACGACTGCGCGCCAGGGCTATCTATTGATTATAGTATTAATTACTATAGTACTATACTACCAATCTCTACTACGCGACCATTGTATGTATAGGTTCTTATCTAGCTGGGCTTCTTGAAGGAGATGGAACAATAATTGTACCTTCTACAGAACGATCTATCAAAGGTAAACTGAATTATCCTAGTATTCAAATAGTGTTTCAAGTAAAAGATTTTACACTTGTATCTTTAATTTGTCGTAATATAGGACATGGTTCAATATGTAAAAAGAAACAGAGTGCTGTGTACATTTACACTATTAATCATTTACAAGGACTCGTTATTCTTGCACAGCATATAAATGGAAAAATTCGAGGACATAAACTTTATCAACTGAATAAACTAATTGATTATCTAATGTTAAATCACCAGGTCTTATTCTAGGTAATTTGCCTTTATATATTTCACCATTACAAAATAATAGTAGGTAGGCGAAGCCAACTGGATATATTGAAGCAGATAGTAGGTTTAAAGTACGTACTTCTTTAACAAGTAAACAATCACGTCTAGGTCTAAGTTTTTAACTTAGTCAATCTCGTATCAGTCGACATGGTTATTCAACTTTAGGAGTAATGGAAATGATTGCATCATTTTTAGAGATTAAAGTTAATTTAATTCGTGAAGAACGAAAACAACCTCAATATCGTGTACGTACAAGTAGTGTTTCTACTAATAAAATCCTGCGCAATTATATAGATAAATATCCACTGTATGGTAGCAAATATTTAGATTATAAGGATTGGTGTAAAATTCTGTCTTATTTTGAAAAAGAAAACATTGGCAAACGTAGATGAAATTAGTAAAATAAAATCACAGATGAATCAATATCGTACTGTATTTCGGTGGGATCATTTAGTATAGTAAAATTCAATTATGATAGTAAGATACAGTCTCAACCTGTTTGTGAATACAGGAGTATCCCACTTTTCTTACCTCTAGCTTTTGCCTGTTATTAGTAGTTGTACTACAACAAAAATGTTTTTAAAAAATAGCAACAGAAAACATAATTAGTAAGAATTGAGCTAATTAGCATAGACATTGAGTCTTGGGATCTATAATTTGGCAATAACGATGTTATTAACCGATAGAAATTTTAATACTAGTTTCTATGATCCTGCTGGAGGTGGAGATCCTATCTTGTATCAACATCTTTTCTCTGAGAGAAATACCATAAACTATCAAATTACTACACTATCTTCTATTTTAATGAGTAATAATTCACCTCAAATTGTTACTATTGAACCTTATGACAAATATTATAAAGCTAATTCTAAATGCTATGGTAAATTTAAGCAACCTAGTCCTGAATTTTTAAATTGATTTATAGGTTTTAGTGAAGGGGATGGATCATTTATTAATGCTTTAAGAGGGGATCTTTATTTTGTAATTACTCAAGATTCTAGAGATAAACAAGTTTTAGATTATATACAAAAAACCCTTAATATGGGGAAAGTAATAGTTCAAGGTAAAACTACCTCTCGGTATATAATACAAGATAAGTTGGGTTTATATTTAATATCTTTAATTTTTAATGGAAATATAAGAACACCCGAGAAACTTAGCTCTTTTAATAAATTTTTAAATATTTTAAATAAAAATATTAATAAACCTTCTAGAAAACTTAAAGAGTTTGATTTAAAAAATGATTATTTTGAATTTATTTATCCTTGTAATTCGTTAAGAGAAATAACATTAAATGATAACTGACTATTAGGATTTATAGACGCTGAGGGTTGTTTTCATGTTTCTTTTTCTACACACAAAAATAGTTATTCAATACTTTTTGATATTTCTCAAAAGGGTTTAGAGAATAAGAATGTATTGTTAAATAAATTAGTTCTACTTTTTAAAGTAGGTAAAATTTATAAACATTATCATGAAAATAATTGAAGTTTCAGGGTTAGTGGTTTGTCTGCCACTAAAGTAATTATTAATTACATAGAAACATTTGAATTTTCGTTATTTACTAAAAAAGCTTCTAGTTTTTTATTGTGAAAAGAAATTCATAAAGCTTTAATTATTTCAGATCATTTAGATTTAGTGAAAAAACAGAAACTTATTAGTTTATCTAAAACTGTCAATAAATATTCCGAGTAAAGAGTAGATAATTAAATAATTTGTGGCGTTTATTTAAAAATAATTTTATAGCCTTAGGTTTTCTTAAAAAATGGGAAAAATTGGAGGTAGTAGTAAGTTTGTAAAAACTTAAATAAAATTTAGAAATAAGTTAAAATGATTCTTTTTTATTAGTTATTAGTTTTTAGTTAATAAAAAGAATTCTTTTACTGTTTAAATAATTATAAAATAAGATAGCAGACGTTATTCATAAAACAATATTATGAATTTTAGATATTTTATATCAATAAGACTATATTATTATATCTTTTTTAAGTCCAGCAGCCTAAAAAAAAGGAGAAGGATTAGAGAAGGTGCTACTATCTAGTCGTAATCATATAATCTAAGCAAACTAGTATAAGAAATTAGATTAAAATCTATGATTAATTACTCTGACGAGGGTAATGTGTAAGTATAAATTATATAATAATCACTATACTTATGCGGCGATGCTAGTGTTAACGGTTAAAATCCCCTAGGACAAGACCGTCGGTTGTATACTAAACCGCTACAGACTGGGTCACTGGTGGGTGCCTGAAATGGTGCTTAATGTACAGTCGGATTCCTCTCATTTTCTTGAGGTCAATAAACAGAAATTTTATTGAATTTTATAATTAAGGGTGAATAAATATTTATAAAATAAGGAATTGGGTTTTTTGGTCAAATGTGGCCCTATTAATTCTATATGAATATGAACTACGCTATATGCTGGAACTCTTTCAATATTAATATGTATTGTAAGGATTAGGTTACTATGATCATAAGAGGTATATCTCTACCGTTTGGCGGTGTAGCTTGCATTATTTCTTCTAGTTCTGTTGTTATTCTTACTTGGCGCTTTGTGGGATACGAGGGCTATTAAATAGAAATAGAACCCGATCTAGTAAAAATATCTATATCACACGAGGACAATCAGCAGGTAACCAACTACTGGATATGAGTCTAGTAGAAACCTCAGAGACTACACGCGTAGCTTCTTATTCGAAATATAAATCTTTTGTGATTTGTTAGCCGCTCTAATAGATGGAGCAGTAAGTCCACAGGTAAGAAAAAAGAGGAGGTACACTAGTCTTTATTTTACTATGTGACATGTGACTTTAAGATCTACTAAATATTATTAATATTTTAAAAAAATACAATTCGAAGCCATAAATCACAACGATTATTTCTTATTCTGGACTACTATGTTTTACGTGAATTAAAAGCTTTTAAACCTTTAAGTATTCATCATAAAGCATGGCGATATTTAAGGAATAAGTGGAATAAGTTGAAGATATAGTCCTTTCTTTCTTAATTTTTTGAGAGAAGCATCCAGAAGTTTTATTTATAGGCTTCTTAACGTTGCTGTATGCTGGGACTACTACAATAATTAGTTTTAAATACTTCATCTTGAATGACATAGTGACAAAGTTAAAACAATGAAGTATATCAGCAGGTAACAATTTTAATAATGTTATTAAATTTGGAACCTCAGAGACTTTATGCAACGAAACAGTAGTAAATTCAGAAAATGTAAAACCCATATCTGTTCATGGGGAAGGCTCCGCTAATAAGTTAGGGGAGATAATTCTTACGTGACTAAGAACCAAACTCCGGGGACACTCTAAAGCTCTATTAACCAAAGATAAGAAGGAAACTTCTTATCCGGCCTGATTAATGACTCAGGGTATGGTAATATCACTAAAGATGAAAGATTTTATATCTGAAATGGGTTATCGCGGATCTAAGTCTTTACTAGACATTAGTAAAGTAAAAGAGCAACGAGTAGACGGTTCTTACTTTGGATATAATCAAAAGTTAAGGTGTATTCTAGTCCACGGGAAACCGATCGGCGATATTGAGATTAAATTTATCCGCTTTTTATGCCATTATAACTTCCTTTCGGTTAATATATTATTGATACTAGTTTGTCTCGGATACTGATTAGTTTTAATAGGATTATCTATTTTATACCTTTTTTATAGCACTTATGTTAATTTTAGCACAACTTCTTTAACAACTAATTCTTCAAAAGGTTCAGGAGTATCTACGCCTTCTCCTAGAGAATTTTCTGTTATTGATCCCAAAAAGAATCATAGTCCTTATTATGTTACTGGTTTGGTTGACGGTGAAGGAAGCTTTGGGTTATACGTAGCTAAAGATAGTAGTACTAGATCCGGATATCAGATTCAAGCTACTTTCCAGATAACTTTGCATAAAAATGATTATGCTTTATTAGAAATGGTTAAAGAATTTTTTGGTGTAGGGGGTATTTATAAAGATGGTGATAGATATATTAAGTACTCTGTAAGATCCTTAAAAGATTTAGCTATCATTATAAAACATTTTGAAGAATACCCTTTACTAACTCAAAAGCGTGCGGATTTTTACTTATTTAAAGATAGTGTACAGCTTATGCTAAATAGAAGCCACCTTACAGAAGAGGGGTTAAAAAAAATAATTTCTTTAAAAGCGTCTTTGAATAAAGGCCTATCTTGTTCTTTAAAAGCTGCTTTTCCTAATGTGGTTCCAGTACCTAGACCTTTAGTATTAAATAAAAAGATCGAAGATCCTAATTGATTAAGTGGTTTTGTGGATGCAGAAGGTTGTTTTTTATTGAATATACAGAAATCTCAAGGGCACAGGCTAAAGGAGAGAGTAGTTTTAAGATTTATAATTACTCAGCACGCTCGCGATTCTCAACTTCTAGATCATTTGGCGGTTTACTTAGGTTGCGGTTTTATTAAGTCTAATCTAGATTCTACTAAGAGATTTGTAGTATATAGTTTTCCTGATATCTGTGATAAGATTATACCCTTCTTTGATAAATATCCCCTAACAGGAGCTAAATTTAATGATTATTTAGCTTTCAATAAGGCAATTAATATTATTAAAGATAAGGCTCATTTAACCACGGTAGGTCTAAATGAGATTAGATCTATACAAGCTAGTATGAATTCAGCTAATCGATCGAAGAGAGGATGTTAGAAGATAGCTAATTTCAATGTATTGTTATAAATTAGTGATCATTAGCCTAGAGCTAAAATAGGTTATTTGTTCTTTAAATACTCAATTTAACTAGTCTGGTCTGGTCTGGTCTGGTGCCTTTAAAAGTCTATAAGAGTGCAGAACGGAAGGCCATTGGAATAATATATGATAATATATTTAATAGGGAATGCGCAAGCGAATGTAATAAATCGTTTATATTATGCTTTATTATAAGCGGTGTGGCGGCGCTAGGTTTAATTAAAATATCCGCCGAAGCCCTTAGCTAAAGGCATGGTTATCTTGATACTACCTAAGTTATTTTATCAGTATAACGATAGGTAGGAGAGGACGGTCCCTAAACATTTAAAACCGTTAAATGATGAACAATTTGGACATTATTTAGCTGGTTTAATAGATGGAGATGGTCATTTCAGTAGCTGTAAACAGCAACAACTGGTTATTGTATTTCATAAATTAGATGTTTCTTTAGCTTATTATATAAAGGAAAGAGTAGGCTTTGGAAGTGTTAAAAAAGTTAAAAATAAAAATGCATATCTTTTAATTATAGCTGCTAGAGAAGGTTTGGAAAAAGTTATTAATTTAATAAATGGTAAAATTAGAACAGAAAATAAGTTTAATCAAATTACTAACAATATATTAAGTCATCCTAAATTTTTTGGTAAAACAATTAGTTTAAAGTTAAATTTGGATATTGATTTAAAAAATCATTGATTAGCAGGTTTTTCAGACGCTGACGCAAGCTTTCAAATTAAAATACTTAATAGAAACCTCTGCTCTAAGCCTCGCACAGGCAAGAGTAAAAAGGTAGAAATTCGATTAAATTTTCAAATAGATCAAAAAAAAGACGTTCTCTTACTATTAATTAAAAATTTTCTTGGCGGAAATATTGGTTATAGAAAAAGTCAAGATGATTATACTTACAATTCTGATAGTTATGGTTCAGCTAGAAAGATAATTAAATATTTTGATAGTTACCATTTACTATCCCATAAATATCTCGATTTCCTAAGATGGAGAAAGACTTATGTATTATTGCAAATGGAAAATGGTTTAACTGACAAGGATAAAATGAGAATTAAAAACTTCGCCTCCAAATTATCTATTAATAGAACAAACACTTTCTTAGGTTTTTCAAGCCTCGCTGTGCTACAAAGTGCTCACCAAGGTAATTATAGAGGACTAAATAGCTGCTTTTTAAATAAAGGTTGCAGAAAATTCAGTACTAGTTTACTGGTTAAACAAAGTTCTAATTTTTCATCGCAACCTCAATCGTCAGCTTTAAATCCTTATTGAATAACAGGATTTGGAGTTGGAGAATCTTCATTTACTATCTCTATTATCAAAGATTCTAAATATAAATTAGGTTGAGCTGTTAAACCTAGTTATAGAATAGGATTACATCAAAAGGATTCTGATTTATTGGTGAGAATAAAAGCCTTTTTCGGTGTAGGTAATATTATAAAAGATAGCAAAACTAATATGGTTTATTTTGTTGTGAGTCCGTTAGCTGATTTAACTAATGTAATAATACCTCACTTCTTAGAATACCCGTTATTAACTCAGAAACGTGCTGACTTTTTACTTTTTAAATCTATTATAGATATGATAAATAGTAAAGAACATCTTGATTCAGAAGGGCTAAAAAAGATAGTGGGAATAAGATCTTCTATTAATAGAGGTTTATCTACAACCTTATTAGAAGCTTTCCCTGATGCGTATCCCGTTTATAAGCCGAAAATGCTAGTTCCTTTAACTCTCGATCCTAATTGATTAATTGGGTTTACAGATGGGGAGGGTTGCTTTAATATTCATATTACTTCTTCTAAAACCCTCGTAATCGGTGTTCAAGTAAAAGTAAGATTTATATTAACACAACATTCGCGAGATATAGATTTAATGCAAAAGTTAGTACAAATTTTAGGTTGCGGTGGTTTAAGCCAGTATAGTGCTGAAAAACCTGCTATTAATTTAGTTGTTTCTAAATTCGCGGATATAAATACTAAAATAATTTCACTTATTAAGAAATATCCTCTTCAAAGTTCTAAAAGACTGGAATTTGGGGATTTTTGCCTAGTTGTAGAGCAAATGAAAAATAAAGCTCATTTGACTAAGGAGGGATTAGAAAAAATTAAGGAAATAAAAGCTAGAATGAACACTAGAAGAGAACTTGTTTTTAATAAATACACGGAAGAGGATAAATAGTATAGTGTGCTCATTCATTTTTTGAATTTCTATGATATTAGATTTGCTTAAAATAACTTTAAAGCTTGTCTAAGGGGCAGGGGGTAAATATTTAAGATCGGTCATGGAAATTAAAAATTAATAGAGTTAAATGGATTAGCAGGTTTTTAATACTTATTACTTTGGATCCACTAGTTTTGGTTCGGCTAAAAATTGTATTAATTATTTTGATTACTTCCATTTATTATCTAGTAAGCATATTAACTATTTAAAATGAAGAAAAGCATATATAATAATTCAAAATAAAGATCATTTAAATAAAGATGGAATTGAAAAAATTATTAAATTAAAAGGTACAATGAACAGATTAAATGAGAATAGTGAACAGATTTAATGAGACTACTGCTTAAGATCAAGTTCTAACAAGGATGCTAAGTTCTTGAGTATTAATTGGAATAGATTTTTGTTTGTTTTTTTAACTATTCGATTAATCAAAATTATTGTTATATTTTAATTATACCTGCTTTTGGTATAGTTAGTCAAATAGTTTCAACTTTCTCAGGAAAACCAATCTTTGGTCAATGTGGCCCTAAATATTACATAAATATTTTGAAACATACTATAAGCAGGAAAGTAAGGAATTTTAAGAAACAAAATACTATACTTGTAAGTCACCTAAATCTAAATAAAACATTAAAGCAGGTAGGCGAAGCCAAGCCAGGTAATTTAATTCATATTTTATTTATCATTAGCTTTATATCTCTTGGTAATGCTTTTATAGATATAAATGGTGCCAGTATAATAACCGTTTGTTTTTCAGCGAATGGTATAGTCTTCATTTATTTAATGATGGTAAAAATTTTTGTTTCGTCTTATAACCCGCCGATAACCAAAGCACGTGTAAATAATTTAACATTACACAAATCCAATATTACATTGAATAGCGGATTATGCATGCGAGTAGGAATTTCAGAGGCCATACGTATGTTATTTTTGTCTAGCCTTAAATATTTATTTACCCTTGTTATCCTTAAGAAAAAGCAAACAAACAAGGCTTTAATTTTATTTTATTCAACATTTAATTTTCTATTTAAATTTATGTCCGTTTTAAATTATACATATACAAACACTGCAGCTGTACCAACAGAAAAAGGAGAATATAAATCTGATATAGTAAATCTTAAGCCTTTGATAACGACATCTTTAAACCTTAAATCTAACACTTTAAAACCAGAAGATAAAAGATTTAATCAATGGTTAGCAGGTTTAATAGATGGTGATGGATGTTTTCAATTAAGTAAAAAAGGTTATGCTAGTTTAGAAATAGTTGCACATATTAGAGATAAAAACTGTTTATACCAAATAAAACAAAAATTTGGAGGTGCTGTTAAACTACGAACAAATTTAAATCATTTAAGATTTAGAATGCACCATAAACAAGGTATGTTAGATATTATAAAGGCTGTTAACGGGGAAATTAGAAATCCTATTAGGTTACTTCAACTAAATAAAATTTGTGAAAAATATAATATCCCTGTACTTCAACCAGCACCTCTAACTTATGAAAATGCTTGGTTATCTGGCTTTTTTGATTCAGATGGTAGTATTTATTTAAATTTAAAATCTTCTCAAATGTATATAACTGCAGGTCAAAAAAATAAATATTTGTTAGATATTTTGTGTGAATTATACGGAGGATCTATTTATATAGAAAAAATAAGTTTTAAATGGATCGTTTATACTAAATCAGAAATAATTAAATTACTTGAATATTTTAAATTAAATCCTTGTAGATCTGCTAAATTGAATAGAATTAATGCTGTTCCTAAATATTATGAACTTAGAGTTCTTAAAGCTCACTTAGCGAAGGAATCTACAATATTAGGTAAAGCATGGAAGAAATTTCTATTAAGATGGGATAAATGGGAAAAAATTAAAAATAACTAAATATAAGGCTCCGCGCTATTTCACACTAACAGGAGCAGGAGAAAAATAAAGAGATGGTCCACGTACAAGATTTAATATGTTACTTTTCCTTTTCAGCCTATTAAAGGGCCTAATTAGGCAAAGATATCAAAATATCTTGTATTATGTACATTGGAATGGTCTATGCCATGTTCTCTATTGGAATATTAGGGTTCTTAGTTTGGAGTCACCATATGTTCTCAGTAGGGTTAGATGTGGATACAAGAGCCTATTTTACGGCTGCTACGATGGTAATTGCGGTTCCAACAGGGATCAAAATCTTCAGTTGGCTGTCAAACTCCTTTAGTAAGAGTTATTCGGCCTTAAATTATATAATTGTGTTTTTATGTATTATTAATTTTTATTTGTGTATTTATTCAGAAAATAATTGTTTTTTAATTAGTAATCTACAGGTATGTTTAAGCATAAAGCGCACTAATAATTATAATTTATTTGAATTACATAAAGGTAATTTATTAGAAATTTTTCCTAGATCTAATCCTAAGTATATGAAAGAGAATGATAAATGTAAATCTTTAGTTCTATATGGTGAAAATTTAGTGCCCAGCAGTGTTGTTAATTTACCAAAATTTACTAGTATAGTATCCTATATGATAAATATTCCTAATAATATCTTATTTCCTTTAGTTGGAATTTTGATATCTGATGGACATATTGAATATAAATCTAGAAGGACTTTAAATTCTGAAAGTATACATAATAAAAATAAAAATATGCATGTGTATAGTATTATTAATTGTAGATTTAGATTTAAACAATCAATGGAACATTTTGAATATTTATTTTATGTTTTTAATCTTTTTTCTGGGTATTGTATCTCCTATCCTAGATTAGTTAAAACAAGAATAAAGCGTAAAGACTTTTATGGTGTTGAATTAATAACTAGAGCTTTGCCTTGCTTTACAGTATTAAGAGATATTTTTTATAGAGGAAGAATTAAAATGATTCCGGATAATTTATATGATTTATTAACTTATGAAGGTTTAGCTCACATTATAATGGGAGATGGTGCTTTTAAGTTTAATGGTATTACTTTAAATCTGCAATCTTACTCTATAAAAGAATTAATACTATTTATGAATGTTTTAAAAATTAAATTTAATATAGATTGTACTTTACAAAAATCTAGAAATCATTATACTGTATATATTAAAGTAAATTCAGCTAAAAATTTATATCCTAAAATAAAAAAATTTATTGTACCTAGTATGAGATATAAATTTGAATCTAAAATTTTATATTTGTAAATATTTATTAAGAACATTTATTACTCGCTGGATATATTTGCATAATAATTATTTGAGAGTATTTCTATGACTTTTTTTAATTTAAAAAAAAACACAAAGAAAAAAAATTTTTTGCTATTTACATTATACCAATTATATATATAAAGGGGCAAACTCGAGGGAAGTCCTAATATTAGAATCTGAATAGTATTAGGATAATCGTCGAACTAAATCATGTTCAGGAAACTATCATGTAAAAGCGTAGAGACCAGATGCCCCAGGATAAACTAAGGTATTTAATATCAATACTAAGGTATCCTAAGGAATAGTCCAAAATCGCCAGTAATGGTTTGAGGTATAAATACTTCAATACTATATAATAAAAAAAAAACAAAAAATTAGTTATATATTAGATAATAGGTTAACTAGATCTGAGATGATCGAAGACTGAACCTTGAGCTACTTTATATGGTGGAAGTTTAAGATATAGTACACCTTTATTATTTACATTAGGTTTTATATCTTTATTCACTGTGGGGGGCTTAACTGGAGTAATTTTATCTAACTCTTCGTTAGATATCGCATTCCACGATAAAATATTTAATAAGGAAATATTCTATGATACTTCTCTTCTACAAATTAATCTGCTAAACAAATTAGGAACTTTTCAATTTCTATTTTTTTATCGTATTAAAGACAAGTTAGTGACCTTTTGCCTGTATAATAGAAAAGGAAAACGCTCTGGCTCAGCCAGCTATTCAACTACAAGGGGTTTTGATGATGATTTTTTGTACAATAATAAAAATAAAAATAAAAATAAAAATAAAATTAATAACAAAGGTACTTGAATAAGAACTTTTTGTACTGTAGTTAATACTAAAGCAGAACTCAGGTCAGGTTGCCAGCACCGCACTCATTACCATGTAAATGGCAGCCCGCAAGGAGGTACCATTGTGCCTGTGCGTTTAAATAGTAAACATAAAAGCTCGGTTGTGAACTTAGGGACAAAATTACCAGAGTTGGCTGAGCCTGAGCAAAGAGTAGAAGAGATTAAAAATAACTATATTGAACAATTTTTTGTGGGTCTTTTAGAAGGAGATGGTACTATAACTACTAATTTAAATAGTTACAAATCAATAAGAGTTAGATTTGTTATAGCTTTGAAAAATGATAAAAATAATCATTATATGTTAAATAAAATACAAAATATTATAGGTGGTAGAGTTGTTATTGAGAGAAAAGAGAAATATGTCACTTGGATTGCTAGTAGTAAGAGTGAGATAAATAAAGTATTATTAATTTTAGCTAGATATCCTCTAATAACAGTGAGAAAACAATGTCAATTAGAGTTTGCTAAAAATTGCTTACTTTATAAAGACGCAGATAATTTTTTGTTAAATAGAAAAAATATGTATAAAAACATGAATGATTTACAGGCTATGCCAGATAAAAAAATAATTATTGAACTGCCTTTTTATTTTAATTCTTGGCTTTCTGGGTTTATAGAAGCAGAAGGTAATTTTTCCTTAGTTTTTAACGATAAAGGTCATTTAAGAAACAGTACTTTCAATATAGGTCAAAAAGATGATTTACATGTATTAAAGATGATTCTTTTTTACTTTCAAAGTGAGAAAAACATAGGAAAAGATAAAAAAAAACTTGTTAAAGGGATATTAACTGATCCTAATTATTATAGATTGAACCTTTGTAATTCTCTATCTAGAAAACTTCTTTTCGAACATTTCTCAAAATATCCCTTACTAGGAGAAAAAAAAATATCATATAGTAAATTTTTTGAATATCATAATCAGAGACTGACAAAAGATTAGTCTTGGAAAATTTTGTTATTAACAGTGTCGTGAGTAACATTGCTTGATTAATTACTATCTTACTATTATTAATAATTTAATTTTAATTAGTAATTAATACTTAATTATAATTTCTAAAACCATACGTTAGCAATATAAAGTTGGAACTTCATATAAAGAATCTAAAGTTTTAAGCTTATACAATTTGTCATTTTATGCTAAGCAAATGTTAAAATAAGAATACAAACCTGAGCACCAGCAAAGGAACATCTGCTCTAGCCTCTGATGCATTTTTCTGATATTTCCACATGGAATAACGAAATGAAAAGCAAATGTTAAGAGGCAATTGTCGCGTGCGCAGTGCTACTTTTGTTCTTATTTGTACTTGTGCATCTATTGCCTTGGCTAGAACAAAGGTTGCTTTTGTTATTTGAAAAAAAAAAACAAAAAAATAAAGTTAGTAGTTACTTTTTTTAAGATCCGCGCAGCTCCGCGCACAAAGAGTGTTGCTTTGACTAGGATTAATAGAAAAATCCATTGCTCAAAAAATTAGCAGTATAGTGAAAAAGTCTAAGCAAAGGTGTAGGATACCAGCAAACTTATGTCTAACAGCTTGACGTCTTTGGTATTAACGGAGAGCTTTGTTCTTTTATCTCAGCCTCCTACTTTATTCTAACGGGCTTCTATTTTTTTTCAAATTAGAGGCAAATCAATTCAAGGGTTGATGACTTTGGCTCTAGCGCAAAAGCAAGAGATTAATTAAGAACGGTGGAATTTATAATAAAGAATATTAATGCTATTCTACCTAAAAATTATTGTAAGCTATGCCGTGGGTTTTATTTTTAAGTAAGTGTCAAAATAAGATCTGTAGAGACTATACGCAATGTATTAATTTTAAACATAATTGTTAAAGTTAATAAAGAGATAGTCCAGGCCCTAATAAATAGCTAATTTACTTTACTTTGTTCTTGTGCATTTGCCACTTGTGCTTGTATTTGTTGTTATTCTTACTTTGAGAACAATTGCTCCCATTTTTAATTTGCATATGCAATAGTCAAAACTAATGCAAAAGAATAATTAAATAATTAATAAAAAACAAAACAAAAACAAACAAAAATAAATCTTAATTAAATTAGCTTATTAAAAGGGGAGTAAACTCACTTATTACGTTATCGCTCATTTCCACTACGTATTATCAATGGGTGCTGTGTTTGCCTTATTTGCCGGTTTCTATTACTGGACTCCAAAAATAGTAGGTAGAAATATAAATGACTTCTGAGGTAAATTACATTTCTGGACTTTTTTTGTTGGGGTAAATTTAACTTTTTTTCCACAACACTTTTTAGGATTGGCCGGTATATATTTAATTATATCTGATTATGTAGAAATCAATAGCTTAATTAATAATGAAATTTTTTTATCTTTAATTGCTATTAAACATTATGGACCTCATATTTTTCCTGTATTTTTTACTCAAGCTCCGCGTCCTGTA
>Ga0193755_1000226_pt1 | contig 15955 bp, 10 predicted proteins | sample H1a2metaG_FD_144921 | JGI IMG/M metagenome (GOLD analysis project Ga0193755, IMG submission 144921) | Soil microbial communities from a riparian zone of the East river system, Colorado, United States - H1a2 | ecosystem: Environmental > Terrestrial > Soil > Riparian zone | place: USA: East River...
AAATCCAAAGGCCGACCCCGAGCGGGCAATCAGTTTTGACGCCGGCGTGACCCAGGAGTTCTTTAATCGCCGGGGCAGTGTCGATCTGACTTACTTCGATGCCCGGTTCCGCGATCAGATTGCATTTCTCTTCGACCCGGTGACTTTTGGACCGGTCAGTCTTCCCGACGGGACGCTCACCAATTTCGTCAACGTCGAGCGCGCATCGGCGAGAGGCATCGAGTTGACGGCCGCCGCGCGTCCGATGTTGCAGCTTCGAATCGCGGGGAGCTACACGTTTCTCCGCTCGAAGATCGAGCGCGCTGCAAATACGCTGAGTCCCGAAGTGGGACTCGCGTTGTTGCGCAGGCCTCGGCATTCCGGCTCTATCGAAGCGAGCTGGGTCGGACAGAAGTACGACGTCGCGGTGGACGGTTCGTTTGTCGGGAAGCGTCGGGACCTCGATGCGGTGAGCGGAGCAAGGTTCATCGGCGGCCGGCCGATATTCAACGACGGTTACGCCAAGCTGAACGCGGCCGGGTCTTATCACGCGGGGAGGTTTGTTACGCTCTTCGCGCGCGCCGAGAACCTGTTGAATCAGGACTATCAGGAGGTACTGGGGTTTCCGGCTTATCGGTTCAACTTTAGCGCAGGCCTACGAGTGCGAGTGGGCGGAGCGCGCTAGAAGTAGGACCGAGGACTGAGGGCGTGGGACTGAGGAAGTGGGACTGAGTGTTGAGGATTGAACAATTGATCGATTGATCGAGTTCGCTTCGGCCGGGATGAAGAGGAATCAGTTTATTCAGCCCTTAGTCGTCATCGCTCAGTCCTCAGTCCTTCCTCTAAGGATTCTTCTTTTGGGTTTCGCTAACGCTGGTCACGGGCACAGCATAGCCATCGTTGATTCGCTTCGAGACGCCGAGCTTCTTGAGCGCGTGCGCCGACGGCATACCGGTAGCCGGCAGTCCGCTTTTCGCCTGAAACTGTTTCATTGCGTCGATAGTCGCCTCGTCATACTGACCAGAAGCCGGCCCGTCGAGATAGCCTGCCTTGATCAAGGCGTTCTGGATTTCAGTAGCCCGTTCCGTGGATATTCCCGGAGTCGGCCTCGAACTCACAGTCGGATCAACCGGCTGGGCTGCGTAATGTCTGGCACTCCGCGAGCGGCTTGCGTGACGTCCGCGTCTCCCGCGCCCCGCGTAAGCGGTCCGGCCTCGACGTGTGCGACTCGAAAGCCCGCGGCCGACTTTTCCTCGCGATTCACGCCGTGAGTGGACGGCCGCGCGCCCGGAACGCGAACGCTTCTTTGCGATCGCGTTTGGCTCGATCAGCGCCACCAGCAGAGGCACCGTTAGAAGCACAACAAGCACTCGTCGCATTGGTCAATCTCTCAGCTCGGAAATTTGAAAAGAGTAGAACTCGCCTCTTCGATCCGGATTATAGCACCGGTGAGATTCCTATCAAGGTCGCGCTGGAGTGTCGAGATGTTCGTTCGGATGTTCTCGGCGTAAACCTCTGCGTCTCCGCGTCTCCGCGGTTAGTAAGCATCGAAACCTGCTGACCGCAGACGCGGCGAGACCCCGCAGAAAAATTGAACGGTGCATGGTTAGTGCTCCGCGACTGGTTCATGGTCTAATAGAGTTCCTGCGAGCGGAGGAGCAATGAAGGTCATAATCATCGGAGACGTAGTCGGCAAACCCGGGCGAGACGTGCTGACTGCATCCCTCAAACGGTTGAAAGACCAACACGAAGCCGAGTTTGTCATCGCTAACGTCGAGAACGCCGCCGAAGGCGCCGGCGTCGTGCCTCGAGTCGGCGACGAAATACTAGCCGCCGGAGTCGACGTCATGACTTCGGGTAATCACATCTTCGACAAGAAAGAAGTGATCAAGTACATCGAGAATCAGCCGAGGCTGTTGCGGCCGGCCAACTACGCGCCCGATGCGCCGGGGCGAGGGTTGTGGCTTGGCTCGACTGATTCGGGCACGCCGGTGGCGGTGATCAACATCCAGGGCCGGATCTTCATGCCGCCGACCGATTGTCCGTTCAGGACGGCCGACCGGATGCTCGAGGAGATCGGCGGACGCTCTTCGGTTGTCATAGTGGATCACCATGCGGAGGCGACTTCGGAGAAACAGGCGATGGGCCGTTACCTTGATGGAAGGGTGTCGGCGGTTGTTGGCACTCACACGCACGTTCAGACGGCCGATGAGCAAATATTTCCGGGAGGCACGGCTTACATTACTGATCTCGGCATGACCGGGCCGTACGACAGCGTGATCGGAGTCGAAGCTCAGTTAGTGATCACGCGGTTCGTGAGAGGCTTGCCGCTTCGCTACCAGACCGCGACGAAAGATGCGCGTTTGTGTGGAGTGGTGGTGGAGATCGATGATCGCAGCGGCAAAGCGGTCAGCATCCAGCGCGTTGAAGTTAGAGCCTAGCCTTCCAATCCGCGCTGGCGAGATAGCCGCCACGTGAACGGATTGAACCTGACAATCGGAGTACTCTCTGTGATTTGTTCTTGAGGTGGAAAGGCACAGCGCGGTATTGGGTAAGCATGAGGCGCCGGTCCTGCCGGCGCCTCATGCGTGTGGCTTGTTACTGTTTTCTTGAGTGCTCGATTGCCGCGTCGAGGGTATCAACCGCAAAATCCGCCTGCTCGCGATCGATGATCAACGGCGGAGAGAACCGAATCGAAGACTCGCCGGCGCCTTGAATCACCAGCCCGCGATTGAAGCACTCGACAACGATCTTGTCACGTAACTCCGGCCAAGGCTCGAGCGTTTTTGCGTCACGCGCGAACTCGACTCCGATCATCAGCCCAAGCCCTCGCACGTCCACGATCGAGCGGTGCTTGTCCTTGAGCTCGCGCAGCCGGTCCATTAGATAGGCTCCAAGCTCAGCCGCGTTTTTCATCACGCCGCGCTCCAGAATCTCGAGCGTCTTCATCCCGGCCGCGATTGCGACCGGGTTGCCTCCGAACGTCGAAGCGTGAGCGCCTACGTGCCATCGCATCAGGTCTTCGCGCGCAAGCGTCACCCCGAGCGGGAGCCCGCCGCCGATCGCCTTGGCCATGCACATTATGTCGGGCACAACGCCGAAGTGCTCTATTGCCCAGAGTTTGCCTGTGCGTCCCATCCCCGATTGCACTTCGTCCACGATCAACACGATGCCGTGCTTGTCGCAGATTCGCCGAAGCTCGGGCATGAAGTCCGCGTCGGGTACGACGTAGCCGCCTTCGCCCTGAACCGGCTCGACTACGATGGCCGCGCAGTCTTCGGGCGGGACCGTGGTCTTGAAGATTGTTTGTTCAATGTAGCGGGCGACGCGGCGACCCACGCCTTCGCCTTCAGCGCGTTCGAGCGGAAAGCGAATCGGGTTCGCGAAAGGCACGTGAGTCACGTCGAGAGCTTGCGGCCCGAAGCCTCGCCGTTGAGCCGCGCGCGAAGCGGTGAGCGACAGCGTTCCGAAGGTCCGTCCGTGAAACGCGCCTCGAAACGCGATGAACTTGTGGCGCCCCGTCGAGTAGATCGCGGCTTTGAGCGCGCCTTCCATCGCCTCGGCGCCGGAGTTGCCGTAGTGAACTCGCTTGGCGAAATCGCCCGGCGTCACATCGCTCAACTTTTCCGCAAGCTCGGTCTGTTGCGGATAGTAATAATCCGTACCCGAGATGTGCACGAAGTCGCGCGCCTGTCTCGCGATGACTTCGGCGATTTCCGGGTGGCCGTGACCCAGCGCACAGACAGCGACGCCGGCGTTGAAGTCGAGAAATGTGTTGCCGTCCACATCTTCGATGATCGCGCCGTATCCGCGCTTCATCACCAGCGGATAGCTTCGCGTGTAGCTGGGTGAAATGAATCTCGCATCACGCGCGAGAGCTTCTTTGGCCTTCGGGCCCGGTAACGTTGTTCTGATTTCTGGCAGCGTGGTTTCGGTGATTGCTTGCATGGTACCTCCGCAAATCGGTTAAAGCTAAGACGGTTGATTGAGCTCGTTCGTTTGATTGCTTACGAAATGGAGGTGGAATTAATCACCGAAGAGATTTCTGCGAAGCGCGTATGGAGCAAGTGCAACTGAAACTTTCATGGTTGACCTTCGATGTGATCGTATTCTAGCACGGGCGAGGGTTGACGGGCAATGAAGCCGGCTCGGTGCATACCTGGGCGCATAGCCGCTTCACGATGGGCCTCTGCCGGCGACTCTTCAAAACCTTGAAGTATTCGGTGAAGTTTCTTGCTTGTTATATGACACCATGCTAAATTTCAAATTCTAAGGAGTTACTAGGATTGAGGGCCGGCTGAATGGGCGGTGGGAAGCGGCCTGTTCCGGGGACAAGTGGCGTAGGTCGAAATAAAGAAAAGCTTACACCGCCAAGGTGCAAGTCAAGCGCTCGGAGCCTCGGTGATCTCTCCGTCCCGTTCCTCCTTCCTAGATGTGACGTTCTCTTGCTCAAGGTGGTTTTCGAACTCGGGAAACGCTGTGGGAGCGGCGCTCGGGCTTAGCAGGGTTGGGGTGGTAAGCCAACCTGCCCGCACGTAACTGTTGTGGAGCGAGCAAGTCGATGCAAGAGGACGTGGTAGCAAATTTGATCTTTGAAGCCGCTATGCAGTTGCACGGTTCGCTGGATGCCAGCGAAGTCGTCCGCGTCGCGATGGAAGCGCTGCCAAGGCTGGTCCAAGCCGATTCGTGGGCCGTCTTCATGAAGTCGGAGCATGCAGACCGGCTCGAGGTAGTCCGGGCGATTAACGCCGAGGGGCTTACGACCGGACCTTTCGTCGATTTGTCGACGCCGGAGGTTCCGCTCGTTCGAGCCATCAACGAAAGGGTCCCTATCGCGACCGAATCCGGCGAGTCGGCCAGTCTCACATTGTCGGTTCCGTTGTTTGCGGGCTGGCGATTGGTGGGCGCCGTTGAAGCCGGCCGAAAGCGCGACAATGGGGCTGCGCCGAAGGGCTTCAGCGTGGACGAAGCTCGGGTGGTCACGCTCATGTGTGGGGCGCTGGCGCTGGCGCTTGCAAATGCGATCGACTATCACCACGCCGAACGCCAAACGCTGATCGACGACCTCACCCGGCTCTACAACGTCCGCTACCTGTACCGGACGCTCGAGATCGAAATCCGGCGCGCGAAACGGTATGCCTCGTCGGTGTCGGTCGTGTTCATGGACCTCGACGGCTTCAAGTTGGTTAATGACGCTTATGGGCACAGGGCCGGGAGCGTGACGCTGACCGAGGTGGCCGAAGTAATCACTTCGTCGGTGCGCGAATCGGATGTTGTTGCGAGGTTCGGCGGCGACGAGTTTGTTCTCATGCTGCCCGAGACCGGCGCGAAGGCCGCGTTGCAAATGGCCGAGCGAGTTCGGGCCTACATCTCTTCGCATCGCTTCAGCGGCGGCGTCGGCGCGAGCATTTCCCTGACCGCCAGCTTCGGCGTGGCAAGTTTTCCCGAGCACGCAGCAGAAGCTGAGAAGCTGATTGAACTTGCCGATGCGGCAATGTACGAAGCCAAGGAGCGAAACAAGAACAACGTAAGGCTTGCTGCGACGAGCCACCAGTGAAGCCTGGCAGCCTTCTCCCTCGCCGGGCGTTGTCGTGGAGATTGGAGAAGAAAAGCGAATACATTTAATGAGGATGAGGAACCTTTTCAACCCGTTTTCCAGTGACCTGGCCATTGATCTGGGCACCGCAAACACTCTCGTTTACGCCAAGGGCCGCGGAATAGTCGTAAGCGAACCATCCATAGTGGCCATCAACAAGGTAACAAACAAAGTCGAAGCCGTCGGTAAAGAAGCGAAAGAGATGCTTGGCCGTACGCCCGGCAACATCATAGCCATCCGCCCGATGAAGGACGGCGTGATCGCAGACTTCGAAGTGACCGAGAAGATGCTGCAGCACTTTATCCGCAAGGCGCATAACGGCCGGTCGTGGGTCTCGCCGCGCGTGGTCATAGGTGTGCCGGGCGAGATAACGCAGGTCGAGCGCCGCGCGGTCGAGGACGCGGCTTATCGCGCGAAGGCTTCGAAGGTCTACCTTGTCGCGGAAGCGATGGCGGCGGCAATCGGCGCGGGGCTTCCGATAACCGAGCCGTACGGAAACATGATCGTGGACATCGGCGGCGGCACAACTGACATCGCGGTCATCTCGCTTTCCGGAATCGTCTACTCACGCGCCGTGCGCGTAGCCGGCAACGAATTGGACGAGGCGATCATTCAATACATAAAGCGCAAGTACAACCTGCTGATCGGCGAGCGAACCGCCGAGTCGATCAAGATCGAGCTTGGCTCGGCGTGGCCCTGCGACGAGCCCATTCAGATGGAGATCAAGGGCCGCAACCTGATCGAAGGCGTGCCTCGCACGATCACCATCACCGACGAAGAAGTCCGCGAAGCCCTGGCGGATCCTATCGCCACCATCGTTAACGCGGTGCGTGTTGCGCTGGAACGAACGCCCCCTGAATTGTCGGCAGACATCGCAGAACGCGGCATAGTGCTTACCGGCGGCGGCGCACTGTTGAAAGGCATAGACAAGCGGTTGATGCACGAAACCGGTGTGCCCGTCTCGCTTGCCGAGAATCCACTGTCCTCGGTCGCGCTGGGAACCGGACGAATGCTTAACGACTTTGATTTGCTCAGCCGCGTAAGCTGGGAAAACACGATGCTTCATCACGGCCTGTGATGAGTAGGACTGAGCGATGGACTGAGTGATGAAGGATGATCTACTCAGTCCTCAGTCCACAGTCCTTAGCCTATGAGCGCCAATACAGCACAACAAAAAGCGCGTCCATGGCTTTTGGCGGCGCTTCTGGTAGGTCAAGTCGGGCTGATGTCGTACAACGCGCGGCAGCCAGGAAGCGAACAGTCGATTTTGCGGACTTGGATTGTGACGGTTTTCGCGCCGGTGGTGAACGTCGGAGGCGGCGCGCTCTCCTTCATCAAAGGCGGCGTAGCAAGCTACATCGACGTAAGGGGCGCTCGCGAGGAGAACATCGACCTTCGCGACAAGGTTCAACAACTGACCGATGAAGTCAACACGATGCGCGAGCGCGCGGCCGAGTTCGATTTGTTGCGGACTCAGCTTGCGTTGCCGGCTCGCGCTTCGTACTCGAAGCTATCAGCCAATGTAATCGCCCGTGACGCCAGCTTGTGGTTCAGACGGTTGACGATCGACCGCGGAACGCTCGATGGGGTTAAGCTCGGCATGCCCGTGGCTACCGCGGGAGGCATCGTCGGCCGCGTCGTTGCGCTCGGCCTCAACTGGGCAATGATTCAAGTGATCACCGACAGGCAAGCCGGAGTGGGCGCGATGCTGCAGACCTCGCGCGCGATGGGGGAAGTGCGCGGGATGGATAACGCCCGGTGCGAGATGAAGAACATCTCGTCGAGCGAGAACGTGAAAGAGGGCGAGTCGATTGTGACGACCGGTCTCGACAGGATTTATCCCAAGGGCTTACTAGTCGGCGTTGTTGAGCGAATAGAGGACGATCCCAACGCGCCCTGGCACAGGCTCATCATCAAGCCGGCCGCGTCAGTCGATCGCGTCGAGCACGTGCTGGTGTTGCTGGTAGACCAGAAAGACCTGAAGGCAGACGAGACTGTCGAAATAGCGCCGACACCGAAGCCTGGCCGGCAGTGACTCCGGCGAGCCCGCTTCAATTCCGAGGTAGCCTGAAGAGTGCAGACATTCAAAATCGCCCTGACTATAGTCGTCGCGCTCTTCGTTCAAGACTTGCTCCCAGGTTACCTGCCGTTCTTTCAATATATCGATCTGCCGCTGATCGTCACGGTTTACGTTGCGTTGCAGCGAGCGCCGATGTTGGGTATGGCAACCGGGTGCGCGTCGGGACTCGCGCACGACGCGTTGGTGGGCGGGATCCTCGGCGTTGGGGGATTTTCAAGGACGCTGATAGGGTATATTGTGGCGATGGTGAGCATCAAGCTTTCGGTCGAGAATCCTCTGACGCGATTGGCTGTCGTCGGTCTTGCATCGGTTGTGCACACAGTGCTGTTTGTTGGCTTGTATCAGATGCTGCGCCAGGAACATGTCCTCGAGCAAGTGCTTCCGCACGTCGGTTCGTGGGGTGAGTTTGGAGCTACGGTAGGCTGGCGAGCAATGGGAGACGCGCTAACGGCGGCGGGTGTGTTCATGGTGCTCGACCGGGTGTTTGCTGAACAGCGCGCGGCGCGAAGGATGGCGATAAAGCGAAGGTTCTATGAGTAAGAGCCCGAAAGAGGAACCATACAATTTCGAGCTGCGAATGCGCGGCTTCCAGTACCTGGTGTTAGCGATATTCCTGGTGCTGGGGTTTCGCTTCTACGTTCTGCAGGTGGCCCGGCACGAAGACTACAAAGCCCGGGCCGAGAACAATCGTATTCGGGAGATTCCGATTCTGGCGCCACGCGGCGCGATACTCGACCGCAACGGCGTTGTACTCGTCGACAACACTCCGGCGTTCAACGTCGTGGTCTTCGCCGATGACGTGGCCAACAAAGAGGAAACCATAAACACGCTGGTCGAGAACTTAGGGGTCGACCGTAAGGAGCTGACCGACGAGCTTAATGACAAGTTTCGCCCGGGGTCCCAACCAATACTTGTAAAGCAGAACGCGCTTGCGTCGGACCGTGCCTGGATATCCGCGCACGAGCTTGAGCACCCCGAGATAAAAGTAGAGTTGCAGCCACAGCGTGTGTACAGGTTCGGGAAGCTGGCCGCTCATGTGCTCGGCTACATCGGAGAAATCAGCCCCAAACAGCTCGAGTATCCAAGATACAAAGACTCGGGCTACAAATCCGGCGACATTGTTGGTCAGGGCGGAATCGAAGCCGTTTACGACAAGATACTACGCGGTCAGAACGGAATGCGGCGCCTGATCGTGGACAGTCGGGGGCGCCCGGTCGCCGAGCTTGAAAAGATTGAACCAATCAAAGGCCAGGACATAGTCACAACGCTGGATTTTGACCTACAGAACCTGGCTGAAAATCTGTTTACGTCGAAGAACGAAACCGGAGCGTTGATCGCGCTCAATCCGCAAGACGGGGAAATATTTGCGATGGTTTCCGTTCCGAGTTTTGACCCGAACGTCTTTGCCCGCAACGTTGTCTCGACCGAAAACCGGAAAGAAGTTCGGGCGATCGTCAACGATCCGGCGCACCCACTGTTCAACAAAGCGATTCAGAGCATCTATCCGACCGGCTCGACATGGAAAATAATGATGGCGACTGCGGCGCTGGAAGAGGGAGTCATCACGCCCAAGAGCTCAAAGATCGTTTGCGGGGGCGGGATCCAACTAGGCAATCGGTTCCTTAACGACAGCGGCGGCAATCATGGCATGCCCGACATTCACGCCGCGATCGTGCATTCGTGCGACGGCTATTTTTACAGGCTTGGGCTGAAGATGGGTGTGGATATGATTCACGATTGGGTCTCGCGGTTCGGTATGGGTCAAAAGACCGGCATCGATCTTCCGAGCGAACAGAAAGGGATCATCCCAAGCCGCGAGTGGAAGAAGCGGGTCAACCCGCGCGACCCGGTGTGGAAGGACTTCGACACGGCGATCGCTTCAATCGGCCAGGGCTCGGTCGCCGTTCCGCCGATCGGGTTGATCCACGCCGAGGCAGGCATAATAGCGGGCGGTAAGTTCCATACGCCGCACGTGTTCAAAGAGGCGAAACCGACACAGCTTGAGGAGGTCAAATACTACAATGACCAGCCCACCGAGCTGAAACTTTCGCCGGTCACGGTGGACATTATCGATTACGCTATGTGGGGCGTTGTGAACGAAGGCGGGACCGCCGGAAAAGTCGCCTTCCCTCGCGAGTTGAACGTCGGCGGCAAGACGGGCACCGCTCAAGTCATCGCGCGAGAGAAAGTCCGAACCAAGGAACACAAAGACCACTCGTGGTTCATTGGCTTCGCGCCGATGCACACCGATCAAAAACCCGAGATCGGCGTCGTGGCGATAACCGAAAACGGCGGGTGGGGTGCGTCGGCGTCAGCCCCAAAGGTAAAGATGATTCAGGCTGAGTACTTCTCGAAGAAGCTCGGCCGCCCGATTCTACCGGAGCTTGTAGCGCTAAACGCGCAGCAAGCCAAACCGGAACCGGCGCCCGCCGGAGCCCGCCCGCGGATTGATGCCGATCGAAAGCGGCAACCGGTCAGACAGTGAGCGAGTAGCAGGTGTTATGGTCGAGATCAACCAACGAAATTTGAGGGACGTTGACTGGCTTCTGTTGCTTGCGCCGGTCGCTCTCACCGTGTTCGGGTGCATTGGAATTGCAAGCACCGCTCCGCGGTCGGAGCTGAAGAAACAAGTTATCGCGTTGGTCATCGGCCTGGTGGTCGCGTTGGTCGTGATGTTCACTGATTATCGCAAGATCATCATGAACGTGGCGCCGTTCTTTTACGCGGCCGCCAACATTCTGTTAGTGCTCGTTCTGTTTGTCGGCAAAGACATTAATGGGAACCGGGCGTGGCTTCAGATTTTCGGCTTCAGCTTTCAGCCGAGCGAGTTCGCGAAGATCGCGACGATTCTCATGCTGGCGCGATACATGGCGAAGTACAGAACCGGCTCAATCACTGTGAAAGACATGGTGATAATGGCCGCGATCGTGATGCCGCCCGTCATACTGATTGCGCTCGAACACGACACCGGCACTATGCTGACTTTCGGCGCCATCCTCGGCGTGTTCTATTTCCTTGGTGGGCTGCGCAAGATCCTCCTGGCGGTGGGATTCGTTGCTGTAATCGTGGGGCTGATTGGCGTGTATCCGCACTTGAAGGGCTACCAGCGAGAGCGCATCGACGTCATCCTTCATCCCGAGAAGGCCGACCCGAGGGGGTTCGCTTACCAGACAATTCAATCGGTGATCGCTGTTGGCTCGGGTGGCGTGATGGGGAAGGGAATCGGACACGGCACGCAGGGCAAGCTGGGGTTCTTGCCGTTCGCATGGACCGACTTTATCGCGGCAGTCGTCGGGGAAGAAATGGGGTTCGCGGGAATACTGTTAGTAATGGTGCTGTACCTGGTCTTCATTTGGAGATTGATACACGTCGCGCTCGGGGCCCGGGATCGCGCGGGAGCTCTCATGGTTATGGGCTTTGTTTCGCTCATCACCTTCCACATTCTGAGCAATCTCGGAATGGTTGTTGGGATAATGCCGATAATGGGGATACCGCTTCCGTTGATGAGCTCGGGCGGCACGGCGGTGATTTCGATGTTTATGGGTGTGGGGCTTGCGCTGAGCGTGCGGATGAGAAGGTTTGTGAACTAGAACAGGTAAGGGCGGCTCAGCGAACCCGCGTACCAAGATGATGGATAACGCAGCCAAGTACAGAGCAGCGCTCGACTCGATTCTCCCGTTAGTGGAGAAACCGGCGCGCTACGTCGGCGGCGAATGGAACTCTGTCCACAAGGCGCCCGACTCGGTCCATACACGCATCGCGCTGTGCTTCCCCGACACCTATGAAATCGGGATGAGTCATCTCGGCTTGAAGATACTATACGGCTTGCTGAACAAGCCCGAAGGCTGGGCAGCCGAGCGAGTCTACGCGCCGTGGCCCGACATGGAGGCGCGGCTTCGCGAGCGCGGCATCCCGTTGCTCTCGCTTGAAAGCTACACAGCGCTTTCGCAATTCGACGTCGTTGGTTTTTCGCTTCAGTACGAGCTGACCTACACAAACATGCTGACGATGCTCGACCTGGGTGGCATCCCGCTTCACACGCGAGAACGAACGCTCGACGACCCGCTGGTCATCGCCGGAGGCCCGACCGTTTATTCGTCCGAGCCGGTCGCTGACTTCATCGACGTGATTGTGATCGGCGACGGCGAAGAAGCCTTTCCCGAGCTGGTCTCGCGGTACATGGAGTTGCGCGACTCGGACCTCGATTTGACGCGAGAGCAGATACTCAAAGAGCTTGCGCGGATCGAAGGGATGTACGTGCCATCGGTCTATAAGACATCGGTCAGCCCGCATCATGGCTTGCTCGTAGTGGACAAGCCCGAAGATCCGGACATTCCGTTCCCGATCCGCCGCCGCGTTGTCGCCGACATCAACGCGTATCCGTTTCCGTCCGACTCGCCGGTGCCGTTGATCGAAGCGGTACACGACCGCATGGCGCTCGAGATCGCGCGCGGCTGTGTGGACGGCTGCCGTTTCTGCCAGGCGGGCACGATCTATCGCCCCGTGCGCGAGCGCGACCCGAAACAGATCGTGGACACGCTGATCGCGGGCATCGAGAACGGCGGTTACGACGAGACCAGCCTGACTTCGCTGTCGACTGCCGACTACACGTGCCTCGAGCCGCTGGTGAAGATGCTCGGCGCGGAACTCGAACGCCGCAAGGTGAGCTTCTCTGTTTCAAGTCTGCGCGCGTCGGGCGTGACCGAATCGCTGGCGCGCGAGATCGCCAAGGTGCGCAAGACCGGTTTTACCATCGCGCCCGAAGCCGGAACCCAGCGGATGCGCGATGTGATCAACAAGAACATCACCGAGCAAGACGTGATGAACTCGTGCACCGTGGCATTTGAAGAAGGTTGGTCGGCAATGAAGATGTACTTCATGATCGGGCTGCCGACTGAGACCGACGAAGACGTGCAAGGCATAGCTGAACTGGGCCGCAAGGTCCGCGAGCTTGGAAAGAGCAGATTCAACAAACACGTCAAAGCCACGTGTTCGGCCTCGTACTTTGTGCCAAAGCCTCACACTCCTTTCCAGTGGTGCGCGCAGGAAGACATCGACTCGATCAAACGTAAGCAAAGAATGCTGAAGGAGCTTGGCCGGCGCTACCGCATCGACGTGAAGGTGCATCACGCGGAGACTTCGCTGCTCGAAGGCGTGATCTCGCGCGGCGACCGGAACCTTTGCAAAGTCATCGAGCGCGCCTGGCACGCGGGCTGCCGCTTCGACGGTTGGACCGATCACTTCGATTTCGCGAAATGGATGCAGGCCTTCAAAGACGAAGGCGTCGAGATTGAACCGTATCTCCGCGAGCTGCCGGTGCGGGAGTTTGACAAGCCCGGCGCGCCGCTTGTGCAGATGGTCTGGGACCACCTCGATACGCTGGTCAAGCGCGAGTTCAACGCGCGTGAGTACACAAAGGGTATCAAGGCAAAGATTTCACCGCCGTGCGAGCTGCCGGTGAAAGTGATTGACGGGCGTCCGACCGCGATTGCGCCTTCACACATAGACTTCGAGCGGGTCGCTTCGCAGCCCCTGCTTTGTTACGCGTGCGGACTGGAATGCGACTTGACCCTCTCGCGCGCGCACTTGGAGAAGGCCCAAAAGATGCACGACGAGATTCGGACTTATGAGCAACGAATCGAGAGCGTGAAGGAAGTGATCGAGCGGCCGCTTGTTCAACTAAGCAGTGCTGCGGAGAAACAGACGAGCGGGCTTCCTGGCCTCTCCGCTCCTGCCCTTGTTCCGCTCTTCCGGTATCGCGCAAGCTTCAGAAAAGGCGAGGAGGTGAAGTATCTTTCACACCTCGACCTCACGCGAGCATTGCCGCGCGCGTTCCGGCGTGCGAAGATCAGGCTTGGGTACAGCCAGGGATTTCATCCGATGCCCCTGATTCAGTACGGACCGGCGCTTGGCGTCGGCACCGTGGGCGAGAACGAGTTGATAGATTTTGATTCGCGGGATGAACTTGATGAGCGCGGTTTTGTTGCTCGGATTAACGCGGTGCTGCCCGATGGCCTGCGCTTCAATTCAGTGGAGCGCCTGACGGGCGCGCGATCGCTTATCAAGGAAGTCAACCGCGCGGAGTATTCTATCGCGATCGACGCGGCCGAGATTGCTTCGGCAATCGAAAGGAATCGCGCCGCCCGGCCCGAGCTTGCGGCCGCGGAAGACATTGGAGTTCACGACAGGCTGGCGGAAGAGTTTCTGGCGCGCGAGTCGTGCGTTATCGAACGAGTTCGCAAGGACAAACGCCAGAGGGTTGACGTCAGACGCTACACGCAGCGATTGCGGTTTCATGTCGAGCGTCGCAGCCTGGAGATAGTTACCGAGGTTTCGCCCAACGGTGGTGTGAAACCGATTGAAGTTCTAGCCGCCGTATACGGCTTAAGCGAAGGAGAGATGCTTGCGCTCAGCTCGCGGGTGCGGCGAGTGCGACTGTTTGCGGAGCCTCAAACGAGCTACGCGACGCAGTCGAGTCAGGGACCGGACGCCGCGCGACTGAGTGTGCACTAGTTGTTTTTCAGTGCTGAGCTTTAGATTCCCTCGGGGATAGTTTGCTCGGAACTGAAGAACCAAAACAAATTGTTTGAGCTTTGTGCTGAGTAGCAGCACGGTAAGTTTGAAATTCGCATCGCTTGCGCGGCTACAAGCGCCGTCAGTCAACAGCAGCGAGGCGAGCGCGATTGCTTTCAGAGTGGGTCGGCAAGTGTCTGACCAGATGCGCGATCAAGCGCGTCGCGGAGTTTATTCAAGCTCCGTTGAGGACTCACATAGCCTTGAACTCAAATTCAGGGCTCGTTCTCCCACCCGGAATGTTACGCGCGATCAGGTCTGGAAAATCTGGAATCCTGAATCGGCCTGCCTTCTTACCTGCCTTCGGCACTACCAAACACCAGGAGAATTCATGCCAAAAGAGTTGATCATTAGTGCAAACGTGCACGAGAAGAAAGTCGCCATTGTCGAAGACGGGTTGGTGACCGAGTTCTATGTTGAGCGCCGGGACGAGAATCAGGGCGTAGTGGGGAACCTCTACAAGGGTCGAGTGATGAAGGTGCTGCCCGGAATGCAGTCAGCCTTCGTAGACATCGGGCTGGACAGGGATGCCTTCCTCTATGTTTCAGACTTCACGGAGTTCATGGAGGAGGAAGACGAGATAGATTTTAAACCGGGTGATGAAGTGCTGCCCGCTGCGAGGCCCGATGATCGCGGCCGGCGCGATCCGCGACGAAGACCGGAACCGATTGCCGCCGGAGCCAGACCCATACCCGAACGCACTCGCGCCGACGAAGCCGAACCAGGCGAGCGACCGGTGCGCATAGAAGACGCGGTCGAGCAGCTTGCGGAGATCGCTACCGAGCGGCTCATCCCGCCGCCTCCGGCCGATGAGCCTGGTGAGCCGCGTTCGCAAACCACCGAGATTCAGGTTCAGCCGTTCGAAGACTTCTCGGTCGAACGCGTGACCGACGAACCGCTCGAAGCCGGCGAGGACTCGGCGGAAGAGGAATCGTCGCTTGAAGAAGCCGAGGAGAAGCCCCGGCGTGGACGCGCGCGCAAGAAACCTGCCGACCTTGATGCCGTCGAGGGCGCGACCAGATCCAGAAGGAAGCCGGGGAAGCCCGATGAAAAGGTTGCTGCTCGCCCGGGACGTTCGAGTTCACGAAAGGCCCCTGCAAAGCCGGGCTCGAGACGCGTTACAAAGGGTCCCGAGGAGAATGAAGAAGCTGAAGCCGGCACGTTCGAGCGGGTCACCGACGACGACCGCGCTCAGGACGCCGGCGATCTCTTGAAGGACGCCATCCTTGAGGAGAAATTAATCGAGCAGGTTCACAAAGCGGAGTACCAAATCGCCAGAACCACTGAGCCGGAGCCCGAGCCGGAATGGCGCGTCGGAAGTCTCCGCTCACAGGTTGAGCTCGATTCTGAGTTTCAACGCGTCGTGGACGAAAATGAACGCGCAGCTCAGGCGACCGCAAGAGTCGAGAGCGACGCCGGCCGCGAAAGCGACCAGGGGTTCCGTCACGTTTCTCACACGATGCCGAGCAGCCTGTTTGAGCGCATACAGGCGGAGGTCGCGCGGCCGGCCTCCGAGAGTTTCGACGGCGAAGACACCAGCGCGTTGAGCGCGGGCGACGCCGCGCCTTCTGCCTTTGAGGACGAGGCATCGCTTGAAGACCGCGAAGCCGAAGTACGAGATCGCAACCATCGCGCTGAGTTCGCTGCGAGAAGGGGAGGCCGCGGCCGCCGCGGCCGCCGTTCGGGTCAAAAACCGCCCGCCCCCGCGCCCGCAGATCCAACGACAG
>Ga0193755_1000227_pt1 | contig 15928 bp, 9 predicted proteins | sample H1a2metaG_FD_144921 | JGI IMG/M metagenome (GOLD analysis project Ga0193755, IMG submission 144921) | Soil microbial communities from a riparian zone of the East river system, Colorado, United States - H1a2 | ecosystem: Environmental > Terrestrial > Soil > Riparian zone | place: USA: East River...
TCGGAGACCTTGCGGGTGTACTGGTCTCCCCATAACTCCGATCCGTCTGAGACGCGGACGAGATCGGTTTGAATGTTCAACGTGTCTCCGCGTTGTGTGATCTTGCCCAGCAGCACGGCGTCGACCTGCAGGTCTTGTCCCACTTTCTGCGCACTGATGTCGCGACCTTTGTAGCTGAACACCGTACTGCGGGCCATTACGCGCAGCTCCGGGACGCGGGACAGGCTGCTAATGATGCCTTCTGTCACACCGTCGGCAAGATATTCGACATTTGAATCGGAGCCCACGTTCGCAAATGGTAGAACGGCGATCGAGCGAATACGATCAGAGGATCCACCCATCAGCCCATGCCAAATTCGGCGACCAGCGAGGGCGACGATCGCCAGAACGGAACAAAGGACGGTCGCCGCCACTATCATTTTTTTACGCCGGCGGTCGGCCGAGTACGGCGGCGCCACGAGCGTGGGGACCCCTGCAGATTCGGTGTCGCGCTTAACGCGCTTGAGATCGGCACGCAGTTCGGGCGCAGCCTGGTAACGCAGCTTGCGGTCCTTTTCGAGCAACTTCGATGTAATCCAACCGAGGTCCGGGAGAAGTTCAGGATTCAGCCGAGTTGCTGGCACCGGGGTCCGGTTCAGAATGGCCTCGAAGACCAACGCGGTGGTTCCGAAACCGAAGGCGAGCCGCCCGGTCGCCATCTCATACAGAACGGCTCCCAGCGAAAAGAGATCGCTGCGCTGATCTAACTCTTCCCCGCGAGCCTGTTCGGGAGACATATACGCTACGGTGCCAAGCGCTACTCCCCGGCTGGTCAAGTCGCGAGTCTCGGCCACAGTCGGGAGAGCGTCCGACCCCTCTTCGTCGATGGCCGGGAGCGGGCTCTGCATGAGCTTGGCCAAGCCGAAATCAAGCACCTTCGCCTGTCCCCGCCGAGTTATGAAAATATTGCCCGGCTTCAGATCTCGGTGGATGATCCCAGACTCGTGGGCCGCCTCCAGGGCGTCAGCGATCTGGATTGCAATCTCCAGGATCTGGGTGTTGTTCAACGGCTTGCCGGTGATCAGCTGCTTCAGCGAGTGACCTTCCAGGTACTCCATCACAATGAAGGGATGGCCATCGCACTCATTGATCTCATGAATGGTGCAGATGTTGGCGTGATTGAGTGCCGAGGCCGCTCGAGCTTCGCGCTGGAATCGCTCCAGAGCTTGGCGGTCGCGAACCATCTCCGGAGGCAGGAACTTGAGGGCTACATTTCTACCGAGTTTGAGGTCAAGAGCGCGGTAAACCACTCCCATGCCGCCACCGCCCAGCCGGTCTTCAATGCGGTAATGGGAAATAGTTTTGCCAAGCATGCGCCACTCGCCACAGGACGGCCAATCTTAGGACGCGGTTACAAGCAAGTCAACGCCGCAGGGGCGATGGTTCAGTAAGGTCGCTGGCGGAGGGAGCGGGATTCGAACCCCCGGTACGGTTTCCCGTATAGCGGTTTTCACGTATACAGAAGGGTTCTTGACCGTTTCAGCCTGGACTTGCACCGTTCTGCGCAGCGAACTATTACACGTTTACTGCCGTCGATACGCCATCCCTGCGTAGTGGTGGAGGCTCATTTGCGGCCGAGGAAGCGAATGCGGCCGGTGAAGGCTCGGCCGTTGTAGACGCTGTACGTGAGAAAGTCAGGGGAGTTGATGTCGTTGTTGACGTAGATCCAGTTCTTGCGACCGGTGACATTGTTGAAGCCTCCGCGGATAGCCCAGTAGTAGCCGAGGGCATGAAATCGCTTTTCGACATGCGTGTTCAGCGTGAACCAAGTGGGGAAGCGGCGCGAAGCTGGGAGCCCAACAAGCCTCTGCTGGTCGTTGACGACGTTGAAGGGGACTCCAGTATGGATCTCGGTGGAATAGGCCAAATCGAAGCCTTTCACGAGCGGGAGCAGGCCGTAGGACAGAAAACGGTTGGGGGTGTCCCAGGGGTAGGGCCCGGGCAGTTGACGGCTGAATTGGGGGTTGTCGATGTTGAAGTCGAGGACCTGGTTGGTACGAGCGCGGGAGCGGACGTATGAGGCGGCGACCATGTGGCCGTTCCCAAAGGCGTGGCGTCCGCTAATCTGAAGACCATCGTAGTGATCCTGTCGCGCGTTCGATAGCGCGAAGGTCGCATTCGTGAGGGAAGGGTCAGTAAGATCGTAAACAAAGCCGTGGATGCCGCGCTTTCGGATGTATTCCATTTTTAAATAAATCTCGGCGGGAAGCTTGTGTTCCAGGGCAACGCTTTCGTTGAGGATGCGCGGCGACTGCAAGGACTGGAGGTCGGCAGTAAAAGAGGAAAGCACCGGGCCGCCCAGCGGAGAACCGTCCTGGTCGAAGAAGTAATCGATGCGCGTGCCGGCGCGAGGGCGAGCGATGAGAAAGATCGCGGTCGCGTCATAGAAGACTCCGAATCCCGCGGAGAGTTTTGTATTACCGCTGTCGTCGAGGACCCAGGTGGCTGCGAGACGTGGCGAAAGACGGGAGTGGCGGTCAAGCTGATCCCAGTCGTAGCGCAGTCCGGCCTCCAGCAGGAGGCGCGGGGTAAGGAGCCAGCGATCTTGAACGTATCCGCTTAGTTCGGCATTGTGCTGCGTAAGCGCGGGCGCCCCTGGAAATACTGAATAGCGGGAGCACGGCGAGGGTGTAACCGCCAGACAGTCGCCCACAGGCTGGCCTTCGCGCAGATAAGAGATGGGATTTCGAAGGTAGTCGGCGTCGTAGCGGAGCCGGTCGAGATCGATGCCGACCTTAAGGTCGTGGCGGCCATGCCATTCGCGAGGTCGAAGGTAGAGGTTGGACTTCGCTTGCCAGCGGTCGGCCCGGGTGTGAGCGGTGAGATAGTAGCTTCCAACAGCGGTTTCCGGCGAAATAAAGAAGGGATCGACACCGCGCGAAATCTGGTTGAGGTCGTAGCGGTTAAAGCCAAAGCCAACTTCAAACAGGGTGCCTCGTGCAAAATAGTGTTGGTCCTTGATGCCACCCTGGTAGGCAGGTTGACCTACAGCGGGCGTCGACGCCTGCGGGTTCTGCGCCGAAAGCCCGGCGTGTTGGTCGTGATATTGGTTGAGGTTGAAGCTGGTCGTGAGAATGTTACGGGAAGTGAGATTGGCCTGAATCTTAGCCAGATTCCCGAGGCGACTCACCACATCCTGATTCTGGCCATCGGGGAGCTCGGTGACGATTTCATTCTGGTAAGAGCCGTCGAGGGCGTCGAAGAACCAGATCTTTCCTTTTAGGATAGGACCCGACAAAGTAAGCCGCGGGTTGAACTGGTCGAACTTCCATCCCTTCTTGTTCTGCCAGGAAGGAATAAAGTCGGTGGCGATGAAACGATAGTGGTCATCGCCAATCCCAGTCTCCAGGAGAATGACACCCCCTGAGCCTTTGCCGAACTCCGCAGAGTAGCGACTGGGTTCCACTCGAATCAAGCGGAAAGCGTCGGTGGAAACGTGCAAGAGAAGTTGTCCGTTGGAGGGCTGGGTGACATTGAGACCATCGAGCTCGGTGACGGTCTGATAGGTTTGGGAACCGGCAACGTGCACTTGCGCGTAGGGATCCACGATGGTCATCGGAATGTAGTTGAGGACGTTGCGGTAATCGTGGCTGGACGGGTATGGGATGTTAATGACATCTATGCCCGTCAGCCGCTCCTGGGACTCGGTTTGCGAACCCTCGATCACGGGCGGTGATTCGTGAACATCCACCGTTTCCTTGATTTCTTTCAGATGATTGAGGGTTACCTCAACTTCGTGAGAGCCAGTGGGGTCGATAGAGGAGGTAGCCGAATAGTATCCCTCCTTGTCGACACGGAGCTGGCGAGGTCCTTCGGGAACGTGTGGGAATTCGCAAACGCCGGAAATTCCGGTCTCACACCGGAGAGCCAGCGACGGCTGAGGGAGCTGGAGGGTAACGCGCGCGAAGGGGACGGCGACCCCATTTTCATCGAGCACGATGACAGACAGGCGGCTCGGAGTCTGCGCCCCATGCGCGAGGGCCATTAGAAAAGCAAGGGCGGGAACCAAAAGGGAGCAAGCGCGCATGTCGATACGCAATCAGTAGTCTTGGTCTGCACCGTCGAGTGTTCGAACAAGCGAAGGGAACCCTTGGGATTTCATCGGTGACAAGAGATTACGACGCTTTACTACGCGGGGCCGTTTTTCCCCGGAAACGCTATGCTCAGCAAGTCGGCCCTAAACCCATTGATTCTAAATTGTTAAATGGCGGAGGGAGAGGGATTCGAACCCCCGGTACGGTTTCCCGTACAGCGGTTTTCAAGACCGCCTGTTTCAACCACTCACACATCCCTCCGCAACTTTCTGCCGCCAGTTTAGCAGCCTTCCGGTTTTGCAAACTAGTATCAGAAACCAGCATCTGGCGGCTTTTGACCGCGAGTCGTAGTTCGTCGAAGAGTCTTTTACTGGATCCCATTTCGCTCAAATATCCGGAGTATGATGCGAATAGACACGATGAAGAAACTTAACATCCTTATTTCCCTCACCAATAACGACAACGACTACCAGGTCGAGCAGGCGAAATCTGCGGCGGAGGCTGGGCGCAAATTGGGAGTCGACCTGCAAATTATCTATGCCGACAATGACGCCATCAATCAAAGCCAGCAGCTCCTAAAAATCATTCAATCCGGATCCGGATCACGGCCAGACGCCATCGTATTTGAGCCGGCCGGTTCCACCGGGCTACCCCAGGTCGCGCGGGCCGCCGCCGCAGCAGGAATAGGGTGGGTCATTCTTAATCGGGAAGTGGATTACATCCCAAGTCTGCGCACGGCTCACGATGTGCCGGTGTTTTGCATTACGTCGGACCACAAGGAAATCGGCCGGGTACAAGGACGGCAAGTTGCTGCCCTGCTGCCTCGAGGCGGTTCGATTTTATATATACAGGGCCCCTCGGGAAGTGATGCGGCTCAACAGAGGACAGATGGCATGCTGCAGTCCAAGCCGGCGAATGTCCAGGTGCGGATGGTCCGCGCCCATTGGACAGAAACCAGCTCCTACCAGTCTGTGAGCGCTTGGCTACGCCTTTCGACCTCGCGCGCGCTGCAGATGGAGGCAGTTATCGCGCAGGACGATTCAATGGCCATGGGAGCCAGAAAAGCGTTTCAGGAGATTACCGATTTGGAGCAACGGGATCGGTGGCTCAGTCTTCCTTTCACAGGCTGTGACGGCATGCCGAAAACGGGGCAAGCCTGGGTTCGAAATGGCCTGCTGGCGGCCACGGTAATTGTTCCCGCCAATGCTGGGCTCGCTCTGGAAATGCTGGTCAAGTACTTTCAGGCAGGAAGCGCGCCACCGGAGCGCACATTCACGAACGTGCAGTCCTATCCCGCGATTGAGGATGTGGCGTCTCAGCGAGGGAAGCGGGCCAAGTAAATCAGGACTTGTTGAAATAGTCCATGTCCTTCAGGAACTGCCCTGTGCAGCTTTCTTTTTGGCGCGCGCACGGGGCTCTGCCCCCACTTCGACCCGGTTTCTGCCACCCTGTTTCGCCCGATAGAGAGCTTTGTCGGCCAGTTCAATGACATCGTCCAGATGCGGATGCTTCGTTGTGGGCTCAGCCACTCCAATACTAACTGTGACCTGAAGCTCGCCGGTGCGGGTGAGCGACGATTTCGTGCGAGAACGACGAACCTTCTTTTGGCCTGGCGCGCGACGGTCGGCACCGCGAGATGCTGTTCTTCGATCTGTGCCTCTCAGACGAAACGTGGACTGTTCGATTCGAACCCTAAGCATATCCAGATCAACCAGCACTTCCTGCGCTGGTTTTGCCGGAAACAGGATTGAGAACTCCTCTCCTCCGACGCGAAATGCCTGGCCTCCGCCGGTCACCTGGGCTAGCTTTGACGCCACCAAGCAGAGCACCTCATCCCCTGTGTCGTGGCCGTAAGTATCATTGACGCTTTTGAAATGATCGATATCGACTACGGCCACGGTGTACGGGGCTTGCACACGCGCACCAGCCTCGTTAAACGCGCGACGTGAAGGCAAACCCGTCAATTCGTCGTGGTAGGCCATCGCATAAGAGGTCTCTACAATCGAAACCGCGAGAATGACAGCTGCGGATGCCATGTATGCCCTGGCGCTTGTGCCCACGCCGCCACTGTTCACGGCAAGGAAAAAGCTGAGAAGCGCCCAAGTGAGTCCGCTCTCAATCGGCTTTGGTCGGGTTACGGATCGAAAAATCAAAACTGCTGTAACGGCTGCAAGAATCAGCAGTGAGACCTGTGGAATTTCCGTCCACGAGAACCAGCGACGGTTGATCAGCGCTCCGTGAAACAAACCGGCTCCGGCAGCGGGAAATGGCCGGCAAATAACTGCCACGAAAACGGATTCCAGGAACAGCAACAGTAGCCTTGGGCCGGCTGCCGGAAGCGTGAAGCCTCTTTCTCTCGCAAATGAAAGGAGTGCAAAGTTGAGAGGAACGAGAAACGACACCGCTTCCAGAGCGGTGAGTCCTGGGCCAGACCTGGGGGCGGTTTGGGCGAAGAACTCGATCGCTATCTGGCCAACAAGCAACACCAGCAGTGCGGAGAATACACGGCTGGAATGAAATCGCCAGGCGAGCAAAAGGCCTGTGGCGAAGGCCGTGTAGTAGCAAAAATCCACGATAGACGGTGAATTCCGCAGGAACCCGCCTTGGATGAGCGCCGCCGCCCCGGCCAGGATCAGGGCACCGGGCAGAAATAGGGACCTAAGACCATGGTTGCCAGGAAATTTCACTGCTTCGAGTTCCTCGTGAACCAGAAAGACAAAGAAGCAGTGTAATTATCACCGGATTGGCAGGGAGCCACTAGAAAAACAAATTAGACCCAGCGAAAAAAAGCGCCTCTCCGAATCCTTAGTTCGTGCTAGTTTGCCATCAGAAGCGCAATTCCAAGAGCCGCTGGCCATTGTCGGGTTCCCGACGGCGAGCAACCACGGGATGATGATGAAATTCTGCCCAAACGATCAATGTGTTGCCCACGGGCATCTGGTCTACACCCAGACAACCAGGTGTGTATTCTGCCGCTGGGATCTGCGGACCCCGCGGATGAAAAGCGAAACATCGGCAGAGGAACCCTTGCCGGCCGCGATGGAGAGCCCCGTGATTCCTGCAGGCTCTCGGGCACCCCACAAGCGTGCCGCCCTGCGATCAATCGCGTAACTTCCCGACTCACACTCCCGTAACTTGTGAGGCTTACACGGCTGGCCTACGCTTTGCGGCATGGGTTTCAAACCATGGCGGCCCCAGGGCTTTCAGAGCGGGACGCCGAACGCCGACACCTACCTTAAACCCGAGGATGAGGACGTAATCCGCACGCTTGCGGAAATTGAAAAGGCGTCCAGTCAAACGCCGTCGGCGACTAACCGTCCCATCGGACCCCAAAGATCCGGCTTCTTCCCGACCTTACCGCCGGCTTTGTTTCTCGCCGCCGCAGCCGCCGTCGGCATGGCTGTTTTCGCGATGAACTTTGTGGGGCAGCATTTATCCGCGTCGGGGAAACGTTCGGGCCGGCCCAGCCGGGTATCGCGGCGTCCTGCTTTCAATTCGGCAATGCAGGCAGAGGCAGAAGCGCTCCTTCAGAGGGTCGCAGCCGGAGACTCTGCTGCGTCCGACCGAGTCCTCGCGAACTCTGCTTCCTGGACGGGCAAAACGCAAAGGACTTCAAACGCGGTGGGATGGATCACGGCATCCCTGAATCGTCCCGAGATGCATGCCCGCGAAGCTGCGCTCGAGGCGGAGTTGGCGTTGGATGGCGTGGCAAAGGATGCATCCAGTGTAAAGCTGCTGGAGCAAGCGGCAGCCATTCCGAGCCAGCGCGCCTGGGCGCTTTGGATGCTCGGAGCACTCGGAAATCGAGGAGTCGATGCGGTTCATACTGCGAAGATCATTGGCGCATACTTATCCGACCCGGCGGCGGAGGTTCGAGCATCGGCGGTGAATGGGCTGGCGCTGGTCGGCACGGACGAAACGATCCCAATGATGCTGGACCGGTTTCGCAACGATCCATCGCCGGTTGTGCAGGAGCGGGCAGCTTGCGCGATTGCGGAAGCAGGCATGTTTACGCACGAACAACGTATGAGGGTGGCGGCGACCCTGGTAACGTGGCTGGATGACTCCCTGATCACTCCGCAACAACGAGCTTGGACGCTGCAGGCGCTGCACGATATATCGGGCCAAAATCTTGGCGCAGACTCCGCCGCCTGGCGAACGTGGTACGAAGGCGCGCACTAGGCAACGAGCTCAGCGGTGTGCAGTCCTTCCCGCAACAACTTCAATTCCCGACCTCCGCACGCCGCAGATAGGCGTTCAGGGCCCTTGACTTCACTGTCCCAAGCCTGTTCAGTTTTGAACTCCGGCAAGGCGCGTTATATCCTCGGGGCGTGCAGCGATCGACGGTGCGCTCTCCGACGGCGGGTCTATTTCTCGGACTGGTCATTACGCTCGCTGCCGTAGTGGCATACTCGTGGTACACAACCCAGCAGATCACCGGACTGCGGGCTCTGCAAAATAACCTGGTCGACCGCAACCGCAGGGATTCCCTGCAACTCCTGCGCATCCAGAATGACCTTAACTCACTCGCGCTGGGCATGCGCGACATGCTCGACAACGACGAGCCTTACCCGCTGACAGCCTGGGCGGCGCAATTCCAGCGAATCCGTTCCGACCTCGAGAATGCCCTTCACGCAGAAGAAGGCCTTGCTCCCACTCACCGCACTCCAGAGCAGAAGCAGTACCTGGCCAGTTCGCTGGCGCAGTTCTGGGATGCAGTGGACCGCACATTTGCGTTAGCGAAGGATGGGAGGGCGGACGAAGCGCGCGCACAGATTCGCTTGACGCTGCAGGCTCGGCAATCAGCATTGAGCAACGCAGTCGCGCGCCTGCTCGTGCAAAACAACGAGAGCGAGGAACAGGCAAACCAGCAGATTCGGCAACTCTACGATCGCGTGCAGCGGCAAGTGTATTTGTTCCTAGGGGCCACCCTGACGGCCATTCTGTTGACGAGCCTTTACGTGATCTATGCCAACCGGCAGCTGTTTGCGCAACTGGCCGCGCTGTCGGAACAGCGCAGCGACTTGGCGCAGAAGCTCATTGCGACGCAAGAATCGACGCTACGGCACATCTCGCGGGAACTGCATGACGAGTTCGGGCAGATCCTGACGGCGGTGGGATCGATGCTGGGACGCGCCGAAAGGCACACCGCGAGTGATTCGCCCCTGCGCACGGAATTGACAGAAGTTCGCGATGTCGCGCAGGCCACTCTCGATAACGTACGTAGCTTGTCGCAGGCCCTGCATCCGGTCATGCTCGATGAAGCAGGACTGGAAAGCACGGTAGACTGGTATCTGGCCACGGTGGAAAAGCAGACCGGGACTGACATATCCTACGAGAAATCCGGCACTCCCTTCGGGCTGAGCGGCAGCGCCAGCATCCACGTGTACCGTGTTCTACAGGAGGCGCTGAACAATGTGACGCGACACTCCGGCGCGCAGCAGGCCTGGGTGCGGTTGCGTTTCACCACCGCCGGACTGGAACTCGAAGTGGAAGATCATGGCAAGGGCTTTAATGTGGATTCGCCGAGACCGGGAATCGGACTGGTCGCCATGCGGGAACGGGCCGAACTGTTGGGCGGTACTCTGAAGATCGTCCGCCCATCGGGCGGAGGGACGATGGTCTGCTTGCGGGTACCGAAAGAGAGAGCGGAGGCTCATGTCGAATAAGATTTCTGTCTTGCTGGTCGACGATCATGGGCTGGTACGTCGCGGCTTTCGCCGGATTCTTGAGGATGAGGAAGACATCAAGGTTGTCGGCGAGGCCGGAAATGGCGATGAGGCAATCCGCCTGGCGGAGGAACTCAATCCAGACGTCATCCTGATGGATTGCGCTCTGCCGGGGACCAGCGGCCTGATAGCAACCCGGAAGATTCTGGAAGCCTCGCCTCAGCGGGCGATCCTCATGTTAAGCATGCATTCCGAAGAAACCTTGGTGCGGCAAGCGCTCGAAGCTGGGGCACGAGGATATGTTCTGAAGAATGCGGTGGACCTCGAGCTGCCTGCGGCGATTCGCAAGGTGATGAAAGGCCAGCTAGTTCTCGATCCCCAGGTTGCACGACGTTCGGCTTTGAAGGGCGAACGCAACGGCGGGCTCACCACCCGCGAACTTGAGATTCTGCAGTTGATTGTCGACGGCAAGTCGAACAAGGAGATCGCAGACCATCTGGGTCTCAGTGTGAATACGGTTGCGGTTCATCGAGCGAATATTATGGATGCGCTCGGCATCCACAAGACGGCGGAGTTGGTGGTATACGCCATACGCAATGGTCTGGTGAACATCCCTTGAACCGACGATCGTTCCTGCTTGGCATGGCGGGAGCAGCGGCGGCAAGCTGGCCTGGCAGGGAAATATGGCCGCTCGCCGCATCACCCGCTGCTAATCTCGGGTTCATCCTGACGGATGTTTCCAAAGCGGCCGGCCTCGCATTTCATCACAACAGCGGTTCCTACGGCGGCAAGCTGCTTCCCGAAACTCTGGGCTCGGGTTGCGCATTTTTGGACTACGACGCGGATGGCTGGCAGGACATTCTATTAATTAATGGGATGGACTGGCCCGGACACCAACGGGAGCGAAGCACTCTCCAGCTCTACCGAAATAACCGCAACGGCACCTTCACGGATGTCACCCGGGCTTCGGGACTGGACGTAGACATCTACGGGATGGGAGTTGCGGTCGGTGACTATAACAACGATGGGTTCCCCGACATTCTGGTCACGTGCGTGGGCCAAAATCGGCTATTTCGAAACACGGGCAAGGGAACATTCGTAGACGTGACGCAGAAGAGCGGACTGGGAGGGCGAAAGGCCCTGAGCACTTCCGCGATCTGGTTCGATTACGACCGCGATGGACTGCTGGACCTGTTCGTCTGCAACTACGTCAAATGGTCGCCGGAGCACGATGTCTTTTGCAGCCTCGATGGCAAAAACAAATCCTACTGCACGCCAGAAGCGTATCGGGGCGAGACTTGCTGGCTCTTCCATAACCGTGGAGACGGAACGTTCGAGGACGTCACTGCCCGCAGCGGAATTTTCGATAGCAGTTCGAAGGCTCTCGGTGTCGCGATGCTTGATTATGACCACGACGGCTGGCCCGACCTGCTGGTCGCCAACGACACCCAACCCAACAAGCTCTACCGCAATCAACACGACGGCACCTTCAAAGACGTTGGGATGGACGCGGGTGTCGCCCTGAGCAGCGAGGGCAAAGCGCGCGCTGGCATGGGAATCGACACTGCCGACTTTTCGAACTCTGGAAGAAGCGGCATCGCCATTACAAACTTCGATAACGAAATGATCGGACTTTACCGGGAGGGAAAGCCGGGAGCTTACGACGATGTCTCCGTTCAGTCGGGAGTCGGCTTGCCGTCCAAGACCAGTCTCGGTTTCGGTTGTGTTTTCTTCGACGCAAACCTCGACGGCTGGCTCGACCTGATGGTCGCCAACGGACACATCGATGACACGGTGCGCAACATTCGCGGCAACGTCGGTTATGCGCAGCCGCCGCAACTCTTTCTCAACGACGGCAAGGGAACGTTTCGGGAAGTCGCTGCCCAGGCAGGAACTGAGTTTGCACAACCGAAAGTCGGCAGAGGCGTCGCTTGCGGTGATTTCGATCGCGATGGCGATCTTGACCTGCTCGTGACCACCAACAACGGCTCTGCCTACCTGTATCGCAACGATCAGAATGCCGGCAATCGAAGCGTGCGCTTTCGCATGGTTGGTACAAAGTCGAACCGGGATGGCATTGGAACGGAGGTACGACTCGAAGGCGGAGGTGTGACGCAGTCGCGCATGGTTAAAAGCGGCTCGAGTTATCTCTCCCAATCCGAGCTTCCGGTGACGTTCGGCCTCGGCAAACGCGATGTGGTCGAACGGGTCACGATTTATTGGCCCAGTGGGCGCACTGAGGAATACAAGGCTCTCCCCGCGGGCCACGCCTACGAGTGCGTCGAATCCAAGGGAATCACCAAACTACCCGGTTTCTAATACATTTGCAGTATTGTTCCCGATTCCCATCCCTTCTAAAGTGCCGTGCAATTCACTACTCCTCATTTGCGCTGCCCCACGCTCGCGCATTTGAGGCGCCCCTAGAGAAACCGGTGAGAGCATCGCCGGGAAATGATCTTCCCCAGCTGGCTACGAGGCTAGCTGGGGATTTTTCAATCGTGCTTCACAGCTCGGCGTGAAAAAAATCAGAAGTCGGGGGACATACAAATGAGAATGACAGCAACAAAAGCAGAATGGCTGACGTTGTTTCTCCTGGTCGCTGCGCTGTGCGCAGTCGGTGCGGCGAAAGGGACGGCGACGGTCAACGGGTACGTATTGGACTCGGCGTGTGCCTTCACAAAATCCCTGGACAAACCGATCAGCAGTGAATGCGCCACGGCTTGCGCCAAGGCGGGGTCTCCGCTGGTGATTCTTACCCCAGACGGCGAGATCTATTGGCCAATCGCAGACACGACGCCCTCCAGTGGGCAAAACGACAAGTTGATGCCCTTTGCCGGACAGAAGGTGACGGCCACCGGCAAGGTGTTTGAGCGCAAAGGATCGCGCGCACTCGTGATCGAAAAGATCGAGCTCCAAGCGAGTGCCAAATAGTCCACCAAGGCTTGGACAACAATTCGCGGGGGGGTGCGGAGAATATGAGCTGTTTCAAACGGGTGATGTGCGTCCTGGTGTTTTTTTGCGCGGGAAACGCCGCTGCTCAACAGATCACCGGCAAGATCGCTGGCACCGTCACCGATGCCAGCGCCGCTGTCGTCCAAAACGCCGCCGTGACCGTCCGGCAGGTTGAGACCGGGTTGATCCGCACCACCTTTACAGACGGCGGAGGAACTTACTTACTGGTGGAGTTGCCGGTAGGCCACTATTCCCTGGAGGTGGCCGCTCGGGGATTTCAAAAGTACTTGCAACAGGGAATCTCGCTGGATGTAAACGAGACGGCCAATGTCCCCGTCCGGATGGCGGTTGGGGCGGAATCCGAACGGGTGGAGGTCATGGCGGATGCTTCTCTTATCCAGACCACCACCAGCAGCCTCGGCTTGGCCGTGGTGGAACGCGAACTGCTCGACCTGCCGCTCGACGGGCGCAATTTTTCGCAATTAGGTCTGCTGCAGCCGGGCGTAGTCCCTTTGACAGCGGGGCTGAAGCAGGCGGGCGGCTCATTGCGCGACGGCCAGGCCTATTCCGTCAATGGCCAGCGCCCCGAATCCAATAACTTTCTGATCGATGGCGCCAACAATGTGAATTCGGTGGACGCGGGTTTCGTGCTGAAGCCCCCGATCGACGCGATTTCAGAATTTCGAATCCTCACCCACAATGCCAATGCCGAGTTCGGACAGAACACGGGATCGACCACAAATATCGTAACGCGTTCGGGCACGAACTCCTTTCACGGCGCCGCGTGGGAATTCCTGCGCAACGATGCGATGGATGCCTCGAATTTTTCGACCCACACCGTGCAACCCCTGAAACAGAACCAGTTCGGCGGCACGTTCGGTGGGCCTATTGTGAAGGATCGCAGCTTTTTCTTTGCGTACTACGAAGGCTTTCGCAATCGGCAAGGAGAAACCGTCTCGGCAACGGTGCCGTCGCTGTTGCAGAGGTCGGGAGACTTTTCGGAATTGTGCCCGTCCAACGTAGGCTTTGACGCGGGCGGCTTCTGCAAGGACATGGACACGAACCCGTCTCATCAGCTATTTGGGTTCTCGTTCGCGCCGCCACCTCCGCATCCGGTACCGATCCCGTTCAACAAGCTCGACCCTCCTTTCGACCCGGTTGCCCTGAATATTCTTGATTTTTATCCCGAGCCAAATAGCGGGCTGAACTCGTTCATCACGACCGAATCCTTGAGCGTGAACAACGACCAGTTCGGAGTGCGGTTCGACCAGTACCTTTCGCCGAAGGACAATCTCAGCCTGCGCTACATGTATAGTGGCGGGCCGACGACGGATCCGTTGTCGACATCGGGTGCGAACGTGCCCGGCTTCCCGGTCGGCGAGGAGGATCGAGCACAGAATTTCGTCGTACAGGAAACACACGTTTTCTCTCCGGCAGTCGTGGGCGTGGCGCGGTTCTCGTATCTGCGAAACAAGTTCTTGTTCGACCAGCATCTGAATCATCAGCCGCCCTCGAGTCTGGGCTTCGCGTACACGCCCACGCTCGCCGAAGCTGCCGGGCCTCCGTTCATCCAGGTCGGCGGGTACGCTTCGGTGGGCGATCCAATCACTGGACCGCGGAACACGTTTCAGAACACCTTCGACGTGTCAGGCTCTCTGAGTTGGATTCTTGGACACCATGAGCTGAAATTTGGCGGAGGCTTCCGGCGCGACCAGATCAACGCACTCCAGGGTATCGCTTCGAACGGCTTCTTCGTGTTCGCGCCATTTCCCTTCAGCGACAGCTTTGCCAGCTTTTTGGAGGGGCAACCCGTGGTGTTCCTCCAGGGCGGAGGCAATTTGGCCCGCCATATCCGCGGCAAAGCGCTAAATTTCTATGGTCAGGACACCTACAAGGTCACTTCGCGCCTGACGCTCAATCTGGGCCTGCGCTATGACCTGCCTTTCCCTTACACAGAGACCCATAACCTGCAGAACCTGTTTGTTCCGGGCGCACAGTCGACCGTCCTTCCCAGCGCACCCGCCGGGTTGCTCTATCCCGGCGATCCGGGTGTGCCTGCTGGCCTGATTCCGACACAGAAAACAGCGTTTGCCCCGAGGGTCGGCGTGGCATGGGATCCGACGGGCGAAGCCAAGTGGCTGGTGAGCGCCGCATACGGCATCTTCTACGAGCCTTTCTACAACGGACAAGGCGGACCGCTGCAGGACCCCATCAGCGCACCACCGTATCTGGAGACGCCGCAGAGAGGCTTCCCGGTAAATTTCGCGGACCCGTTCAACGGCAGCAATCCCTTTGACGGCTCGTTCTCCGAACCCATGACGCTGCTGGTTGTTTCGCCGAAATTGAAGCTACCCTATGCGCAGCATTGGAACCTGAACATCCAGAGGTCTTTTGGCAGCAACTGGCTTTTCCAGGTCGGTTATGTCGGCACAAATGGCGTCCACCTGCCGCGTTTGATTGAAGGAAATCCGACCATTTACTATCCCGGCCAATCGACTCCCGACAACGTGATCCAGCGACGGCAGTTTTCGGGCTGCACGCTGGCCGAGCCGGACAATTGCGTGTACGCATCCGTGGGCGAGATCGCCGGCATCGCGAACTCGAATTACAACGCTCTCGAGACCAGCCTGCGCAAGCGCTTTGGACATGGCATTTCTTTTCTTGCCTCGTACACATATTCGAAGTCGATCGACGATGTTTCCTCGTTCAACATCACGGGTTCGGCTTCGCAGCCGGTTGCGGGCGAAAATGATCTGGCTCAGAATCCCTTTGACCTGGCAGCCGAACGCGGCCGCTCCATGTTCGATGCGCGGCATCGCCTTGTGCTCAGCTACCAGTGGAGTGTTCCCTTTTGGCGGCAGGCGCACACCTGGTACCAGCATGTGCTCGGCAACTGGCAGTTCAACGGCATTGCGACCGTGCAGAGCGGCACGCCTTTCACGGTGTTCGACTCGACCGATGTTTCCCTGCAGGGCAGCGCGCCCGAGATTTCCGGCTTTTCAAGTAACCGTCCCAACCTGGTTGGAGATCCGAATTCAGGGCCGCGCACCGCGCAGGAGTGGTTCAGCAAAGCCGCGTTTCAGCAAGTTATCCCCGACCCGAATTCCCCAGTGCAGCAATTTGGCAACGAGGGACGGAACGTGGTCCAGGGTCCCGGCTTCGCGAATTGGGATTTCTCCGCCGTTAAGAACATTCGCGTAACGGAGGGAAAGGAACTACAGTTCCGCGGCGAGC
>Ga0193755_1000228_pt1 | contig 15917 bp, 20 predicted proteins | sample H1a2metaG_FD_144921 | JGI IMG/M metagenome (GOLD analysis project Ga0193755, IMG submission 144921) | Soil microbial communities from a riparian zone of the East river system, Colorado, United States - H1a2 | ecosystem: Environmental > Terrestrial > Soil > Riparian zone | place: USA: East River...
CAGCTCCCCGGCGAACACGGCGCGCGCCGCACGCCGAGCGGCCACGTACCCGAGGGCCCGCGGGCCCGCGCGCGCGGCGAGCCGGGTGAGCAGGAAGAGACGCCGTACCGCGCGTCGCGCCGCGCGCCGGCCGGCGTCCGCGAACACCAGGTCCGCATCGGGCCGCCGCCCCACCAGCCGGAGCAGCGCCTCGACGTGCGACTGGTCGGCCGGCGCGTCGCGCCGGACCATGCCCTCGTATTCGCGCAGCTGCATCGCCACCGTGGCGGAGAGGCCGAGCCGCTTGGAAAGCAGCTCCTCGGCGAATTCCGACAACCCGTCCTCGACCGGCGTGTCGAGGTTCCTGACCGCCTCGAGGACAGCGAGAGGGACTATGCTGTGGACCACGGCGCGCGAAACCTAGCGGCCCACGCCCTATTGCGGAACCCGGGCGCGCAGGGAGAGGTTACGTGACGCTATGACCCCGCCCACCCCCCCGACTCCCCCTCCTTCCGCGCCCAGCCCGGCGGCCGAGGCCGACAAGCGGGCGAGCTTCGAGCGCGAAGCCCTGGTGCACCTCGACAGCTTGTACCGCGTGGCCCTGCGACTGACCAGCAATCCCGCGGAAGCCGACGACCTCGTCCAGGAGACCATGCTCAAGGCCTACCGCGCCTGGCACCAGTTCGAGCGGGGGACGAACGCGAAGGGCTGGCTGCTCACGATCCTGCGGCATGCCTTCATTAATGAGTATCGGCGGCGCACCCGGCACCCGGAAACCGTCGACATCGACGCGATCGAACCGTTCTCCGTGTTCGAAGAGCTTCAGGACGACGACCCGCAGGGGACCTTCTTCGACCGCATCGTGGACGACGAGGTCCTCCGCGCCATCGACCTGCTCCCGGAACAATTCCGGGAGACCGTGGTGTTGAGCGACGTGGAGGGCATGTCGTATGAGGAGATCGCCCGGATCCTGGAAGTGCCGGTCGGCACGGTGAAGTCGCGGCTGTTCCGCGCCAGGCGCCTGCTCCAGCAGAAGCTGTACGGTTACGCCGTCGGGATGGGGTACATCAAGGGGTCCGCCAAATGAATTGTCGGGAGTGCAAAGAGCACCTCTATGAGTACCTCGACCGCGAGCTCACGCCTGTGGTGGAGCAGGAGATCCGTCAGCACATCGCCGACTGCCCGCCGTGCGGCGAGCAGTTCGACTTCGAAAAGCTGTTCCTCGGTTTCCTGCGAGCCCGCTGCCGGGCCCAGGGTGCACCCGCCGACTTGAAGCGCCGGATCCTGGACGAGCTGCTCGACGAGTGAAGTGGCTCACCCCCGGCGGGCTGGTCGCGGCCTGCGCCGTCGGGGCCGGCGTGACGTGGGGCCTTGGCTGGCCGGGGCTCGCGCTGCTCGCCGCTTTCTTCCTCACCGGTAGCCTTCTCACGCAACTCGCCGAGCGCCGGGGCCCGAGCCGCAACGCGCGGCAGGTGCTGGCCAACGGCGGGGTCGCCCTCGTCGCCGCCCTGCTGGGCTCGTGGGTGGCGGCTGCCGGCGCCATCGCGGCCGCTGCCGCCGACACGTGGGCCACCGAAATCGGGGCCTACTCGCCCTTCCCACCGATCCTCATTACCTCCGGAAGGAGGGTGACGCGCGGCACGTCGGGGGGTATCACTGCCCTGGGAACGCTGGGCGGCGTGGCCGGTGCTCTCACGATCGCCGGGCTCGCTCATGTCTTGGGACCCCGGGGCATGGCCCCGGGGTTTGCGATCCTGACCGGCGCCGGCGTGTTGGGCATGCTCGCGGACTCCGTCCTGGGCGCGACGCTGCAGGGCAAATACGAGTGTCCCGCGTGTGACGCGCGGTTCGAGCGCGGCAATACGGTGTGCCACCAGCCGGTACGACTCGCGAGAGGTTGGCGATGGCTCGACAACGACGGCGTGAACCTCGCGGCGACGCTCGTCGGCGCGGCCACAGCTGTGCTCGCGGCGACGTCGTGACCGACCGCTGGGATGCCGTCGTCGTCGGAGCCGGTCCGGCCGGCGCGACGACCGCGTTGCTGCTCGCCCGCGCCGGCGCGTCGGTGCTCCTCCTCGACCGCGCCCGGTTCCCCCGCGACAAAGCGTGCTCCGAGTATCTGAGCCCCGCGACCACGGAAATACTGGAGCGCCTCGGTGCGGATGTCCTCGCCGCAGTAGAGGGCGCCGCTCATGCCAAGCTGTACGGGATGAAAGTGGTCGCCCCCTGCGGGACGGCCATGTGCGGCCGGTTCCGCGGCGGTCCCCGCCCCTACAGCTTCGCCCTGCCACGGACCACGTTCGACACGATTCTCCTGGCCGCGGCCGGGCGGGCGGGCGCGGTCGTCCGGGAGGGCGTCGCGGTCGAGAACCTCGTCCTGGACCACGGCACCGTCGCGGGAGTCGTCGGGCGATCGGGAAACAGGGAAACGTACCGCAGTCGTGTAGTGGTGGGCGCCGACGGCTTGCGATCGGTTGTCGCCCGCCGGCTCGGGCTGGTCCGCTCCTCACCGCCGCGCCGCGTCGCGTTCACCGCGCACGTGGCGGACGTGGAGGGGATCGACGGCGTGGGCGAGCTGCACGTCAGCGAGCGCGGCTACGTGGGCCTCGGTCCGGTCGGCGGCGGCGTCACCACGGTGGCGCTGGTGTTGCCGCTCGCCACGGTACGACGGGAGGGCCGGAGCGAGGGCGGGGACTTCCGCAGAGGGTTTTTCGCCGAGCTCGAGCGATTTCCCGGGCTCGCGGGGCGGTTCGACCCCCGGCGTTTGGTTCGCGACGTGCTAGCCACGGGTCCGTTCGCGCAATGGTCGCGCACCGCCGTCGCGCCGGGCGGGGGAGCCCTTCTCGTCGGCGATGCGGCGGACTTCTTCGACCCGTTTACGGGCCAGGGGATCTACGCTGCTCTGCGGGGCGCCGAGCTCGCGGGCCAGTGCCTAATCCCCGCGCTTGCGCGCGGGGTCAGTGGTCGTTCTGACCCCGGGCGCGAGCCCGGGGTGCGCGACACCAGTGGGCCCCTTCCAGTGGCAGCGCTCCAGTCCTACCGCCACGCGCGCCGGCGCGAATTCGCCGGAAAATGGCTGCTCGAGCGACTCATCGGGGTGGGCGTCGGGTGGCCCGCGCTCACCGACCGCGTGGTACGCCGCCTGGCGAGGCGGCCGGACCTCGCAGATCTTCTGGTGAGCGCGACCGGGAATATCGTCCCCGCGCGTCGGGTCCTTAGCGCTAGCGTCCTGGCCCAATTCCTCTGGTGACAACATGTCAGGCGTCGATCCCGCTCAGTTCCGCCAGCTACTCGGTCGCTTCGCGACAGGCGTGACCGTCCTGACCACGCGCGATCCGGCCGGCCGGCCGGTCGGTATGACCGCGAGCTCGATCGCCTCGGTGTCGCTCGAGCCACCCCTGGTTCTCGTGTCGGTGGATCAGAAGAACGACATGTATCCCGCGCTCCGGGCCGCGAAACGCTTCGTCCTGAACGTGCTCGCGGCGGACCAGGAAGCCGTCTCGCGGCGGTTCGCGGAGGACCACCCGAACCGCTTCGACGGCATCGGCTACCGGGAGACCAAGCACGGGATCCCGGTGCTCGAAGGCGTACTCGCGAGCATCGAGTGCGAGAAACAGGCGGAGGCCCCGGGCGGCGACCACACTGTGTACTTCGGCCTGGTCACGGGAGGCACCGTCTCGGACCGTCGGCCCTTGCTCTACTACCGCGGTGGCTACGCCGGCCTCGGCGGCGGAGCCCAATGATCGGAACCGAGCTGCTCGACGATCCGCGGTCCGATCCCGTGCTGGTCGGCCGAGAGCTCCGCGACATCGCGCGCCTGAACGCGCTGTTCGGAGGGACGAGAGCGGTGGTGCGGGAGTTGAAATCATTTTTCGAGCGGCGACGGGCAATGGGAATCCGGAAACGGGAAACGTGGACGCTCCTCGACGTAGGAACCGGCTCCGGGGATATCGCGTTGGCGGCGAGGACGGCCGCCCGGCAGCTGGACATCGATCTCAAGGCGATCGGCCTCGAGCTGAACCCGACCGCGGCGAGGATCGCCAGCGCTGCCGGAGTGCCAACGATCGTCGCGGACGGAAGCGCGCTGCCGCTCGGACCACGCTCGGTGGACGTGGTCGTGGCGAGCCAGGTACTGCACCACCTGCCGCGCCCGGTCGCGGTGCGCTGGATCGCGACGTTGGACCGGATCGCCCGGCGGGTCGTGGTGCTCGCGGACCTGCGCCGCTCCCGTGTGGCCATGGCCGGCGTGTGGGCGGCGTCGGTCGGCCTCGCAATGAGCGGCGTGACCCGCCACGACGCGGTAGTGTCGCTCAAGCGGGGGTACACGAAGACAGAGTTCGACGAGATGCTCCGGCAGGCGGGCGTGCGAACGGTGGCGCGGTACAGACGGGGAGCTCGGATAGTAGCCGCATGGTCACCGTCGACCGAGTAGAGATCCGGGCGCCCATCGAGCGGGTGCTCCACGTGGCAGCGGACGTGGAGCGTTGGCCACAGATCCTTCCTCATTACCGGTGGGTTCGCTTCCTGGAGCGCCGGAACGGCGGCGGCACCGTGGAAATGGCGGCTTGGCGCCCTTTCGGGGCCTTCCGCTACCCCACGTGGTGGGTATCCGAGATGATCGTGGACCGGGGAGCGCGGGAGATCCGCTACCGGCACGTTCGGGGTATCACGCGGCGGATGGACGTCGCCTGGCGGCTGGTGGAACAACCGGGCGGCGTGGCAGTGACCATCGTGCACGAGTGGGCGGGCCCGGCGTGGCCGCTCATCGGTCCCTTGGCCGCCCGGCTCGTGATCGGGCCGGTATTCATCCACGGGATCGCGTCCCGCACGCTTGCGGGGATCAAACGGCACGCCGAGGGCGCGTGAAGAGCGCGAGTGAACTCGCGGACCCACGGGGAGCGCAAGGTGAAAAACGGTAGACGCAGGGTGGTCATCACCGGGGTGGGCGCGGTCACGCCGATCGGCACGGGGGCGGACGGCTTGTGGGCCGGGCTCGCGGCCCGGACCTCGGCCGTCCGGGAAATCACACGCTTCGATCCGGCCCGGTTCAGGAGCCGGATCGCGGCGGAGATCCCCGACTTCCGCCCGCAGGACCATCTCGACGCGAAGCGGGCCAAGCGACTCGACCGCTTCTCCCAGCTGGCGGTGACGAGCGCGCGGTTCGCGCTCACCGACGCCGCTCTGGACCCGGCGCGTGAGGACCGCGATCAGGTGGGGGCGATGATCGGATCGGCGCTCGGAGGGGTGGCGTTCGCCGAGTCGCAGATCGAGCGATTTCGCGCGGAGGGGCCACGCGGCCTGGACCCCGCGCTTGCGCTGGCCGTGTTCCCGGGTGCCGCGAGCTGCAATATCGCAATCGAATTCGGGTTCACGGGCCCGAACTCGACCAACGCCATGAGCTGCGCCTCCGGCACCATCGCGGTCGGGGAGGCGTTCCACACGATCCGCGAGGGGCGCGCCGACGTGATGATCGCGGGCGGCGCCGAGGCGCCGCTCGCGCCCATGACGTACGCCGCGTTCAGCGTGATCCGCGCGATGAGCACTCGCAACGACGATCCCGCCCACGCCTCGCGCCCGTTCGACGAGGACCGTGACGGGTTCGTGATGGGCGAGGGGGCCGCCGTGCTGGTGCTCGAGGAGCGGGAGCGCGCGGTCGCACGGGGCGCCAAGATCTACGCCGAGCTCGCGGGCTACGCCTTCACCAACGACGCCTACCACATGACGGCGCCGCGCCCCGACGGTCGCCAGGCGGCCCGCGCGATGCAGCTCGCCCTTGCGGACGCCCGCGTCGCGCCCGTCGACGTCGGCTACATCAACGCTCATGGGTCGTCCACGCAGCTCAACGACACGACGGAGACCGCGGCGATCAAGCAGGTCTTCGGCGACCACGCCTACCGGCTCAGCGTCAGCGGCACGAAGGGCTACTACGGCCACGCGCTCGGCGCGAGCGGCGCGATCGAGGTGGCGATTTGCGCCCTCGCCATGGAACGACGCTGGCTTCCCCCTACCATCAATCTCGAGCGTCCCGACCCGGCCTGCGACCTGGACTGCCTGCGCGGCGAGGGTCGAGCGGCGGCGCCGGACGTGGTGCTCACCAACTCGTTCGGGTTCGGCGGGATCAACGCCGCGGTGGTGTTGCGACGTCCCGATTGACGTAGATTCCCCGCGGCCCACAACCTCGAGGACCTCGTCATGCCAAAACTGTTGCGGCCGCTTGCGGCCGAGTTCATCGGCACGCTGCTCTTCGTGTTCCTGGGCGCGGGCAGCGTCGTAGCATTCGTCGCCAACGGCCCCACGACCGGCAGCATCGGTCCCGTCGGCGTGGCCCTGGCGCACGGCGTCGGGATGGCCGTGATCGTGTCGATGACGATGAGCATCTCCGGCGGCCACATAAATCCGGCTGTGACGTTCGGTCTGTGGATCGCGGACCGAGTGCCGGGCAAGCTGGTCTGGCAGTACATCGTCGCCCAGGTCCTCGGGGCCGTGGCCGGCGCGGCGCTGGTGAAGGCCGTGCTCCCGGGCGTGGCCGTGGGCGTGGCACTCGTGGGCACGCCACGCCTTGCGAGTGAAGTGGGGTTCATGCAGGGCGTCTGGATCGAGGCGCTGCTCACCTTCTTCCTGGTGAGCGCGGTGTTCGGCACCGCCGTCTCGTCGGAAGCGCCGAAGATCGGCGGCTTCGGCATCGGCCTCGCCATCTTCGTGGCCGCGCTGGTGGCAGGCAGCTTCACCGGAGCGGTGATGAACCCCGCGCGCGCGATCGGACCCGCGCTGGTCGCGTGGCAATGGAACGCCCACGCGGTCTACTGGATCGGCCCGCTGATCGGCGCCGGTGTCGCGGGAGCGTTGTGGAAGGCGGTGCTGCTGCCGCGCAGCTAGAGCGCTTCGGCCACCGTCGGCGCGAAATAAGTGAGGATGATATCGGCGCCGGCCCGCCGGATGGCGTACAGCGTTTCCCACATCGCGCGCGTCTCGTCGAGCATGCCGCGCGCGGCGGCCGCCTTGATCATCGCGTACTCCCCGCTCACCTGGTACGCGGCGAGCGGAGACCCGAACTCCTGCTTGGCGCGGCGGATGAGATCGAGGCACGGCAGCGCGGGCTTCACCAGGACGATGTCCGCCCCTTCCTCGACGTCCAGCCGGATCTCCCGCATCGCCTCGTCGGCGTTGGTCCCCTGCATCTGGTAGGACTGGCGGTCGCCGAACTGGGGGGCCGAGCCGGCCGCTTCGCGAAACGGACCGTAGAATGCCGACGCCATCTTCGCGGCGTACGACATGATCGGGACGCGCGAGAACCCGGCGGCGTCGAGCGCCTTGCGCATCCCCGCCACCCGGCCGTCCATCATGTCGCTCGGTGCGACGATGTCGATGCCCGCGCGCGCCTGCGTCACCGCCACCTTGCCGAGCAGATATACCGACGCGTCGTTCTCGACGTCGCCGTCCTGCACGACGCCGCAGTGCCCGTGGTCGGTGTACTCGCACAGGCAAGCATCCCCGATCACGAGGAGGTCCGGCGCAGCCCGTTTGACCGCCCGCGCGGCCTGCTGCACGATCCCCTGCTCGTCGTACGCCTCCGAGCCGGTCGCGTCCTTGGCCGCGGGAAGGCCAAAGAGGATGATGCCGCCGAGCCCGAGCCGTCGCGCCCGCTCGGCATCCTGCACGAGCTCGTCCACCGACGTCTGATAGACACCGGGCAAGGAAGCGACTTCCCGCCGGATGCCCTCCCCATGGCACGCGAACAGGGGCCACACGAGCTGCGAGGGGACGAGGTGCGTCTCCTGCACCAAGCGGCGTAACGCCGGAGTGCGGCGCAGCCGGCGCATGCGGCGGATCGGGAATTGGCTCATCGGCCGAGCAATTTCGACGCGCCCTGGGCGCGGAGCAAGTCCGCCACGCGCGCCCCCGCGGCCGCGGGCTCCCGTTCGTCGATCTCGGCCGAGGCGGTGATCTGTACGGAGCCATCCTGCGCGGTCACTCGCCCATACAGCCTGCTCCCTGCTCCCTGCTCCCCGCTCCCGCAGTAGGCGGCTACGGGCGCCTGGCACCCGCCCTCGAGCGAGGCGAGGAGCCCCCGCTCGGCAGCCACCTGGCACGCGCTCGCCGGATCCTCGAGCGGCGCTAGAGCGGCCCGGGCCTGGCGGTCGTCCGCGCGGACCTCGAGTCCGAGCGCGCCCTGACCTGGCGCCGGCATGACGTCCAACGGATCGAGCCGCGCGGCGATCTGCCCCGCGAGCGCCAGCCGCTCGAGCCCCGCCCCCGCCAGTAGCGCCGCGTCGAGACCGTCGCGCCCCTCCTTCACCTTTTGCACCCGCGTGGGCACGTTGCCGCGCAGCGGCACGACGTCCAAGTCGGCGCGGAGGTAACGGACCTGGGCCACACGCCGCAAGCTGGACGTGCCGAGCTTGGCGCCCGCGGCCAGGTCGGCGATCGACGTGACGCTCGCCTCGCGCGTGACCAACGCCTCGGCGGGATCCGCCCGCTTGGGCACCGCTGCCAGTACCAAGCCCGCAGGCAGACTGGTCGGCAGATCTTTGAGCGAATGCACCGCGACGTCGATCCGACCGTCGCGTAGTGCCTGCTCGATTTCTTTCGTAAAGAAGCCCTTCCCCTCGAGCTCGTGCAGCGGCCGATCGACCTCCGCATCGCCGCGCGTCTTGATGACGATGAGCTCGGCCTGCACGCCGTGGTGTGCAAGGGCCGCCTGCACCCACTCGGCTTGCCACAAGGCGAGCTTGCTCCCGCGGGTCCCGAGCTTGAGCCGGCCGGTCACGTATCCCGCTTCCCGCGACCGTCAGGGAGTCCTTTAGGGCTTTCCGCATCCCGCTCGAAATGCCGCACGATCGCATCCACGAGCCCGGGGACGGTATAGTCCCGGGCCTCTATCGCGACCGTGATGCCGAGCTCCCGGGCCGTCCCCGCCGTGACGGGGCCGATCACCGCCGCGGCGAACCGGCCGGACGCCGCGGCCGGCCTGCCCACCAGCTCCACGAAGCCCCGAACGGTCGAGGCGGAGGTGAACGTGACGGCGTCGATCGCCCCAGCGAGGATCTCCGCCGCCAGGCCGCTCCCGTCTCCCGTCTCCCGGATGGTCTCGTAGACCGGGATTACGTCGACCACCGCGCCCAGCGCGCGGAGCCTGTCGGGCAACGCGTCGCGGGCCTCCCGCGCCCGCGGGAGCAGCACCGTCTTCCCGCGCACATCGCCCTGCGCCGCGAGCGCCGTGACCACCGCCTCGGCGACGAACCGGTCGGGCACGACATCGGGGATCACCCCGCGGCGCACGAGTGCCTCCGCGGTGGCGGGTCCGATCGCCGCGACCGCCGCGCGCGCCACATCGCGCGGCGCGAGCTCCCACTCCGGCAGCCGGTCGCACACCACCTGCACGGCGTTCTGGCTGGTGAACACGATCCAATCGTAGGGCGGGTCGCGGGTGAGCGCGGCGCGGAGCGCGGCGAGATCGGCGAGTCGCGCGATGCGGATCGTCGGGGCGGCGACGACTTCGGCGCCGAGCGCCTCCAGCTCCCGCGCGAGGTCGCCCGCCTGCTCGCGCGCGCGGGTGACCGCGATGCGCCGGCCCGCGAGCGGGTGGGCGCGTGCGGGACCCGGCGGACGCGACGCGTGTGACATAGATTGGTGCAATCTACCATGCTCCGCTCCCTGCGCTCCGCGCTCGCTCGGTTCGCCGTGCGGCGGGCGGCGGCCTGTCAACGCGAAGCGCCCAAACGCGCCGACTGGTGGCTGCGGCTCGGCTGCGCCGTTGCGCCCACGTTCGCGGAATCCCATCCGGCGCTGGTGCGGTTGCGGCGCGCCATCGAAGACCGCTGGGGCGCGGTGGCCGCGGCGCAGGAAGCGGCGCAGCGCTTCCCCGCGAATCCCGATGCCTGGATGCTGCTGGGGGAAGCCTGGCAGATGGTGTTCCGCCAGCAGGATGCGCTCGTGGCGTATGAGCAGGTGCTCACGATCGAGGAGCGGCCCGATGCTGCGCTCGCCGCGGGCGATCTGTATCGCCGCGCCGGTCGCCACGCCGATGCGGCCGCGCGGTTCGCCCGCGCGTACGCGGCCGGCGGCGGTGCCGAGGCGCTGTGGCTCAATGCCCAAGCGCTGTTCCAGGCGGGTGACTTGCGGGCCGCCGACGAAGCGCTGCACCTCTGGGCCACGCAGGTGCCTGATGGGCTGGCGCGCCTGTCCGAGGCGCGGGCCGAGTTGTTCCCGGAGAAGCCGGGCGGCTAAGACTGGTTGGAGCGACGGTAGAGGGAAACGGCGTAGGCGACCAGAATCACCGCCGTGACAACGTATGCCGCTACCATGTAACCGGCATTCTGGGGCACGTCAGACATGGCTGGGGCTCCCCCCACCGTGCGCGTCGCGCATGAGCGATAGGGCGTAACGCTGGGTCACGAATCCCACATACAACAGCGTGAACGCCGCCAGAGACAAGAGCCACGTCGCTAGCATGCTGCCCGGCAGCGACGGCGCGCTCGGCTTCAGGATGATAGGCTGGGGATGCAGCGTGCGGAACATAAAGACGCTCAGGTGGATGAACGGCACCAGGCACATCCCGCAGATGCCGAGCACGGCGGCGTAGCGGGCGCGGAGCCCCGGATCCCGCACGGCTCCGCGCACGAGCAGGTATCCCACGTACAGGAAGAAGAGAAGCAGGGTGGCCGTGAGCCGAGCATCCCAGGTCCACCACGTCCCCCAGATCGGCTTCCCCCAGATGGGGCCGGTCGTCAGCACGATCGTCGCGAACACCGTGCCCACCTCCGCCGACGCCTCGGCGAACCGGTCCAGGCGTGCATCCTTCAGGAACAAGTAGAAGATGCTGGCCAGACCCACGAGGATCATCGCCGTTTCGGTCCAGATCGCGGCGGGCACGTGCAGATAGAAGATCTTCTGCGCGAGCCCCTGCAACCGCTCCACCGGCGTGAACGCGAGCGCCCGAACGTACACGGCGGCGAGGCACATCAGCGCCACCAGCGTGATCCAGCGACCTTTTTGAGTCAGGGTCATTCGTCCACCGTAAAGCGAAACAGGAGGCTCGCGAGCGACACGAAGACGATGTCGTAAGCGGCGAGCAACTTAAGGTACCCCACCGACTCGCTCAGGGGACGCCCACCGAGGAGCCGCGCCGTAACCTGCACGGCGCCGATGAGTGGCGGGACAAGGAACGGCAGGAGAATCACTACGAGGAGCAGCTCGGCGAACCGGGTTCGCATCACGAGGGCGCTGAACAACGTGCCCACCGCGACGAACCCGAGCGTCGCGAGCGCGATGACCCCGATGAGCGGGGCCAGCACGTGACCCACGGGCACGTCGAAGAACAGGACGAACAGGGGCAGCCCGACGCCTTCCACCACCGCGACGAACACCAGATTCGCGATCAGCTTGCCCCAGTAGAGGCTGGTGCGGCTGAGCGGTGACACCAGCAGGCCCTCGAGCGCCTGGTTTTCGAGCTCGAGCTGGAAAGCACGATTCAGGGTCAGCATCGCGGCGAACGTGAACGTCACCCATAGAATGGTCGGGGCGAGATCGATGGTGGGAACGGCCGTGGGGTCGCGTCCGAAGTTGAACACCGTGAGGACGAGCGCGGTGAACACGACGGCCGAGACGAGGGCCGTGCGCGTGCGGAACTCGAGCACCAGGTCCTTACGTGCCACCCTCCACGCCTGCGCGATCAGCTCACCCATCCGTCTCCTTCCCCCCAACCGCCCGCCGATACGCCTCCGCGATCTCGGAGGAGCCTCGCCCTCCACGCGGCGCGAAGTGGACGAACCGGCCGCGCCGCTGGAACGCTACGTCGGTCGCGAGCTCGACCCCTTCGTCCACGTTGTGCGTCGCCAACACGACCACCCGACCTCCGGCGCCTCCACCGCGCAGCTCGCCGAGCAGCGCCCGGAGTTCGGCCGCCGCGGCGAGATCGAGCCCCGTGAACGGCTCGTCGAGCAAGAGGACGGACGGATCGTGGATCAGGGCCTTGGCGATCGCCGCGCGCTGCGCCAGACCCCGGGAGAGCGACCACACCGGCTGATCCGCCCGATCGCCCATGCCGAGACGCGAGAGTACCTCGGTGGCGCGGGGACCGCGGCGCGCCGCGGGCACCCCGTAGAGGGATGCCCAGAAGAGCAGGTTCTCGCGTACCGTGAGGTGTTCGTACAGGTGGGATTGGTGACCGATCCAGCCGATCGCGCGCCGCCCCCCGGCCACCCGCACCGACCCCTCCTGCGGGCGGATCAAGCCGGCGAGCACCTTGAGGAGTGTGGTCTTGCCGGCGCCGTTCGGCCCGAAGACCGCGAGGGTCTGGCCCGACGTGAGGTTGAAGGACACGCCGTCCAGCGCCACGACCTGCCCTCCCCCTTCGCCGAAGGCGTGCCGCAGGCCCTCAGCCGAGAGCATCGATGCGGGCGGCGAGATCTTCCAGGTCGAACGGCTTGACGAGGTACCCCGAGTGGCCGAGGTCGAGCACGTTGATGAGCGGCTCCATGCTCACGTACGAGGTTGTGACGATCACGGGGAGCGCAGGCTGCGACTGCCGGATCTCCTGCAGCAGGGTGATGCCGTCGGTGTCGGGCAGTCGGAGATCGAGCACCAGCACTTCGGGGTGGAACTCGTCCATCTGGCGGCGAGCCTCGGTCCCGCTCGCGGCGAAGGCCAGCTGGTAGCGTTCGGTAAAGAATCGCTTGTAGGTTCGCCGCAGCGTCGGCTCGTCCTCGACGAACAGCACTTTGCGCCGCGGGCCGAGGGCGGGGGACCCCATGGTGGGCCAATATATGCAGGTCCCCCCCGCCGTCTACGGGCGGCTCAGCTCGGGCTGCTCTCCAGCTCGAACAGATCGTCCAGCTTGGTCAGCACCAGCAGGAATCGCAGCTCCTCGTTGGCCCCGCGCAGGCATACAGTCAGCCGGCGCTCCGCGGCCTTGCGCTGAATCAACATCAGGGCACCGAGACCGGCGCTGTCGATCTGACGGGTGCCCGCGAGGTCGATAACCAGACGCCCGGCACCCTCTCCCAGCTGTTCCAGCAGCTCGGTGGCCGCACGGCGGAACGCCGTACGTGAGTCGAGCCCCAGCTCCTCGGGAGCGGCCAAGACCTTCTCGCTCGGACGCGTGGACATTGTCACCAGCTCCTCCACAGTCGGCTCCAGTAGTTCACCGGCCGGGTCTTATGCGACTCCGATGCCATACAGCTAACCTGCGGGCGGTCAACCGCTTGTCAAAGCAGGGTGAGGCGTCTCACCTGCTGCGCTGCCGCAGACCGAACGCTTGCGGCGCAGTTTGCAAGGGCCTGCCTTGACCCCCTCCCACTGGGGGCGCGTACCTTACCTGCGTGAAAGATCGCATCGACACGCTGCTCGACGAGCAGCGCAGCTTCCCCCCGCCGCCCGACTTCACGAGCGCGGCCCATGTGAAGGACGACGCTCCGTACCGTCGGGCGCGTCAGGACCGCGAAGGCTACTGGGCGGACTGGGCGCGCCAGCTCGAGTGGTTCCGTCCCTGGGACAAAGTGCTCGAGTGGAAGCCTCCGCACGCCAAATGGTTCCTGGGCGGAACGCTCAATGCCTCCGTGAACTGCCTCGACCGCCACGTGCGCGACGGTCGGGCCGACAAGATCGCCCTCATCTGGGAGGGGGAGCCCGAGCCGCGCGAGGTACGCAAGCTCACGTACCGTGAGCTCCACGGGCTCGTGAACCGGTTCGCGAATGTACTCAAGAACCTGGGCGTCAAGCGCGGCGATCGCGTCGCGATCTACATGGGGATGGTGCCGGAGGTCGCGGTCGCGATGCTCGCGTGTGCGCGCATCGGCGCACCCCATACCGTGGTGTTCGGGGGATTCTCCGCCGAATCGTTGCGAGACCGCATCAACGACTGCGAAGCGAAGGTCCTCGTCACGGCGGACGGCGGCTACCGCCGTGGCAGCCTGGTGCCCCTCAAACGCAACGCCGACGAGGCGCTCGAGGGCACTCCCAGCATCGGCAACGTGGTAGTGCTGCGGCGGACGGGCCAGGAAGTCCCGATGCGAGCCGGCCGGGACCGCTGGTGGCATGATGTGATGGCGCAAGCCGGGCCCCAGTGCGAGCCCGAGCACATGGACGCCGAGGATCCGCTGTACATCCTCTACACCTCCGGGACGACCGGCAAGCCCAAGGGCATTCTGCACACCACGGGCGGCTACCTCACGCACGTGTACGCGACGACCAAGTGGGTGTTCGACCTGAAGGACGACGACGTCTTCTGGTGCACCGCCGACGTCGGCTGGGTCACCGGACACTCCTACATCGTCTACGGGCCGCTCGCGCTCGGCGTGACCGAGGTGATGTACGAGGGGGCTCCGGACTTCCCCGGCAAGGACCGCTTCTGGTCGGTATGCGAGCGCCACGGCGTGACCGTGTTCTACACGGCGCCCACCGCCATCCGCGCGTTCATGAAGTGGGGCCCGCAGCATCCGCAGCAGCACGACCTCTCGCGGCTGCGGCTGCTCGGGTCCGTGGGTGAGCCCATCAACCCTGAAGCGTGGGTGTGGTATCGGCGTCATATCGGCGGGGAGCGCTGCCCCATCGTGGACACCTGGTGGCAGACGGAAACGGGCGGGATCATGATCACGCCGCTCCCCGGCCTGACGACCTGCAAGCCCGGCTCCGGCACGATCCCGTTCCCCGGGATCGAGGCCGAGCTGCTGGACGGCGATGGGGATCGGGTGCCGGTGGGTGGCGGGTTCCTCGCGATCACCAGTCCCTGGCCGGGAATGCTGCGAACCATCTGGGGCGACGACGAGCGCTACCAGAATGTCTACTGGAACAAGTGGAAGAACACCTACTTCACGGGCGATGGCGCGAAGCGGGACGAAGATGGCTACTTCTGGATCCTGGGGCGGGTCGACGACGTGCTCAATGTCGCCGGACATCGCATCGGGACCATGGAAGTGGAGAGCGCGCTGGTGGACCATCCGGCGGTGGCGGAGGCGGCGGTGGTGGGACGCGCGCACGAGCTGAAGGGCCAGGCGCTCGCCGCGTTCGTGACGCTGAAGGAAGGCAATGCCGCGAGCGACGAGCTGCGGGAGGAGCTGAAGGGACACGTGGCGAAGAAGATCGGCGCGCTCGCCAAGCCGGACGACATCCTGTTCACCGCCGATCTGCCGAAGACGCGGAGCGGCAAGATCATGCGCCGGCTGTTGAAGGACATCGCGGAGGGACGCGCGCTGGGCGACACGACGACGCTCGCGGACCCGACCGTGGTGGAGCGGTTGAAGAACCAGTACGAATCGGCGGAGAGCTAGAGCTCGACCTGGGTTCCCACCTCGAACACCTGGTTCGCCGGGATCTTGAAGAAGGCCGTGGCCCGCAGCGCGTTCCGCGACATGAAGGCGAACAGCTGCTCGCGCCACTGGGGCATGCCTGGCCGGTCTGAGGCCACGAGGGTCTCGCGGCCGAGGAAGAACGTCGTTCCCTCCATCCGGATCTCCAGTGTCTTCGTGCGGCAAGCCCCGAGTACATCTTCGATGTCCGGATCGTCCATGAACCCGTAGCGGGCGACCACGGTGTGAAATCCTTTTCCGATGTGTCTGATGGTCGCACGCTCGAGCGCCCCTACATGGGGAACGTCTTCCGTGACGACGGTGAGGAACACGACCTTCTCGTGCAGCACCTTGTTGTGGGCCAGGTTGTGGACGAGGGCCGGTGGCGTGTGATCGGCGGTGCCGTACATGAAGACGGCGGTGCCGGGCACGCGGATCGGCGGCTCCGCCGCTAAATCGGCGAGCAGCATCTTGAGCGGCACCGTCTTCTCCAGCATGCGCTTCCCGAGAATCTCGCGCCCACGCTTCCAGGTGGTCATCAGCAGGAAGATGGCCGCCGCGATGACCAGGGGGACCCAGCCCCCGTAGCGGATCTTCAGCATGTTCGCGCCGAAGAACAGAATGTCCACCCACAAGAACAGCTCGGACACGAGC
>Ga0193755_1000229_pt1 | contig 15889 bp, 11 predicted proteins | sample H1a2metaG_FD_144921 | JGI IMG/M metagenome (GOLD analysis project Ga0193755, IMG submission 144921) | Soil microbial communities from a riparian zone of the East river system, Colorado, United States - H1a2 | ecosystem: Environmental > Terrestrial > Soil > Riparian zone | place: USA: East River...
CCGATCTGGTTGTGCCGAGCATACTGCTGAAGCAAGTCCTTCGTCTCTTCGCTTATCACTTTCGGGAGAGCAATTCTTACTTCCACAAATTGATCGCCGCGAAGTCCCCGGGCCCGCAAGCTCGGGGCGCCCCGTTCACGCAGTCGAAACTTCTGACCGGATTGAGTCCCTGCGGGAATCTTCAACAGCGCCTTGCCGTCTACGGTTGGAACTTCAATCTTCGCCCCGAGCGCCGCTTCGGGAACCGTGATCGGGACTATGCAATAGATGTTGTCGCCCTGGCGGCCGAAGTACGCGTGCTCGCTCACGTTGGTGATCACAAACAGATCCCCGGGGCCTCCGCCGAACGTTCCGGCGTGTCCTTTGGTGGCGACGCGAACGTGCGAACCGGTGTCCACGCCGGCTGGAATCCGAACGGAAACAGTCTCGTGTTTTGGAACGACGCCTCTACCCTTGCAAGCGAGGCAAGCTCCCGGCACTCGTCCCGACCCGTCGCATCGAGTGCACCGCGAGGCTCCGGACAAGAATCCCTTTTGTTGACCCGTCCCCTGGCATATCGGGCAAGCTGCTGTCTGTTCGTGGGTCTCGCCTCTACCGTCGCACGACGCGCAGGTATCGCTGCGCTCAACCTCCAGGTTCCTGGTGACTCCGAGCATCGCCTCTTCGAATGTGACCGAAAGCGAATACTCGATGTCGGCCCCGCGAGCCGGCTGCTTCTGAGCTGCGGTCGCGGCCGACCGGAGGTTGTTGAATATCTCAGAAAAGATTTCCCGGAAATTCGCGGCGCCGAAGTTGGCAAAGTCAAAGACAGGGCCTTGCTGAGCGGCTTGAGCCGCCCGGTCAGAGTAGTATCCGAACCGGTCGTAGACGACGCGTTTGTCGGGATCGGACAAAACTTCGAACGCTTCGGATATCTGTTTGAAGCGCTCCTCTGATTCGTTGTTGCCGGGGTTGACGTCGGGATGATGCCGTCGCGCGAGTCTTCGATACGCCTTGCGTATGTCTTCGGGCTTCGCGTCGCGCGCAATGCCCAGCGCTTTGTAGTAGTCCTTCTCATGCATAGGAAACAGGCGTCAGAGGCTGGGAGTTGGGGGTTGGGAGCAAACGAGTTTCACCCAGGCTCCAACCCCCAACAGCGCTACTTCTTGTCGTCGACGTCTACGAAGTCGGCATCGATTACTTCGTCGCCACCGCTCGAGTTGCCGCCCGCGGCCGCTCCCGAAGCGCCCGCTGCCCCCGCCCCGCCGCCGCCTTGACCACTTGCCTGCGAAGCTTGCTGATACATGATCTCCGCAAGTTTGTGCGAAGACTTGACCAGCTTGTCGTAGGCAGCATTGATCTCGCCTGCGTCGTTGACGTCCAGCTTGCCTTTAGCTTCGGCGACCGCCGCTTCGATCTCGCTTGCTGTCGAAGCATCTACCTTGTCGCGATGCTCGGTGAGAGTCTTCTCCGTCGAGTAGATCATCCCGTCAAGTTTGTTGCGAGCTTCGATACGCTCGCGAGCAAGCTTGTCTTCTTCGGCATGCGATTCGGCATCGCGCATCATCTTGTCGATCTCATCCTTCCCGAGCCCGGATGAAGCGCTGATGGTTATTTTCTGCTCTCGCCCGGTGCCCAGGTCCTTTGCCGAGACGTTCACGATTCCATTCGCGTCGATATCGAAGGTGACTTCGATTTGAGGCATTCCTCGCGGGGCCGGCGGAATGCCGACCAGGTGGAACTTGCCCAACGTTCGGTTCTGACCCGCTATCGAGCGCTCGCCCTGCAAAACGTGAACTTCAACAGAGGTCTGGCTGTCGGAAGCGGTCGAAAAAACTTCTGACTTGCGGGTTGGGATCGTTGTATTGCGCTCGATGAGTTTTGTGAATACCCCGCCGAGCGTCTCGATGCCCAGGCTCAGAGGCGTCACGTCCAGAAGCAACAGGTCTTTGACTTCGCCGCCGAGCACGCCCGCTTGAATTGCCGCGCCGACCGCGACAACCTCGTCCGGGTTCACGCCTTTGTGAGGCTCTCGCCCGAAGAACTCCTTCACCATTTGCTGGACCTTGGGTATGCGCGTCGAACCTCCGACCAGCACGACCTCGTCGATCTTGTCGGTCTTCAGGCCCGCGTCTTCAAGCGCGGCGCGGCAAGGCCCGATCGTCCTCTGGAGAATATCGTCGACCAACTGCTCAAACTTTGCGCGGGTCAGCTTCATCACCAGATGCTTCGGACCCGATTGGTCGGCGGTGATGAACGGCAGATTGATTTCGCTTTCCATAGTCGAGGAGAGCTCGACTTTCGCCTTCTCGGCAGATTCCTTCAGGCGTTGCAACGCCATCTTGTCTTTGGACAAGTCGATGCCCTGGTCTTTCTTGAACTCTTCGATGATCCAATCGATGATCCGCTGATCGATGTTGTCGCCGCCCAGGTGCGTGTCACCGTTTGTCGATTTGACTTCGACGACACCCTCGCCAACTTCGAGAATCGAGATGTCGAACGTTCCGCCTCCGAAGTCGAAAACGGCTATCGTCTCGTCTTTCTTTTTGTCCAGACCGTAAGCGAGCGCGGCTGCGGTCGGCTCGTTTACGATCCGCATGACTTCGAGTCCCGCGATTTTTCCCGCGTCCTTTGTTGCCTGGCGTTGTGAGTCGTTGAAATAGGCAGGGACCGTTATCACCGCCTGGGTGACCTTCTGCCCAAGATAATCCTCAGCGGCCTGCTTAAGCTTCTGGAGGATCATTGCAGAGATTTCCGGTGGGGACCATTCTTTCCCACCAGCCAGGATTCGAACATCATTCCCGGCCTGTGTCACCTTGTAAGGCACCATCTTCAGCTCTTCGGAAACCTCGTCAAAACGACGGCCCATGAAGCGCTTGATCGAATAGATGGTGTTTTCAGGATTGGTGACGGCTTGGCGCTTTGCTACCTGGCCTACCAGCCGGTTGCCGTCCTTAGTAAAAGCCACGACCGAGGGCGTCGTCCTGGCTCCCTCCGAATTGGTGATTACCACCGGCTCGCCGCCCTCCATCACTGCCACCACTGAGTTGGTTGTTCCTAAGTCTATTCCAATTATCTTGCCCATTCAAAAAAGTCCTCCAGATTTAGAGATCCTTCACATAGTAATATCTGAGTGTGAGACTGTCAAGTTTTTTGTCAGGGCGACCATCAAATCTCTGGTTTGGTTTGTTCTGGGTAGGCTTTGGAGGGATAGTCGGGCTGGGAAACTCGCGGAATCGGTTGGTGTCAGGTGGAAGCTGTGAATTGACCTGCGACCGCCCGTCCGCTCGGAGAGTCTAGAGGCGCAACCTTGGTTTTCCATGCTGGACAAGGATTTGGCCGCCCTGGATCAAGTATTCCAAACCAGACCCGAGTATCGAAACGATTACCACGGCGTACATGCCTGATAGCAAGTATATGAACTCGCCAGTCGTGTTGAAGACAAGAAACCACACTATCAGCCCGAGCTCAACAAACGTGTTTACTTTGCCGAGCAGAGTTGGCTTGAATCCCTTGTATCGAGTGATGAGGTATACCAAAAGCGAGCCGACAAGAATCACGATGTCTCTCGCGACAACCGCAACCGCAAGCCAGACCGGTATCGAAGGGAACCCCTCGTGAGGAATTGCCATGACGATGTAGGTCGCGGTCGTGAGCAGCTTATCGGCAAGCGGATCAAGGAAACGGCCGAGCGGTGACTGTTGGTTGAATCGCCGCGCTACATAACCATCGAAGAAGTCTGTCAGGCTCGCAGTGAAGAAAACTAGAAGCGCGGTTCCGAATCGCCCCTGTTTCACCAGGTAGAGAAACGGCAGAGTTAGCACGATCCGGAAAGCGGTCAGGATATTTGCCGGCGTCCAAATGCGAGACGTCGGCTGGTCGGACGGCATCGGCGGCTGCGCGATGTCCGTGCTGGGCGTTGTCATCTGGCCTCGAGCTAAGGTTGGTTACCAGGGCATCTTGAGCCGAACGATGTCTTTCATCTGCACGAGGTGGTTCAGGTCGTTGCCCTTGATCTGCCGGAGAACCAGTTGCTCGATGGTCATCGGGCCGTCCTTCTCGTGGGTGCCGCTGCGCGACCACGCCTCGACCGGCGAGCCGTCCAGCGTCCGAATGGTTTCCGATCTGAGCGTTTTGAAGTCGGCGAGCGCGGTCTTCGCGTCCTGGTTAATATATCCGCTCTCAAACGCAATGCGGTCCTGATCAACGTTGGGAAGCGTCGGATTCTCTTCAGCGAGCATTCTGTTGTAGCGAGCGAGATACGCTTCTCGCTCCATGTCTCTGAGGTGGCACATGATTTCTTTGATCGACCACTTGTTTGGTATTGGCCGCCATCTCAGTGTCTCTTCGTCAAGCCCGCTTAACAAATCGTCCAACTCGTTGGGTAGCGATTTCAGATTCCAGATGATTCGATCCTTGTCTCGTTGATCCATCGCGTAACTCCTGCCTTTGTCGTTGAGGATTGGCTGCCTCGGCCTCGTCGTGCCGAACGGAACCAGCCATCAGCACGGCATAGAATACCACCAGGGTGCGCCATACTGAAAAGCCGTCACGCGACTCGAAAATGATTGTGCGCATTCATCCGAGGGTTAGCCCGCGCGCGCAACTTTAGTGACGGATCAAAAGATGCTAGATTAAGACTTCAAACGACACGACTGGAGAAGCGTTGATGAACTTTTCGACAAAGGCGATACACGCCGGGCAGGAGCCGGACCCGGCGACCGGCGCGGTAAGCATTCCGATTTATCAGACCTCGACTTACGCTCAGGAAGGCATCGGCAAGCATAAGGGCTTCGAATACGCACGCACGCAGAACCCGACCCGTTCGGCGCTTGAAGGCAACCTCGCGGCTCTTGAAAATGGACGCGCATGTTTTGCCTTCGCTTCCGGGATGGCCGCGACCAACGCGGTGATGACGCTGCTCAGAGCCGGAGACCACGTGATCGTCAGCGACAACACTTACGGCGGCACGTTTCGGCTGTTCGACAAGGTGCTCAGGAAGTTCGGACTCGAGTTCAGCTATGTTGACGCCCGCGAGCCCCAGAATGTGGAAGACGCCGCGCTGCCCGAAACACGAATGGTTTTTATCGAGACCCCGACCAACCCGGTGATGTCGCTTGTGGACATAAAGGCCGTTGCCGAAATCACTCGCCGGCGCGGGATTCGATTAGTCGTGGACAACACGTTCATGAGCCCCTACTTTCAGCGGCCGCTCGAACTCGGCGCCGACATCGTGGTTCACTCGACGACAAAGTATCTCAACGGCCACAGCGACAGCATCGGCGGCGCGGTGATTCTGAACGACGAAGAGGACATCCGGGCGATGGCTTTCATTCAAAACGCGGCGGGCGCCATCATCTCGCCTATGGACGCCTGGCTGGTGATGCGCGGAACCAAGACGCTCGCGGTGCGAATGAGACAACACGACGAGAACGGCCGCATCGTGGCTCAGTTTTTGTCCGAGCACCCGAAGGTTCAGCGCGTTTTCTACCCCGGGTTGAAGTCGCATCCGCAGCACGAGCTCGCCCGCCAGCAGATGTCGGGCTTCGGCGGGATGATCTCGTTCGAGACCGGGTCGCTCGAAAACGCGAGCCGCGTTCTCGAGGGAGTGAACCTCTGCACGCTTGGAGAATCGCTTGGCGGCGTCGAAACTTTGATCTCTCATCCTGCAACTATGACCCACGCGTCGGTCCCCGAAGTTGAACGCAACAGGCTCGGCATAACAGACGGACTCGTTCGAATCTCAGTGGGCATCGAAGACGTCGAAGACATAATCGCCGATCTTGATCAGGCGCTGGGCGCGATCTAAAAAAACTCTGAGTGTTCCTGGTGATTGGTTGCGGCGGGACTCTTCAACCGCGGAGCAAGAGCATGGAGTTCAGGCTTTAGTGTCCCGCCAAGAACAACCAGGCTAAAGCCTGAACTCCATGCTCTTGTTTCCGCGGTATTTGAGAGCGGCAGGCTCTATTGGTTAGGACAACAGGATAGATATAAGAGATTAGTTCATCGTCAGCGCCGGCAAATTTTGCTTCGATATTGCGATTCAATTCAAAATCCAGCATAATCACGGCCAACCCGGAAATGAAGTGTTGTTCACCAGACAGTAAAGGGTTGGCTGCGTCGTTTTGAGGATCCCCGTAGGTTAGCTGCTGGCTCAGCGTATGGCCGAAGACATTGGATTCAACATAGAGGTTTATGCAAAGACCGACGTTGGCGCGGTTCGGCCCGGCAACGAAGACAACTTCGTGGTCTTGAATCTCTCGACGGCCGACACATGGAAGCCCGATCAAAACGACGGTCAGCCGACGCGAAACCTCACGAGTTTTGGCCAGAGCCACTACGGCGCGTTGATTGCCGTCACCGACGGGATGGGCGGGGCGCTCGCCGGGGAAGTTGCCAGCCGCCTCGCGGTCGAATGTGTTCGCGACCGGATGCTCGAGCTCCAGGCCAGCCCTACCTACTCAAAGCTGCCCTTCAGCGAACGTCTTCGTCTTTCACTGGAACTCGCAAATCTCTACATCTATCAAATGAGCCTCAAGCGAGCCGAGTGCTCGGGCATGGGCGCGACCTTCACCGCCGCGGGTCTGCACGGCACGACCGCATATTTTGCCCAGGTCGGAGACAGCCGCGCTTATGTCGTTCGAAGCGGCCAGGCTCGGCAAATTACTCGCGATCAGTCGCTGGTAGGTCAGCTTGTCGAGGCCGGTCACATCACCCAGGAAGAGGCGGAGCGTCATTCTTACAAGAACGTGATACTGCAGGCATTGGGCGCAGCCCCAAGCATCAACGTGGTGGTCGACCGCGTCTCGCTGCGCGAAATGGACATACTGGTGCTCTGTAGCGATGGCTTATCCAACAAAGTGCGCGCCGAAGAAATCACCGACGAAGTACATCGAGCTCAGTCGCTCAAGGAAGCTTGTGATTCTCTGATCAGTCTCGCCAACGAGCGGGGCGGCGAGGACAACATCACGGTTGTGGTCGCTCAGGTGAGCGGCGGAAAACTTGAGTCCTCCGGGGAGAACGATTCGGGAGGCACTCTGCAGCTTGGGAGCCACCCGCCTGCTCAGGACCGCTGGGGCGCAGAAACCATTCCCCGCGACCCTGACTTGCCCTATGAGATCGACGAAGTCTTGCTCGACGACGAAGAAGAAACGATCCCACCCACCGGACAACTCAACAACTAACACCACGCCAGTCACTCGTCTCCACGGATTCGCATTCAAGAATCTTTCGAACGGTCAACGCCATAGGCTCTTCAGTCATCCCAACCCAGGGTTGGGGTCGAGTGAGGCAGAAGGGTTTGCGGAGGACATTGATGCGCATCCAATTCATACGAAGAGTCTCAGTAGCCCTTTCAGCTTTGCTTCTTGCCGCGAGCTTCGCGCCCGCCCAGGAGGGGCAGCCGCCACTCAACATCCCGGGCCGAGCGAGTGCGCCCAAACAAAACAACAGGACGACTCCTGTAGCCGAGTTGGATCGTAACTCCGCCTTCGCCCGCGTGCTTCCAGCAACCTCGGCGAACGTCGCGTCGAAGGGCCTGCGAGCCAATCGGGTCGCAACAACGCGGGTAAGCAAGTTCGCCGGTACGATTCGTGCCGCCGCTGCGCCGAAGTTGCAAAGCTTTGGTACCGGCGGAGGCGACATAAACGAGATCGAGCCGAACGACCCCGTGGCTCAAGGAGTTTCACTCCCGGTCAATATCTTTGGCGCGATAAGCTTCAACGGTGACGTCGACTTCTTCGCGTTCCAGGCGCTTGCCGGCGAGCAGATCACGGTCGAACCGTTTGCGGCTCGCGTTCCCCGATCAAAGCTCATCGCCGATGTCGCGCTGTTCGGTCCGACTGGGCAGCTCCTGGCTTCCGACGTGGGCGACGAGAATAACGATCCCTTGATCCGCTTTATTTCACCCAACGATCAGGTTCTGATCGTTGGGCTGACTGACGCTGATGATTTTGGGGGATCGCGGTTTGATTACCTGTTGAACATCACTCGCGGGATCGATATCCGAGAGCAGGAGCCGAATGACCACACTGCTCAGGAACTCAGCCAGCTCCCATCCACGGTCTTTGGCGAAATCGCCCAGCGAACCGATCTGGACTTCTACAGCTTCGTTGCAAACGCCGGCCAGACTTTGATCCTCGACATCGATGCCGAGGTGCTCGGGTCCGCGCTTGATGCGGAGATAAACCTGACCGATCCCGCAACCGGCATTGAGTATTTCTACAACGACCAGAATGACGGAAACGATCCACGCTTCAACATCGTCCTGCCGTTGACGGGTCGCTACGTAATAGGCGTTGGAGCCTTCGCGAGCGGCTCAACCGGATTCTACCGGCTCAACGCCTCGCTGGTGCCGCTGGCAGGAGCACCGGCTCTCGCCACGGTTACGAAACTGGCGAAGAAACTGATTGAAGTGACCGGAGCGGGTTTTTCAGAAGGGTCAGTCGTCGAAGTGAATGGAAGCGCGCGTCGCACAACTTTCCTGGGCTCGGGTAGGCTTCAAGCAAAGGTCAAGATTAAGACCGGCAGCGTGGTTACTGTGTCGAGCCCTCCGGATAGTCGCCGATCAAATCCTCTGGTTGTGCAATAACATCGTCGACGAGGTTGGCACATGCCGTGAGCATTGAGCCAGTTAAACTGGCTCAATACCGGCAGGAGATAGTTCTTGACAGGCCCTCTGGGGCGTGATTGAATGCACACGCTCCAAATTCACAAGAGTCCCCTTAGGCCCCTGGCTGCGATTGGCTCGTTTGAGCTTTGAACGCGGTTTAGGATCTCTTTACAATGCGCTGATCGCCATCCGCTTTAGCTTCCTCACCGGAAGCGGGTCTGGTGTAGCGCGGGATGTCTGTCTTTTCTGAAGGAGTTCAAAGACGATGAACCGCCCACCGAGGAAGCTACTCCTCGCGGCTTTGCCGCTGCTCATCCTCCTGTTATCACCCGTCCCGGCGACCGCAACCTCGGTAGTGATGCTCTCGGATACTGAGTTGGTCGTCAACTCGAGATTCGTCATCACCGGTAAGGTCCGATCCGTCGTGAGCGCGTGGGATGACGCGCATTCGGATGTATGGACCTATGTGAAGGTGCGGGTTGATCAGGTGCTTAAAGGCGAGCTTACCGCGCGCACCGTCGTGCTGAAACAGCTCGGAGGCGAGGCTGGCGGCTCCGGAATGCGCGTCTTCGGCGACCCGCAATTCTCGCCAGGCCAGCGGGTGCTTTTATACTTGAACACAGCGCCCGATGGCACACTTCGGGTCGCTTACGCATTCATGGGAAAGTTCTCCATATCCCAGGACGCTGCCGGGCAGGAGCTCGTTACCCGGACGATCGACGCACGCGAGGTTGAGGTTCTCTCTCGTCCTGATAGCGATACTGTGACCGATCGCGCTCGTCTTGATTCTTATATCGGAAAGATTCAGCAGACGCTTGTCAGCGAAGCTCGCGCGATTGAGCTCATAGATTCCCAACGCTCGGCGACCGTAGTTAGGGTGCCGCCTGAATACTCGCGAAAGAAGGTTGAAGGCAAGGGATACACAGCCAACTTCGTCCTATTGGGCGACGGAGTGCGGTGGCCTCAGCCCGACTCCGGTGCTCCGGTCACCTACCGTCTCAATTCCAATCTGTCGCCGGTTGCCGGAGGCGGCACGGCCGAAATCACCCGGGCTATGGAGGCGTGGCCCAACCAGAGCGGCGCGAACATTCGGCTTCAGCTTGACGGGCAGACCGGTAGCTGTGGTTTCGTGAACGACGGCGTCAACACAATTTCCTTTGGTAATTGCTTAGGTCAAATAGAGCCGCCGGTCGGCGCTTGCTCGGGAGTAGTGGCGCAAACCCGAGTATCGTGGATCAATCAAACCACCGTCGTAAACGGAATCTCGTTCAACCGTCTGATGGAAGCGGATGTTGTATTCAACAGCGGCATGGACTGTTTTCTTGGCATTTCGGCGAACCTGGCTGAGACAGCTTGTCATGAGTTAGGACACTCAATCGGTCTGGGTCACTCGACAGATCCGGCAGCGATCATGTGGGCGACCGTGCGAGGCCATGGCCGCGATGCCACGCTGGGTATTGACGACAAAGCAGGAGTCCAATCGATCTATCCCGGCACGAGCGGCGGTGGCGGTGGTGTCGGGCCAGTTAGCATCACAAGTGGGGGACTAGCCAACGGCGCAGTGAACCATTCCTACAGCCAGACTCTTAATGCAGCGGGCGGCACGCCGCCTTATCGTTGGAGCTTGATCGCCGGAGTTCTGCCGCCGGGAATGAATCTCTCGTCCTCGGGCGTGGTCGACGGAACGCCGAGGTCATCTGGATTCTTCTCGATAATGGTTTTGGTGACCGACGCGATCGGCGGATCGAGCGGGACAGACACAAAGCAACTCTCGCTGTCTATCGCGAGCGATAACGGCGGTCTCGCGTTTCCTGTGATCTCTCGTGTGAAGGTCAAGAACAGCAAGAAGCTCTGGGTCTGGGGCGAGAACTTTGAAGCCGATTCGGTGATATCGCTCAACGGCGTCATACGTACGCCGAAGGAGTTCTTGCAAGACGGACCAACCGGAAGGCTGTTCTTCAAAAAGGATATTCCCCTGAGGACTGACGGCGGCGCGAACTTGCTCTTTGTTAGAAATTCGTTCGGCTGGTCGAGCGCGGTTTTGTTCTGATCCTCGCGAGCGGATTGGCCGGCCCAAGCGCAAAAAAACGGCTTAGATGTGCGAGCGCGGGCTTCGTGCTTCTTTTTGGGGCTCGCGTTCGGGCGGTATCGTCGGAGCGCAAGCGTCCAGGGTCTTCTCCAATTCTCAACGTTCTACGCTGCAATCATTCCATCACTAAGGAAATCAATTGACGCTGCACCGCGTCGCGGGTCAGTTTCGATAATTCAGGTAAACCGTGTCAGTAGCTCGACCGTCAGGGAGAGCTCTCCCTCACGGTCGAGCTACTGACACGTGATCGACCTCAACTCAAACTGACCCACTACCCCGCACCGCCATCGCTGCGTTCTTTCGGAGTTGTCGTTTATAATCAAGGGCGGAGCAACCGATGACCGAAAGAATGACCGAGGCAGACTTTCAACAAAAGGCCGAAGACGCCATCCACCAACTTGAAGCCAGGTTTGCACGACTTGCCGAAGCGCGCGATCTCGACGTGCAAGTTGAAGGCGGCGTGCTCAACGTTTCTTTCGAAGAAGACGAGCCCGGCAGGTTTATCGTCAGCCCCAACACATCCGTGCGCCAACTGTGGGTGTCCGCGCGAGTATCGAGCTTCAAGTTCGACTGGTCTGATGAAGCCGGCGGATTCGTGCTTGCCGGAACAGGAGAGCCTCTGCAGCAAGTGATGACCCGCCTTACTCGAGAGCAGTTGGCGGATGAGGGAATCGATCTTTGAGCCGCGGCGGCCGATATGAAGAGGACCTCGATACGGATTCAGGAGCCGCGCTTCATCAAACCGAGGGTGGACCGCGCGCTCTTCGCTCTAACGGGCGAGGGGAGCTTTGAAGCTCGACTCGCGCGGGTCTCGCGTCTTTTCCTGGGCCGGCCATATATCGGGAATCCTTTGGGAGGCGGGCCTCTATCAGCGGAGTTGTTTTGCGTTTCGTTCGATGGGTTCGATTGCGTTACTTATCTCGAGACAGTGCTTGCGCTTGCTCGTTCAAAGACGGCGGCGATGTTTTTTCGCGAGCTGCGCGCCCTGAGATACCTGGACGGGAGAGTCGATTGGTTTCGCCGAAACCACTACATGGTTGATTGGCTTGCAAGGAATGAGAGTCGCAGCGTGGTACAGGACCTCACACGCGGGTCTGGCACGGTTATCAAGACCCGCAAGCTGGACCTGGTCGCAGGTCTTCCGCCGAAGCGCGTCAAGTTCCGCTGTTTTCCGAAGCGCGCTTTTCGGCGAATCAAGGACCGTATTCGAACAGGTGACTTGATCCTGTTTGTTTCCACGCGAAGACGACTCGATGTGTTTCACGCCGGGTTGTTGATTCGCCAGGACGATCGAATCTCGCTCAGGCACGCCACGCGCTCGGCGGGAAAGGTCGTCGAACAAGACGTCGCGGACTTTCTAAAAAGCCACCGGATGTCAGGCTTCATCCTCGCGAGACCGCTATGCCAACTTTAACCGCCGCTCTTGTACACCAGAGCGATGCGTCCCGGCCGCTCGTGGAATCGGTCGTGGCGAGCCCCGTCGTCTCTGAGCTTGTCTTCATCAATCGCGAGCACATCGATTTGAAGTTGAACCCGCGCGAGATGCGAAAATCGCAGTTCGTTGAGAGCGATTTCTTCAGTGGTCCGGCCATCGGACACCTTTTGGAAGCGGTCAAAACCGACTACTTGCTGCTCGTGCTTCCAGGCGAACGGATCAAGCCCGGTGGGCGAGCGCTCGAACGAATGCTGCAAGCCGCCGACGACTCCGGCGCCGGAATTGTTTATTCGGACTTCAAGGATGAAGTGGACGGCGAGCTGTCGGATCATCCGTTGATCGACTGCCAGGCCGGTAGCATCCGTGACAATTTCGACTTTGGACCCTTGATACTCGTTTCGATGCAGGCAGCCGGCGCTGTCTCGCGAAACTATGGCGGCATCGATCAGAAGCTAAAGTGGGCGGGGTTGTATGATCTTCGGTTGAAGCTTTCCATTGAGGCCTCGTTGCTGAGAATCCCCGAGCCGCTCTACAGCCGCGCGCCGATCGACCATCGCGCCAGCGGCGCGCGGCAGTTCGACTATGTCGATCCGCGCAAGCGAGACTATCAGCGCGAGATGGAAGAGGCTGCGAGCAACCACCTCAAACGAATCGGCGCGTATCTTTATCCGCAGTTCAAAAGCGTGCCGCCACCAGAACAGCGTTTCCCGATGCGCGCGAGCATAATCATTCCCGTTCGGAATCGCGAGCGAACCATCCGCGAAGCCGCGATGAGCGCGCTGTCTCAGAAGACGCCGTTCGAGTTCAACGTTATTGTCGTGGACAATCATTCAACCGATCGGACGACCGGCATACTTGCCGAGCTTGCAAGCCAACACGCCCGACTGGTCCACTTAAAACCCGCGCGCACCGATCTCGGCATCGGAGGATGCTGGAACGAAGCGATCTATTCCGAAGAGTGCGGCGAATATGCAGTTCAGCTCGATTCAGACGATCTTTATTCGGACGAGCACACCCTCGAGAAGATCGTCGCGAAACTCGAGCAGGGGCCGTATGCGATGGTCATTGGCTCATACACGATCGTGGATTTTCAATTGAACGAGATTCCGCCTGGTCTGATCGACCATCGCGAATGGACTCGAGCCAACGGCCGCAACAACGCGCTGAGGATCAACGGGCTTGGCGCGCCGCGCGCGTTCTACGTCCCGGTGCTTCGCCGGTTCGGCTTTCCGAACACAAGCTACGGCGAGGACTACGCGACCGCGCTTCGCATCAGCCGGGAGTATGAGATCGGCCGCATCGAGGAGTCGATCTATTTCGCGCGGCGGTGGGAAGGGAACTCGGACGCCGCTCTTCCGCTCGCAACCGCGAATCGCTATGACTTCTACAAAGACCATCTGCGCACGGTCGAAATACACGCCAGACAGAGGATGAATCAGACATGAGCTGGGACGAGCGGGTCATCAGTGCGAAGGAGCTGAGCACGTACTTCGACGCCGGGCCCTCGGATCTTCGAGCGCTTGCCCTGGCGCTGATCGAACACCAGCGCGAGCACTGGCCTCAACTCGCCGAAGGTTATGCGGCGCTTGAAACGATCGAGACCAAGCGGGTTCCAGTCGAGGAATCCGAAGTCGTGATCCAGCACAACCCTAAACGCATTCGAAGCACGGCTGCTTCTGTGGATAAGTCGTCAGTCGCCGAGCGCGCCTGCTTTCTGTGCGCCGACAACCTTCCGGAGGAAGAGAAGGGAATCGCCTACGGCGACGATCTCATTGTCCTGTGCAATCCGTTTCCGGTGCTCGATCGGCACCTTTCAATCGTTCACCGGGAGCACATCGAACAGAAGATCGACGGTAACGTCGGCACGCTGCTGGACCTGGCGCACGACTTCGGCCCGGAGTTCTTTTCGTTGTACAACGGACCGCAATGCGGAGCTTCCGCCCCGGATCACTTGCACTTTCAGGTTTGCTCGCGCGCGCTGCTCCCGATCGAAGAGCATCTATTCGATGACGAACCGAAGCTTGCTGAAGACTGCACGTATTGCGAGGAAACCGCGCGCAACAGTTTTGAGCTGTTTACGCTGGGCGGTTGCGGCCGGAGCGTGGTCGTGTTTCGGGGAGGCAATCGCAGCGAGTTGGTTCGGTGGGTCAACGAGGTGCTGCATGAACTCGGGCAAACGACCGACCGCGCCGAGCCGCTTGTGAACATCGTATGTGTTTACGACACCAGGCTCTGGACGGTCTATCTGTTTCCTCGCGCGAAGCACCGGCCGGCGTCCTTCTTCGCCCACGGTGACGAGCGATTAACGGTCAGCCCTGGCGCGATCGACATGGCCGGAGTCGTCGTAGTTCCCGAACGAGTGCACTTCGATAAGATCGGCAGCGAACAAATCACCCGCATATTCGCCGAGGTCAGCTTGAACCGCGAGATCGTGAACGACTTGATTGATGGCATATGTAGCTTACCGGAAGCGGGAGAACCGGTGTGGTGAGCATCAATCAAGAGCCCCTGATCAGAGTCGGCTTGATGTCCGGCGACAACGCGCCGCGAACTGTAAAGCTGACGCTGACCGGCCGGTACAAGACGCAAAACGGAGAAGTGCTTGAAAACGCCGAGTACATCGCTTCAAACGATGAGGGTTCGGTTAGGCTTGCCGGCGGGTCTTTGATCAGCGCCCCGCGACTGACGTTGACACCGGTTGATTTCGACGCGAGCCGCGCAGCGGTCCACGGCATCACGATCGGAGTAGACTTTCACTGGGAACGAAGCGAGTCGCAAGACTTTCAAGGCAGCCTGGTCTTCACACCGCAGTCCGACCGGCTGTTGGTCATAAACGAACTTCCTCTCGAAGCCTACCTTGTCAGCGTCATATCGTCTGAAATGAGCGCGTCTGCTCCAACGGAGCTTCTGCGCGCGCACGCGATAGTCTCGCGAAGCTGGCTCCTCGCGCAGATGACCAGCCGCGACACAAAGACTGGCGTCGTGGTGCGCGACGAGGAGGCCGCTCGCGACCAGGGCGGGCCGACCGAGATGATTTGCTGGTGGGACCGCGAGAACCACGCGGACTTTGACGTCTGCGCCGACGATCACTGCCAGCGCTATCAAGGCATCTCAAAGGCATTTTCGAAGGAGGCATTCGAAGCGGTGCGCGACACCCGCGGCCAAGTATTGATGTGGGGCGATGACATTTGCGACGCGCGGTACTCGAAGAGCTGCGGCGGTATGACCGAAGAGTTTCGCGCCGCGTGGGAAGATCGCGATATGCCTTACCTGCGAGCTGCGTACGACGGCGAGGGCGAAGTCGCCGGCTTCAAGATGCCACTGACCGTCGAGTCCAACGCCGAGCACTGGATACGGTCGAACCCTCCCGCGTTCTGCCATACGGACTCGGCCGAGCTGCTGGCCCGAATACTCCCAGGTTTCGACCAGGAGACGCGCGACTTTTTCCGATGGGAAGCCGGTTATTCGAACGGCGAGTTGAGGGAGATTATTTTGGATCGCGCCGGTCTGGATCCGGGCCGGCTAGTCTCACTTGAAGCAATTGAGCGTGGCAAGTCGGCGCGAATCGTTCGACTCAAGATCACAGGTGAGAAGCTGACAGTCGTGATTGGCAAAGAGCTTCAGATCCGGCGGGCGTTGTCGCGGTCGCATCTCTATAGCTCGGCGTTTGTCGTCGAAGCCGAACGCGGTCTGTCTTCAAGCTATCCGAAGCGGTTCAAACTGATCGGCGCCGGTTGGGGACACGGAGTCGGCCTTTGCCAAATCGGCGCCGCGG
>Ga0193755_1000231_pt1 | contig 15882 bp, 14 predicted proteins | sample H1a2metaG_FD_144921 | JGI IMG/M metagenome (GOLD analysis project Ga0193755, IMG submission 144921) | Soil microbial communities from a riparian zone of the East river system, Colorado, United States - H1a2 | ecosystem: Environmental > Terrestrial > Soil > Riparian zone | place: USA: East River...
GCCGAAGCGCTGCGTCCCTTGGGCGGCCCCGCCGCATTTTTATTGTTCAGCTTAGGGATAATCGGCACCGGGATGCTGGCCGTGCCGGTGCTGGCCGGCTCTGCCGCATACGCCGTATCCGAGAGCTTTGACTGGCAGTCGGGCATGGACCGCAAGTTGCCGGAGGCCTTGGGGTTCTACGGCATTATCGGCATCGCCACCATCGGTGGGGTGGCATTGAACTTCACGCATCTGGATCCGGTGCGGGCGCTGCTGTGGAGCGCCGAGATCAACGGCATCATCGCCGTGCCCATCATGGTCATCATGATGATACTGGCCTCGCGCCGGGACGTGATGGGCGACTTCGTCATCCGGCCGCGGCTGCGCCGCCTTGGCTGGATTGCCACCGGCGTGATGGCCGTTACCGTGGTCGCCATGATGAGCACCAGTTAGGCGATCGGCCGATGAGGACCCCTGTAGACTACGAGTTCCGTGACCGGCTCGAAACCACAAAGCGACGAATCGCCCACCGCGGCTGCTGCGATACCGGTGGATGAACGCAGCGACCGCCTAAATACCAAGGCGGCAGGCATTATCGGATTGGCCGTGATGTGCAGCCGCGTTCTCGGGTTGGCGCGCGAGCTCATATTCGCGGCTCTGTTCGGCGGCGGCCGCGCGCTGGACGCGTTCACAGTCGCATTTCGCATTCCCAATCTGCTGCGTGATCTGTTTGCCGAGGGGGCGCTGTCGACCGCTTTTGTCACGACATTCAGCAAGACCATTGCCCGCGGCGGCGATGAGGCCGCGTGGCGCCTCGCGAACAAGGTGGCGACGATGACGGCCCTGGTATTGGGTGCGCTATGCGTCCTCGGCATGGTGTTCTCCGATTCGCTCGTCGGGCTGCTGGCTCCGGGTTTCGATCAGGACAAGGCAGCGTTGACGGCGCATCTCACGCGCATCATGTTTCCCTTCATCCTGCTGGTGTCGATAGCCGCCTTGGTGATGGGAATGCTGAACGCCAAGAATGTGTTCGGCGTGCCGGCCATGGCATCGAGTTTTTTCAATATAGGATCCATCATCGGCGGGTTGGTGCTGGGTTACTGGCTCGACCCGCATTTCGGGCCGCGCGCCCTGATCGGATTGGCGTTCGCAACGGTCATTGGCGGGACGCTGCAGTTGGCGGTGCAGTTGCCGTCGCTGGCGCGTCTCGGATATCGGTTCCGTCCGGACTTGCGATGGCGCGATGCCGGCGTCAAGGCCGTGTTGCTGTTGATGGGTCCATCCGTGATCGCAGCCAGTACCACGCAATTCAACGTGCTGATCAACTCCATCTTTGCCTCAGGGCTGGAAGACGGCGCGATTTTCTGGCTGGCAGCCGCATTTCGCTTGATGCAGCTGCCGCTGGGTATTTTCGGCGTAGCCTTGGGCACCGTGACGTTGCCGCTGCTGTCGCGGCTGGTGGTGGCGGGACGCATGGACGCATTTCGCAGCGAGCTGGCGCGCGCGATGCGCTGGGCATTGCTTCTCACGCTGCCGGCGATGGCTGGTCTGATGATGCTGGCCGAGCCGATCATTTCCGTGGTTTATCAGCACGGAAAATTCAATGCCTATCAAACAGCGCAGGCGGCCGGAGCACTGCGCTACTACGCAATCGGCCTCGCCGGTTATGCGGCGCTCAAGGTGCTGGTCAACGCCTTCTATGCGTTGGACAGGCGCAAAACGCCGATGATGGTGAGCTTCCTGGCTGTCGGCCTCAATCTTTTGTTCAACTGGATCTTCACAATTCGCTTGGGATGGGGCCATCGCGGTCTTGCCTTCTCGACGGGGTGCATCGCGACGTTCAATTTCTTGCTTCTGTATCTGCTGATGCAATTCCAGCTCAAAGGCCTCGAGTCGCGCCGCTTGCTGCTGCTGCTGGTCAAAGTCGCCGTGGCGAGCGGGGCTCTGGTGGCCGTGTGCGCGGCGTCGTCGCATTGGCTGCTGGCCGATTGGCCGCAGCAGACGCTATGGATCAAACTGCCTGCGCTGCTGGCCACGGTGCTCGCAGGCGCTGCGGCCTTCGCCGCCTGCGGTGTCTTGCTGCACATCGAAGAATTAAAGGAGCTGCGCGACGCAGTCAGGCGCAGGCTGACGCGTTAGCCGGGGATCGCGCTGCCGCGAATGACGGCCGGTCGCAGAGTGAAGGCCTGCAGCGCGCGCGTGACGTTCGCGAAATTCGAGATGCTCACCAGAGCCCCGGCATCGTAGAAGCCGATCAGGTTTCTGATCCACGGGAACGTCGCGACGTCGGCAATGCTGTAGTCATTTCCCATGATCCACGCGCTCTCGCTGAGCCGCCGATCGAGTACGCCGAGCAGCCGCTTTGATTCATCGACGTAGCGCTGTAGCGGCCGCTTGTCGTCGTAATCCTTGCCGGCAAATTTGTGAAAAAAACCCACTTGACCAAACATCGGGCCGATGCCGGCCATCTGGAGCATCAGCCATTGAGTGGTCTCGTAGCGGCGCGCCGCGTCCGGTGGAATGAACTGTCCGCTCTTTTCAGCCAGATAGATCAGGATCGCGCCGGACTCGAACAACGGAAGAGGCGCATTGCCGGGCCCGCGCGGATCGAGGATGGCGGGAATTTTGCCGTTTGGATTCAGCGATAAAAATTCAGGAGACTTCTGCTCGTTTGCATCGAAACTCACCCGGTGCGGCTCGTACGCCAGACCCGTTTCCTCCAGCATGATCGACACCTTGACGCCGTTAGGCGTCGGCAGCGAATAAAGCTGGATGCGTTCCGGATGCTTGGCAGGCCACTTGCTTGTAATGGGAAACGAAGCAAGATCGTTCACGGCGCCTCTTAATCCCAACTGCGCCGCGTGACCGGCAATAGTTTATTGATCCACAGCGGTAGCGGCTTGCCGGACTTGACGCGTTGAAAGCCTGCAAACGCCAATCGTGACAGCGGAGAACGGGCTATCTGAACGGCCTGAGTCAATGCGATCTCGCGCGGTCCCCATCGGGTTTTCGAGATGTCCTTGCTGGGAGAGAGATTGATGGTATTCAAGCGCTGTCCGATCGCATACTTGACCGCCTCCACGACCGTGGTCGTCATGACGCTGTATTTGGACCACCGGGGATCGAAGCCGGAGTAGTACAGATACAGACTATCTCCGACCACGAATCCGATGCGCAGCGCGACTATCTCTCCGCGAATTGCCAGCTGAAATACGCGCACCATGCCGCGCGCGGCCAATTTCGCGCAAACCTCGTGGAGGAAAAGGCGCGATCGCGCATTTGAAAAATGATTGCGGTGTGCGACTGCCTCCTGAAGCTCGGCGCGCATGGCGTGCAGCGTGAAGAAGCGTTCAAGAGCGTCTTTGACTTCGCCGGGTTCCTGCGCGATGCGCAATTCGCAGGTAAGACCGTCGCGCTTGAGCGAGTTGTAGCAGCGCCGGATCGATTCGTGAATGTTGCGTTTCAGTTTGGCGTTGAATTCCTCCCAGGAGGAGGGCAGATCGAGAACGTAGTCCAAGAGCGGCTGTTGAAATTGGAGCTGCGCGCAGCTCAAAAGAGCCCCGATGTGCGCATCGCTGAGCACGCCCCAATTCAGCCAATCAACCGACCGCACATCCGCGACCTTCCGCCGGATCGCCCGGATGGCGGGCGTTTCATAGCCCGGCACGATGAGCGACGTGCGGATTTCTGTGATCGCGGGATCCGCGCCCAGTAGATCGAGCGTGCCGAGCTGCACGAAGCCGACGGTGCGGCGAGTCAGAATCAGCGGCACAATGGCGACACACCGGCCTTCGGCGGTGCGCGCGGCGTGGATCATGGGCTCGGTTCGAATGCGGCGACTGGATTCGAGGAAATGTCTGCACCAAGCCATATGCCATTCATGCAGAGCGAACGGCAGCGTATTGCCGGTGGAGCGCAACACTTGCTCGTAGTCCGGTTGCAGCGCCTGCAAGGCGCTCAGGCTTGTCGCAACTTCGACCCTCATATCAGCGTTTGCCGGCATGAAACGCATTGCTTGCCCCAGGCCTCCTTGCCGTTCAGTCAGGTTCATTATGCACCTCTGGACTCCGCCGTAACTGAGCCGTCCGTAACTAAGACGCGAGGATAACGGATTTGCCGCGGGCATCCCATGCGAAATATGTAATATGGGGTCCGAAAGCGACGGCGTGCAAGGCGAGGCCACGCCCGGATCGGCTATGATAGCGCCGAACCTATCGATCAACCGGAGGGTGCCATGAAGTTACACCTGCCACTGTCAGTCTGGCCAATGCTGTTGGCATGCACGCTGTGCGCAACCATTGCCGAAGCGGTGCCGGTATCGCGCCTCGAGGTTCGCGTCGTCACCGGCGCGCAGGAATTGAGTGCCGGCAGCGACTTGGAGTTGCGCATCTACGAAGCGGGCAAGAGCGTGAGACGCCTGCCGCTGGTGCATGGCGAGGCATGGCTGCCTGATTCAACCCATCTGATTCCGGTAAAGCTGAACGATGCGCTCGAGCCGCGCAACGTGCTGCGCTTTGCGCTTTACTACCGTGCCGGCAGCCCGTTGGCGCCCGCATGGGAAGTCGTCGCCGCGGATGTTGAATTGCCGTCGGGCCAAGAGGGGCCCGCACGCCTGCTCAACGCGACCTTGTCCGGCGTGATTTCGAAGCAAGGCGAGCTCGCGACTGTAGAACGCGATCAGGCAGCCCTCGCGTGCAGCAGCGATGCGGATTGCGATGACCATCGGACTTGCAATGGGAAGGAACGCTGCGCTCCGCACACCGCCGGCGCGGATGCGCGCGGCTGCGTCAAGGGTTCACCGGTCGATTGCCCCGTAAATCAGGTGTGCGGCGAGGGTGTGGGCTGCCGCGGCACGGATGCACTGAAAAAATTTACGCCGGACCCCAACGCACCGAAGCCGTGATCGACCTACGTAGCGACACGGTCACACGGCCGACGTCGGGGATGCGCGCGGCGATGGCCGCCGCGGAAGTCGGCGATGATGTTTTCGGCGACGATCCGACCGTCAACCGGTTGCAAGCGGTCGCCGCCGAACGATTTGGATTCGAGAGCGCCCTGTTCTTTCCAACCGGCACGCAGAGCAATTTGGCCGCATTGATGGCGCATTGCGGCCGCGGCGATGAGTTCCTGGTGGGGCAGGAAGCGCATACCTATAAATATGAGCAGGGCGGCGCTGCGGTTCTCGGCAGCATCCAACCACAGCCCCTGGAGCACGAACCGCACGGCGGGATCGCGGTCGAGCGTATCGCCGCCGCGATCAAATCGGACGATTATCATTTTGCGCGCACGCGATTGTTGGCGCTGGAAAATACCATTGGCGGCCGGGTGCTGCCGCAGGCCTACCAACGCGAGGCGACGGAATTTGCGCATTCGCGCGGACTGGCCACCCACTTGGATGGCGCACGCATTTTCAATGTCATCGTGAAACTGAATGTCGACGAGCGCACGGCGGTCGCGGGCTTCGACTCGGTGTCGGTGTGTTTGTCCAAGGGGCTTGGGGCGCCGGCCGGATCGATTCTGATGGGTGCCCGATCTGTCATCGCCGACGCGCGGCGCTGGCGCAAGGCGTTGGGAGGCGGCATGCGCCAGGCGGGCGTGCTTGCGGCAGCGGGTCTCTACGCTCTGGCGAATAACGTGCAGCGGCTTGCCGAGGATCACGCCAATGCCGAATGCTTGGCCGCCGGGCTGCGCGATGCCGGCCTCGAGGTTTCGGCGCCGCAGACCAATGTGGTGTACGTGGAAGTCGCCCCGGCGCAAATTGCCGGTCTGAAATCTCATTTGGAGCGCCGCGGCATCATCGCGACGGTCGCTCCTCGAACTCGCTTGATGACGCATATGGATTTACCGCGCGCGAAGATCGACGCCGTTGTTCAGGCGTTTCGCGAATATCCCCACTGGCCGCATTGACCAGCAGCCTGTATTCCTATCGGTGGCGTCGAAAGGTTCGTCTGGCGGCCTTGAGGTCTTGCGGCGTGTCGATGTCCGATGCCGCCGACGGCATATCCACAAGCACATGGCCGGCGGCCGGCAATTGCGCGATCAAATCGCGCAGACCCACGTCGCCGGTGATTCGCTGCGCGCGGGGGTAGAGCCGTCGCGGCAGGATCAGCGGCGCCACGCCGATCCGGCCGATGCGGCGGGCGATCACACCTCGCGGCGCCGCTCGCCAGCGCCGAATCAGGCGCGCCAGCTCGCGGCTTTTGAGATGGCCCAAGTCCACCGGCAAAAGTAAAACCGCGGGCGCATAGCGCGCTACCGCAATCCCGCGGCGCACCGAACTCGACAGTCCTTGATTGCGCCGCGAATTGGTCACGAAGGTCACGTCAATCCCGCGTGCTTGCGCGCGATAGCGCGCGGAATTGCGCGCCACGACGGCAATGATTTTTGCGCATCCAAGAGTGGCGGCCAGCTCGAGCGTACGGCGCAACAGGCTCACGCCGTGCACGCGGGCGAGCGCTTTGGGCCGGCCTAAACGCGAGGAGAAGCCGGCGGCGAGCACGATGATCTGAAGTCTCAACAAGGACGTAACGTGCATTTGATATTATGCGCAAATGAAAAGCGAGCGTGCGAGTCTTCAGCACAGGCCATTCTTGATACCGATCTGGTTGACCGCGATCGCGGCGATCACGGCGACCGTGGTTTTCGGCCTCGCGGTGTTCGCCGCCTGGACATGGTTCACGGCGAATTCAACCACCGTCATTGTCATCCGCCATGCTGAAAAACAGACGGTCAACGCGGCTGATCCGGCGCTGTCCGCGGCGGGAGAGGCGAGGGCGGCGCTGCTGGCCCGCATGTTCGGCGACACGAAGGGCGCCGGCCGCCTTGACGCTATTTATGTGTCCGCCACTTTGCGCAGCCGCTCGACCGCCGCTCCTCTGGCAGCGCGCCTTGGAATCGCTCCCGTGGTGGCTGCCGCGGACGATCCGCAGGGACTGGCGCGCCGCGTGCTGCGAGAGAACAGCGGCAGACGCGTGATGGTCATCGGGCACATCAACACGGTGCCGGAAATCGTTTCCGCTTTGGCAGGCAGAAGCGACATACCCAGCATCGACGAACAAGACTTTGCGACGATGTATGTCGTGTCGGTGCCGCGCATTGGCCGCGCCAACTTGGTGAGATTGAGCTATTGAGGATTCGCCGTCCGCAACAGAATCGCCTTGCGCACGAAATCCGCATGCCGTCCGATCATGAAGTCCGCGAGCACCACGTCGCGAATGCGCCGGCTGCTGTCGATTAAAAACGATGCCCGACGAACGCCAATCCCCAAGGGGCCGTTGACCCCATACATTTTGGTCACCGCCTTTTGCTGATCCGACAGCAGAACGAAGGGCAAGTTGTACTTGGCGCGAAACTTGGCGTGCGATTCCGCATTCTGCGGGCTGATTCCCACCACGCGCAAACCCGCGCGCTCAACCTCCGCGTGCAGATCCCGCAAAACACAGGCCTGGCGCGTACATCCGGGCGTAAAGTCCGCCGGATAGAAATACAGAACGATTGCGCCGGTGCGCAGCAATTCTGTCAGGGACCGGTCTGTCGCCGTCTCATCCGGAAGAGTGAACTCCGGGGCACGTTCGCCTGCTTTCAGCATTGCTTGTACCTCCTTAATGTTATTATGCGTGATACTTTGGCAGAGCGAAGCTTTGCTGCTAGTATTCTTCGCCCTTTTCGGGGGAGTAGCTCAGTTGGGAGAGCGTCGCGTTCGCAATGCGAAGGTCGAGGGTTCGATCCCCTTCTCCTCCACCATCCTGTGAGGCCGGTTGTCCGTCTCCGGCCTCTCTTTCCTGCCTCGGTAGCTCAGTGGATAGAGCGAGTGCCTCCTAAGCGCTAGGTCGCCGGTTCGATTCCGGCCCGGGGCACCATTTGTCCGTTGCGCTGGTGGAAGCGGCATAACCTATGCGGTCGATAGTTCGTACTATGCGGCCGCAGTTTCTCTTCGAATCGATTCTTCTGCGGCTTGCACCAAAAAACCCGATCGCGAACCGCCGTGCTGTTTTACGTGACGATCAATCCGCTTGAGGATCAGAGCTGGCACAGTGATGTTGATCTTGGTTGCCGGGCCGAAGTACTGCTCGACCGATACATCAACAATCCCCCATGTCCAGCCCTTAAATTCCTTATTGGTTTGCCATTCGCTCATGGATTTAGCTTCCGGCAAATCCTTTTTGTCTTCGGCCAAGATTTCGCAATGAGCTTTGATGGCTTCGCGAGCATTGTCGAAAGCTTCCTCGACCGTGTCGCCCGCGCTGAAACAACCCGGAAGATCCGGAACTACGACGCCGAACGCCGTTTTCTTTGTTCCCGCCGCGATTGCAATCGTGAATTTCATTTGAGCCCCGCGTACTTGAGTATCTTGTTCACCAAACCAATTCCTAAATCCTTCTTCGGATGTGGCACCGAGATATGGCCTGGCACCGTCGGATGCTTGAAAATGTGATGACTGCCTACTACTCGATCTTCATACCAGCCCGCTTCCTTGAGCACGCGAACCACATCCTTGCTGTTTATGGTGGGTATAGTACCTACTAACGTCGACACAGTCAACACTATACCCACCGCAGGCTAGCTTCAAATCCCCCCTTCTGAGGCTCTGATTGGCTATTTTCCGCTGGCACCTCACTCTGCACCGGCGACGGTGGGCCGTGCGGCAGCCATCACGGTGGGCGTAGATTTATTTGTCGAGGCGCACGCACTGAGCAAAATTGCGGCGATGGCGATCGTACAAGCGCAAGGGTTCATCGAATCACCTCAGACGCCGCCGAAAATTAGCGCTACCTGACTGTGCAGCCGCCGCCTTGACAGATTTGCCCCTGCCGCTGAGCGGCCTGATTCTCCTCCGCCATCTGCACAGCCTGGGCCATGCCGTCTGCGGTCAAACATTCCTTCTGCGTTAGCCGCGAACCGAGCGGCGCGGTCGTACGGCAATAGAATTGCTCGCCGTGCCGCGTCTCGACGTGGTAACCCATCTCCCTCGATCGTTTCTCCGCCGCCGCAGTTCGCGGATCGTATGGGGCGGGCGCGGCAGCGGGCGCGGCAGCGGGTGCAGCAGCGGGTGCAGCAGCGGGTGCGGCAACGGCAACCGGCGGCGGCTTCTGTGGCGATGCCGCACATGCACTCAAAAGAATACCCATCATCCCTGCTGCCCAGACGTGAACTTGCATGAAGTCACCTCTCGGTCATTTTGCGACAAAAGCCGGAATTATTCCAGGAACCACGTATTGCTGGATGATCACGATGACCACCAATACCAGCGTCAGAATGATGCTGTGGATGAAAGTGCGCGCCAACACAGCCCCCTCCTGGCCCTTTAAGTTGGTGACCGAGACGCCGGTCGCGATGTTCTGCGGAGAAATCATTTTGCCCAAGACTCCGCCGGATGAATTGGTTGCGGCAAACAACAACGGGTTCAAGCCCAGTTGCCGTGCAGCGACCACTTGCAGGTTTCCAAACAGCGCATTGCCCGAGGTGTCGCTGCCCGACAGGAACACCGCGATCCATCCGAGGAAGGGTGAAAACAAGACGAACCAGCGCCCGGTCGACGATACCGCCAGCCCCAGCGTATAGGCCAAGCCCGAATAATTCATCACGTAGGCGAGGGCGACGATGAACATCACCGTGACGACGGCCTGCCAAATCTGGCGAACGGTGCGCACTGCGCATTGCAGGAGTTCGGTGAAAGGCAATCTCACCAGCAATGCGACAATGAAGGCGGCGAGGAGAATTGCGGTGCCCGTGGCCAGCGGCTGAAACGTCCACACGGCCGCGTAAGGCTTGTCGTTGTATAACGTGATCGCAACGACCTTATCCAAGTTGGGCCACGGAATGGCGTACTGTCCTTTCGCCGCAACTTTGAAATAAGTCCAGACGATGACCGTGGCCGTCACGATCAGCCAAGGCATCCAGCCCTGCCACGCGGGCACGTCTTTGGTGATGGGGCTTTGCTTTTCCGTGGATGAGTGTGCAATCGCGAACTCGGATGAGGGCGCCGGACGCCACACTTGCAGGAACAAGAGCGTCACCGCCAGCGAGGTGAGCGCGGCAAAAACATCGGTGAGCGTGTAGTCGAGATAGTTCGATGCGCCAAACTGAGCCAAGCCAAAACTCACGCCGGCGACCGCCAATACAGGCCACAGCGACCGGATGGAGCGCCACCCGCCGTACAGCGCCATGACATAGAAGGGCAGGATGACAGCCATGATGGGAAGTTGACGGCCGATCATGGCCGCCAGTGCCGGTGCGGGAAGTCCTGTGACCTGGGCCAAGACCGTCACGGGCGTCCCCAGCGCGCCGAAAGCGACCGGCGTCGTGTTGAATATCAAGACGAACACAATCGCCTCGAGCGCCGGAAAGCCGCACATGATGAGCAGCGAGGAGGTAATTGCGACGGGCGTGCCGAAGCCCGCAACACCCTCGAGCAACGCCCCGAAACAAAAAGCGATCACGATGAGCACGATGCGTCGGTCGTTCGGCAAATGCTTCACTATCCAGGCGCGGAAGGCATCGAAGCGGCCGGAGGAGACGGCGATGTTGTACACGAACAGCGCATTGATGACGATCCACATCACCGGCCACAGCGCGAACACCGCGCCATTCGACGCTGCGGCAAAGGCGATTGGTGCCGGCAAGCCCCATACCGTGATGGCAAGGATCAGACCCACGATGAGGCCCGCCAGAGCCGCCTGCCAGGCCGGGCGCCTGAGGATGCCGAGAAGGACCAGGACAGTTGCGATGGGTAGTATCGCCACAAAAAAAGACAACGTGAGACTGTCGCCGACCGGTGTCAATAACTGATGGAACATCAACTTCCCCTATTGCGGTTTGTTAGGGCCCACCGCATTCACTTGCACGGAATCCTACTCTTTTAGCGGCAATTTCGTAACAGGGCAAGCACGATCGATCGGACGGCGCGTGTGACCGCAGGGCAGACGGTTCAGGCTCCCGGGTGCATAATATTGCGGGTGAGCAGTTCAGTGCGAGCCGATGTCCTTACTTCCCGGGAGCAGCGCCAACGCGATGTCGTTGCCGCGCTCAGCCAGGTGCTGCCGCGCGAAACGATCTTGTTTCGCCATGAAGATACCGTGCCCTTCGAGTGCGATGCACTCACCGCCTACCGCACCTCGCCCTTGGTGGTCGTGCTGCCGTACACCGAAGCGCAGGTCGCCGCGGTTCTCAAGATCTGTCATAACCTGGGCGTACCTGTCGTGGCGCGCGGCGCCGGCACGGGTTTATCCGGCGGGGCTACGCCGCACCAGTCCGGCGTCATCTTGTCGCTCGCCAAGTTCAACAAGATTTTAAAGATTGATGCGGCCTCATGCACCGCAATCGTGCAATGCGGAGTCCGCAATTTGGCCATCAGCGAGGCCGCGGCCGCGTACGGCCTGTACTATGCCCCTGACCCCAGCAGCCAAATCGCCTGCACCATCGGGGGGAACGTGGCCGAAAACTCCGGCGGCGTACATTGTCTGAAATACGGATTGACCCTGCACAATGTGCTGCGCGTTCGCGGATTCATGGTGGACGGTGAGCCGGTCGAATTCGGTTCACAAGCCTTGGACGCGCCGGGCCTCGATCTGTTGTCGATCATCGTCGGCAGCGAAGGCATGCTGGCCGTGACCACCGAAGTGACGGTGAAACTGATCCCGAAGCCGCTGTTGGCTCGCTGCATCATGGCGAGCTTCAGCGATATCGAATCGGCCGGCGCGGCCGTGGCGAGCGTGATCGCGCACGGCATCATTCCCGCGGGCTTGGAAATGATGGACCGAGCGATGACGGCCGCGGTGGATGCGTTCGTGCACGCCGACTATGACCTGGAAGCAGCCGCGATTCTTTTGTGCGAGAGCGATGGCACTCCCGAAGAAGTCGAAGAAGAAATTGCGCGCATGGAAGAAGTCCTCAAAGCCGCGGGGGCATCCCGATGCGAGGTGAGCCGGGATGAGGCGCAGCGTCTGAAGTTTTGGAGCGGCCGCAAGAACGCCTTTCCCGCATCGGGCGGCATCAGCCCCGACTACATGTGTATGGACTCCACCATCCCCCGCAAGCGCCTGGCGGAGATGTTGCGCGCGATTCAGCAAATGGAAGTCAAATACCATCTGCGCTGCGTGAATGTGTTTCACGCCGGCGATGGCAATTTGCATCCCTTGATTTTATTTGACGCCGAAGATGCGGATGAGATGCGCCGCTGCGAATTGTTTGGCGCCGATATCCTCGAGACCAGCGTGCGCCTGGGCGGGACGGTCACCGGCGAGCATGGCGTGGGCGTTGAGAAACTGAACTCCATGTGCGTTCAGTTCTCGCCGGCTGAGCGTGAGCAGTTTCTCGGTGTGAAGCGAGCCTTCGACCCGCTGGAGTTGCTGAATCCGGGAAAGGTAATCCCAACCCTGCATCGCTGCGCAGAATATGGAAAGATGCATGTCCGCCGCGGCATGCTGCCTTTCCCAGAGCTGCCAAGATTTTAATGAGCGCGCAGGATCCGGTGCTGGAGCGCCTCGTTGACCGGGTGGATGGTGCACGCGAGCATCATGCGCCGCTGGAAATTCGCGGCGGCGGCACCAAACGCTTCTTGGGCGGATCGCCGGTAGGCGAGCCTCTCGATATGACTGAACTCGAAGGTATCACCAGTTACGAGCCCACCGAATTGGTCGTGACCGCGCGGGCCGGGACGCGGCTCGGTGATTTGGAAGCGGCGCTCGAAGAGCAGGGTCAATGCCTGCCGTTCGAGCCGCCGCGTTTCGCTGCGGGCGGGACCCTGGGCGGAATGGTCGCGTCGGGTCTGTCGGGCCCGGCGCGCGCCAGCGCGGGATCGGTACGCGATCATGTTCTGGGTGTGACATTGCTCAATGGCCGCGGCGAAATTCTCACCTTCGGCGGGCAGGTCACCAAAAATGTGGCCGGATATGACGTGTCGCGCTTGCTGGTAGGCTCCTTCGGGATCTTGGGCATCCTTTGCGAAGTGTCGCTCAAGGTGCTGCCGGTCAGCATTGCGAGCGCGACGCTGCGCTTCGATTGGAGCGAGACCCGCGCGCTGGAACAACTCTCGCAGTGGGCTGCGCAGCCATTGCCCATCAGCGCCAGCGCATGGCATGCGGACCGATTGCATCTGCGCCTGGCCGGCGCGCGCGCCGCCGTCGAGGCGGCCTGCGGAAGGCTTGGGGGTGAACGAGCGGATCCGGCGCAGGCGAAGGACTGGTGGACCGGTGTCCGGGATCAGAGCGATGAATTTTTTTCGCTCGACGATGCACGCTTGGCGCGCGGTGAGTCATTGTGGCGGCTGTCCGTGCCCGCGATCACCGCGCCGCTCGCGCTTCCGGGGCAGCAATTCATCGAATGGCATGGCGCGCAACGCTGGTGGAAAACCACCGCCGACGCGGCGCTGGTTCGCGCCGCCGCCGCCCGCGCGGGCGGTCACGCCACGCTGATTCGCGGCGCCGACAAGTCCCACGGCGTTTTTGCGCCGTTGAGCGCAGTGCTCATGCGTGTCCATCATGAATTGAAGCAGGCCTTCGATCCTGCGCGCATATTCAATCCCGGACGCCTGTACGCGGATCTTTGACAGCCGTGCAAACGCATCTCAGTGCAGAGTTCAGCGATACGGCCGACGGCAAAGAAGCGGCCGCTATTTTGCGCAAATGCGTGCATTGCGGTTTCTGCAACGCCACCTGCCCGACGTACCAATTGCTCGGTGATGAGCTCGACGGTCCACGGGGACGCATCTATCTGATCAAGCAGGTACTCGAAGGCGCGGAGGTCACACGCAGCACGCAACTGCATTTGGATCGTTGCCTGACGTGCCTCAATTGCCAGACGACTTGCCCGAGCGGCGTCGAGTATGGCCACTTGGTTGATATCGGGCGAAAGCTGGTGGAAGCCAGGGTGACGCGTCCGCCCTCCGACCGCGCGCTTCGTTGGTCGCTCAAGGAAGGACTGACCTCGCGCCTGTTTGCTCCGGCCATGCGATTGGGGAGGGCGCTGCGTCCGATATTGCCCAAGGTATTGCGCGACAAAGTGCCGGCTCGAGCGATCGATCGCGCGCCGACTCAGGCGGCGCCGACCCAGGCGCTGCGAACACACACTCGCAAAGTGCTGATGCTGCAAGGCTGCGTGCAGCCTGCGATGATGCCCAATATTGACCGCGCGGCCGCGCGTGTGCTCGACATCGCGGGCATCCAAGCGGTGTACGCGGCAGGCGCGGGGTGCTGCGGCGCGTTGCGCACCCACTTGAGCGACCACCAAGGCGGCCTCGCCGACATGCGCCGCAATATCGATGCCTGGATGCCGCTGCTGGCCGCAGGCGACGTCGAGGCCATTATTTCCTCGGCCAGCGCCTGCGCGCTCGCGATCAAGGAATATGGCCACGCGCTGGCGGGTGATGCGGCGTATGCCGGCAAGGCCGCGCGGATCAGCGCGTTGGCGCGAGACTTGAGCGAATTGTTGCCGCAGCTCGTGCCGGCGCTCAAGAATCAGTTGCGAGCCGGCGCCGCCGAACGCGTGGCCTTTCATGCACCCTGTACCCTGCAGCACGGCCAGCGGCAACGCGGAGGTGTGGAAGCGCATTTGCGGGCGCTGGGCTTCGACGTGATGGCTGCCGGCGAAGAAAACCACTTATGTTGCGGTTCTGCGGGCACCTATTCGATCTTGCAGCCGCAGCTCGCGGCGCAATTGCGCGACCGGAAACTGAATTTTCTTGCCAAGCTCGAGCCGCACACTATTTTGTCCGCCAATATCGGTTGCATTCAGCATCTGCAATCAGGCACCTCGACGCGAGTGATGCACTGGGTCGAATGGCTGGACGAGGCGTTGGTCGAATCTCCACGCCGAGAAAATGGATGACGGAAACAATGCGTCGGTGGAAAATCGATGCGTTTGGACGCGAGCATCTAGTATCAGGCCACGCACCGGCACTCGAGCCCCGATGAAGACACAACGCGCGCTTCTGTCGATTACGGTGGCCCTGGTCGCCGCCACGCTGGCCGCAGATGCGACGGGTGCGGAGAAGATCAACACGGTGCTCTCGCCACAGGCCCTGAAGGAAATTGCGCAGCTCGAGGCCGAGATCGACCGCATCGAGGTGCAGTCGATCGAGCGGCTGGCCGTGCCGCCGGACAATCAGGTCCAGCAGATCGAACTGCTCGGTAAACTGATGCTGTACGACAAGCAGCTCTCGGTAAACCGCAACGAGGCCTGTGCTTTCTGCCACATGCCCGAGACGGGCTTCACCGGGCCCGTGTCGGAGCTGAACCGGACCACCGGCTCCTATCCCGGGTCGGTGCGCACACGATTCAGCAATCGCAGGCCGCAATCGCACGCCTATGCGCCGCTCTCGCCGGTGCTCCACTACAATCCCGGGCAGGATGACCTCGTCGGCGGCAATTTCTGGGACATGCGCGCGACGGGCCGCCGGCTGGGTAACCCGGCTGCCGAGCAGGCCGAAGGGCCGCCGGTCAACCCGGTGGAAATGGGCCTGCCGGATATCGCCTGTGTGGTCTATCGCGCCTCGCAGCGGCCCTATCGAGCCCTGTTCGAAAGCGTATGGGGACGGCAAGCCTTCGCGATCGCGTGGCCGCGCGATGTGGAAAAGGTCTGCGACCGGCCGGGGCCGCCTCCCGCCGGCGCGCCGATGCCGGTTCATCTCGGCTCGATCGATCGCGGCCGGGCCGGCGCCACTTTCGATCAGATGGCGCAGTCGATTGCCGGCTACGAGGCCTCTGCCGAGGTGACGCCGTTTACCTCCAAGTACGACGCGGTACTCGCCGGCAAGGCAAAGTTCACGCCACAAGAGCAGGCCGGCTACGACCTGTTCCGCGGCAAGGCGCTATGCAACACCTGTCACCGCGACGGCGGCCCTGGCGAGGATCCGCTGTTCACCGACTTCACCGCCAGCAACATCGGCACCCCAGCCAATCCGCGGCT
>Ga0193755_1000232_pt1 | contig 15858 bp, 13 predicted proteins | sample H1a2metaG_FD_144921 | JGI IMG/M metagenome (GOLD analysis project Ga0193755, IMG submission 144921) | Soil microbial communities from a riparian zone of the East river system, Colorado, United States - H1a2 | ecosystem: Environmental > Terrestrial > Soil > Riparian zone | place: USA: East River...
GCATGAAATCCGCGTGCCCGTCGAGCCGTACTGCGAGCATCTTCCCGAACCGCTGCCGTACACCGACCTGCCCCGATACGCCACTGTCCTTCGCGTCGTAGGTCCCTGTGTACGTATTCCGCACGAGCCCGATCCCGGCGAAGACCTCGGCGCGACTCGTGGATGGCACGTCGTAGACGAGCCATACGTGGAGCGGCCGGTAGCCGGCGCCGTTCTTCGAGGCGTGCGCGATGTCCACCTCGATCGCCAGGAACGAGAACGGGTTCACGCCCACGCGCCCACCGAATCCGAGCGCATTGTCGACGGGAAGAGAGTTGTCGGCGTTGACATAGGCAGCGAACCCGCCGATCTCGAACGAGCCTCGTTTCTGGGCTCGCGCGGGAAGCGCGGCGGTGCAGGCTGCTCCGACAACGAGCAGTAGGACGCGGAACGTCATGACGGCCCCCTTTTGGGGTGGATGACAGGTTCCCAATCTGATACGCGCGGCGAATGGGCGGTAGACCGCAAAACGGCCACGGGGGGTCAGCCGCCCCGGGGCCGTTTTTTCGAGAATAGCAGGGGTGGGATTCGAACCCACGACCCCGGCATTATGAGTGCCGTGCTCTCACCAGGCTGAGCTACCCTGCCGTACAGCTGTGCTAGTTGACGCCGACCCTTCCCTGCACCGAGGCAATCAACTTGGCAGAATCGTAGCCGACGCCATCCTTAAAAACAATCGTGGGGCTGCGGATCACCGACGGGTCGGCCGTCAGATCGCCGCGGAGCACGACCAGGTCGGCCAGCTTCCCCGGCTCGACCGTCCCAAGCGTCTGCGCGACGCCCAGGATCTTTGCGCCGTTCGCGGTCATGATCTGAATCGCCTGCGCCGGCGCGAACCCCGCTTCGATGAACAACTCGTAGTTGCGCTGATCGCCGAATCCGGCGAGCGCCCCGCCGATCCCCGTCGGATCGACGCCCGCCGCCAACAGGCCGCCGGCAGCCACGAACTGCCGCTCGAACGCCATCGCGTTCTTGAACGCCGGCAGTGACACCCAACCGGTGCCGCTCGAGTCGATCTGCTGGCGCATCTTCATGTAGCTGTCGCGCACTTCCGGAGCCATCGCCTGCAGTGTGCGCTCGTCTTTCGTTGGACGACCCGACACGAACGGCTCGTACACGGCGAGCGTGGAGGTCATCGACACGTGGTGCTGGACCAGCGACTGAATCGTGGCCTGCCCGGCGTTCCCCTTCGGATCCGACGCGCTGATCTGCGTCATCAGGTTGACGGGACAGACGTCCGCCTGCTTTCCGGTAGTGAAATCGGACGCGGTCAGCATCCCGTGCTCGAGATTGTCGATGCCGAGCGCGACGGCTTCCTGGAAACTCACTGAGCAGAGATGCCCCGTGACTTTGATGCCGCGCTTGTGCGCTTCCTGGATGGCCGCGCCCAGCTCCGCACGACGAATGTCGGTATACGCCTTGATCCACGTCGCGCCTTCCGAGACCCAGTAGTCCACGAAGCGGCGCGCCGCCTCCGGCGAATTCAGAATCGCCATCGCGCCGCCGCCCCGCTCACCGGTGATGTACGGCGCCGTCAGATGGATGCGCGGTCCCGGCGCGAGGCCATGATCGATCCAGTCCTTCAGATTGATCTCGGCATACGGCGACCGGCTACCCGTCGTGCGGATCGTCGTGACGCCCGAACCAAGGTAAAGGTGCGATCCCGTGTAGCCCATCTGCACGGCCCGGCCGCCGGCCGCCGTATAGAACAAGTGGTCGTGCATCCCGATGATGCCGGGGATCACCGTGGAGCCGGTCATGTCCAAGACGCGCGCCCCGGCTGGGATCTGCACCGACGCCGCGGGACCCACTGCCGCGATTCTGCCGGCGCGAATCACGACCGTCTGATCGGTCTTCGGTGGCGCACCCGTTCCATCGACGAGCAGCACATGCGTCAACGCAAGAAGGGAGGTATCGACCGTGATGTACTCTCGCACGCTGGCCGCGAATGAATCGGGCCGTTGCGCCAGGAGCGTGAGCAGGAGGGTGAGTGCGTGCATGAAAGCTCCTCGCTAATCGACGGTGAAGTGCATCATCATCCCGGCCGACAGATGCTCGGCGATGTGGCAGTGGAGCATCCATTCGCCGGGGTTAGCGGTGTCGAGCAAAATATCCACCACCGCACCGGCAGGCACCAGCACGGTGTCCTTCCACGCCAGGTCCTTGTTGGGCACGCCATTCACCGCCAGCACGAGGAAGCGCTGGCCGTGCACGTGAATCGGATGTTGCATGCCGTGAAACGCGCGGCGCTCGTTGACCAATCGGATCTTCGCCGGCTCGCCGCGACGGAAGTGCCAGGCGATGTCCATGTTTTCACGGCCCGTCGCCGGATCCCGCAGCACCCACCGCACCTGCCGTCCCGTCGATGCCCAGTTCATCATCGGCATCGTCCCGCCCCACTCGACGGGCGCAAAGTAAATCGAGTCGAGCTGCATGAGGCGTTCAGTGATGTACGGCAGGCCTTGCGTGCGCAGTGTGAGGACGAGCGTCTGGTCGGGTGGACGGTTCAGGTACGATGTGGCGGCGGCGAAGGGCGGCGAATGGCGGCGAAGGGCGGCAAAAGACCGTTCGAGATCTGGCGTCACGCGTTGTGAAGCGACCGAGACCATACCGAGTGTGTCGACTTCGGCAAAGAAACGTCCGAAGAGGTGATCGAGTCCGATCACCTTATTGACGAATGCCACAGGCCCCGGCTTGGCGAACCGAACGTCCACGACGTAGCGCTCGGCCGGGGCGATCACGACGCTCTCGACCCACGCCTCGCGCTCGAACGGCCCGGCATCGGTCGCCACGAGTTTCATGCGCGCTTCCGGGAATGACAGGTTCAGCGTGCGGGTGCTCGACGCGTTCGTGAAGTAGAAGCGCACCACCTCACCGCGATGCACCGACAGCCGATAGCCCGGCTCACCGTTCACCAGAAACACGTTGCCGAACCGCCCCATCAGCGCGTGCGTCGGTGATTCCTGCCCGAACGGAATGAGGCCTCCATCGCCGACCAGAAGGTCCTGCAGCATCAAGATCTGTTCGCGATTGGCGGGGATCTTCGCGCCGGGCTGCCGCACGAGAATGTTGCCGTACAGGCCGAGCGCTTGCTGGATGTCTTCGCGAATGTGCGGATGGTACCAGTAGATCCCCGCATCGGGGAACCGAAGCTTGTAAGTGAACGCGTCGCCCACCCCATCGACGCCGTCGAACGCGTTCTCGAGCCGGATGCCGTGCCAATGAATGCTCGTCGAGTCTGCGAGATGATTCGTGAACCGCACCATGATCTCGGAGCCACGCGCGACTTCGATCAGCGGCCCCGGATACTGCCCATTGTAGCTGTACATCGTGTACGTCTGTCCATTGATCGTGCGGCGGACGAGCTCGGCATCGAGATCGATGAAGTCGCCGTCCTTGAGCCGAAGCACCTCGTTCGATTCTGCGTTTGGAATCGGCGAGTCCGCGGCGGGGAGAAAGGGGGCGACGTCAGGGCGTAGAGCCATTTCCGCCGGCAGCATCGTGAGGCCGGGTGGCACGGGGGGCATTTCAACGTCGTGAACGTGCTCTGCTGTGCCTGCCGCCATCCCACCGAGCGAAAACTCGAGCAAATCGGGCGGAAACGGCCGCGTGCTCGGCGACTGACCGCGCACCATGATGCGGCCGCGCGGCTCGCGCACACGCGTGCTGCGCTCGGCAGAGATGAGGATGTTGAACTTGTCGAACTCGATCGGACGGAGCGTGACGCTCCCGTTCTTCACTTCGCCCAGCTTGATCAGCGAATCCATCTGCGGCGTCGTGGCCCAGGCGATGTAGGTGCCCGTGGATGGAAGCCCGCTGAGATAGAAAATGGGGATGAAGCGGGAATGACCGTCGGGGGTGACGGCCACTGTGAACGGACCGGGAGGACTGGCGAGCTCGACGCGTCCTGAAACCCCGTTGACCCCGGGCGCGGCGACGAGCTCGATGCAATACAGATCGTGACTGGGGCCGAGTGGAGTGGGCGGGTCGCACGGTCGCGCCCGCCCTCCCCCCACTGTCTGCCCATCGCAAATCCCCGCCGCAACGGCGAGGAGGACTAGTGCTTCGCGGACCTTGTCAATCCGAGGACGTCTCCGCGCCACCGCTCACGCCGACCAGAGACTGGGGCCACCGGTCGGGCACTCGTCGTGAGAGACGAGACGTCGAACGTGTAGGCGCCGATTTCGCCGGGCGCGCTGCTGCCGATCACGATGTCGTACGGCCCGCTCAGTGTGACGGTGAATTTGATGAACGCATTCTGGTTGCCCGCGGAGCTGTCGTCGTTCTGGGCCACCAGCGACCGGGGGTACGTGTTGAGATCCAGGATGCGATAGAGGGCCAGGCTCGGGTTTATCACCGCGGAGTGCTCGGAGATGGTCAACACCGAGCCCTGGGTCAGTTGAATGCGCGCGACGTCATAGTAGTGCGGCGTCGCCGAGCTGTCGGCGCAGTCCGTCGCCGTCAGTGAGTCGTTTACCGTCACACCGCGGGCGACCCAGACTGGCCGGCACCCGTTCATGGCGGCGGGCCGCGCCTCCGTCGCGATCGTGTAGGCGCCCGTAGTGAGCTGGTCGTACGAATTCGCGCCGATGACGTAGCTGCCACCGGGGAAAATGATGTCGAGCTGTGAATTCTGCACTGTCCCCTGGGCGACGTCGTCATCGAATCCGAACAGCGGACCGTCGATGCTCCAGAAATCGACCCACGTGTCGAACACCGTCGAATTCATCGTGAGGCGCATGCTTTGCTGCCCGGCCGGCAGATCGAGTGCGTAGAAATCGTAGAACCACCCCGCGTTCCGGTAGTTGCAATCGTTCGCCGTGAGGGCGGCGTTGACGCTCTGCCCAAAGGTGTAGGGCGTGATATAGGCGCAGGGATCCACGGCCGTCGCGTGGTAGACGACATCCGCGACACCGGACACCGCAGCGTGGATCGTGATGGGGCCGACGACGGAGCCCAACGTCGCGGTCGTCGCGGCAGCGCCGTTGGCGTCGGTCGTCGATGTCGCGGGGTTAAAGGAGGCGCCGCCGCTGGGCGTCGCGCTCCAGGTCACGTGCACGCCCTGAGCCGGCTGCCCGTTCGAGCCGAGGGCCACAAAGCTAAGCGGAAAGGCGAGCGCCCCGCCGGTCGTCGCGGTCTGGCTGTCCCCGGCGATGCCGGTGACCGATGCGGCCACCGGGCCGGCGTCGGTGCTACTTCCGCATGCCGCGGCGGCCGCGATCATCACGGCGATGGCAACGGGCACGAACCGACGAAGCTTGCTCATGGTGCCTCCTTACTTGGGCACGACGCGGTAGAGTACCTCGCCGTCTCGGATCATTCCGAACTGCTCCCGCGCCACACGCTCCTGCACCGCGGGATTCGTCTCCAGGTCGTGCGCCAACTTTGCGAGTGAATCGAGCTCGATGCGCAGCGCGGCCACCCGGGTGCGCTCTTCCGCGAGCTGCCGCCGGATCGTAATCCAGTCGGCCGTGCCGTACTCCCCACCCCACACGGCCAGCGCGAGCAACCCGACCCCGCCTGCGATCCCGGCAATGCGGATTCGGGTCACAAGCCGTACAGATGACGGCCAGGGTAGTGCGCCACGTCGCCGAGCTCCTCGGCGATGCGGAGCAGCTGGTTGTACTTCGCGATCCGCTCGCTGCGCGACGCGCTGCCGGTCTTGATCTGCCCGACCCCGGTCGCCACCGCGAGATCCGCGATGAACGTGTCCTCGGTCTCACCCGAGCGGTGCGAGATCACCGAGCCGTAGCCGTTGCCCCGCGCCAGCTCGATGCACTGCAGCGTCTCCGTGAGTGTGCCGATCTGATTCACCTTGATGAGGATGGCGTTCGCGACGCTCTCTTCGATCCCCCGAGCGAGCCGCTCGACGTTGGTGCAAAAGAGATCGTCTCCTACAAGCTGCACCCGCTCCTGCAAGGCCGCTGTGAGCTTTGCCCATCCCGTCCAGTCGTCCTCGGCCAGGCCGTCCTCGATGGACACGATCGGATAGCGGTCGATCCATCCTTTATACAGCGCAATCATCTCTTCGGCGCTCTTCTGGCCGCCTTTGCTCTTCTTGAATGTGTATGCCTCGTCAGCGTAGAGCTCGGACGCCGCCACGTCGAGCGCGATCGCGATGTCCTTTCCCGCCTCGAACCCCGCCGCCTCGATCGCCGCCATGATCGCCTCGAGCGCCGCTTCGTCGTTCGGCAGGTCCGGGGCAAACCCTCCCTCGTCCCCGACCGCCGTCGAGAGGCCCCGCTTGGAGAGGACTTTCTTCAGCGCGTGGAACGTCTCCACCCCCATGCGCAGTCCTTCCGAGAACGTCTCCGCGCCGATCGGCACCACCATGAATTCCTGGCAGTCTACGGTATTCGCCGCGTGGGCCCCGCCGTTCAGAATGTTCATCATCGGGACGGGCAAGACGTGAGCGACCGGACCGCCGAGATAGCGATACAACGCGAGGCCGGCATCCTGGGCTGCCGCGCGCGCGACGGCGAGTGAGACGGAGAGAATCGCATTCGCACCGAGGTGGCTCTTGTTGGGTGTGCCGTCGAGGTCGAGCATCGCGTAGTCCACCGCGATCTGATCCTCGGCCGACAGGCCCTCGAGCCGCGGGCCGATCACTTCGTTCACGTTTTTGACCGCTTCCAGCACGCCTTTGCCGCCGTAGCGCTTGTTGTCGCCGTCGCGCAGCTCGACGGCCTCGTGCTCTCCGGTGGATGCGCCGCTCGGAACGGCGGCCGTGCCGCTCGCGCCGCTCGCGAGGGTGACGTCGGTCTCGACCGTGGGATTGCCCCGGCTGTCGAGAATCTCCCGCGCGTGTACCGAGATCACTGTGCTCATTGTGGAGCGAACCCTACCGCGCCTTTGACTGAAGGGCAACCATCGCCGCGCGCACTTCACCCCGCAGCCGCTCGCGATCCTCCGGCCGCAGTCCGGTCGTCATGATCGGACTGCCGGCGAGCAGGCGAATCGGACGGGAACGAAGCCGCCACGCGCCCTTCGGCAGGATCTCGAACGTGTGGTGAATGTAGACGGGGACGATCGGCACCTGAGCGGCAATCGCGAGACCAAACGGCGCGTTCTTGAAGGGCAGCAGCTCGCCGGTGCGGCTGCGGGTCCCCTCCGGGAACACGACGATGGAGGAGGTCCCTCGCTGAATCGTCCGCGCCGCCTCGTCGTAGGCCTCGAACGCTTTTTTCCGCGCGGTGCGATCGATGGGGATGTGGCCCGCGGCGAGCATCGCGCCGCCGAGCAGAGGAATCTTGAACAGCTCCTGCTTGGCGACGAACCGGACCGATCCGGGCAGCGTCGCGAACAGCGCCCAGATGTCGAACATCGACGAATGATTCGAGGCGTAGATCACCGGGCGGTCGCGCGGGATGTGCTCCAGACCCTCGGCGATGACCGGGGTCCGCGCGGCGCGGAGGACATCCCGCGCCCACCCGGTGCCCGCCCAGTCGTAGACGCCGCCCCGCCGATTGGGCACGCGCAACAGCCCGGCCAAGGCGGCACCGCCTGCATGAACGATTGCTGACGCTATGAGAACGACATAGTACCAGAGGGTGCGGACACTCACGCGAAGTGATCGTATCCTGCAGGCAGGGGAACCGGGGTGCTGTGATCGAGGAGTCGCACGCCACCGCGGCGTCCGCCCGCGCCCCGCAGGCATGTGCCGATCCGGCTCAACTGGAGACCGGTTTCGGAGCGGAAGGCGGATACGTTGGTGTCACCGAACGTCGGCGGCATGGTGCATAGTAACTCGAACTCTTCTCCGCTGGCGACCGCGGCCATCGCGTCCACGTCCTCCCAGCAGGGGACGTGCTCGAGACTGATCTCGATGCCGACTTCGGACGCCGCGGCGAGATGCTGGGCGTCGGCGCCGAGGCCATCCGAGATATCGATCATCGCGGTGGCGCCATGATCGGCCAGCCACCTGCCGGCCTGGATGCGCGGCTCCGGGCACGCGTAGCGGTTGCGCAACGCGGTGGACATGCTCTTGCCAGCGCGGAAATGCTCGAGTGCCACCGCGGCACCCCCCAAGTACCCGGTCACCCAGAGTCCGTCGCCTTCGCGCGCACCCGCGCGGCGCACCGGCCGTACGGCTTCACCGATCACACACACGTCGACGATGTACCGCTCGGAGCGGGTCAAATCCCCACCCAGCACTTTCGCGTCGAGGTTGTGCACCATCGTGGCAACGCCCGCCATGATGTCGGCGGCGGCATCGTTGCCGCTCTGACCGTTCGCCGGGACGCCCAGGGACACGAGCACACCCAAAGGCCTGGCACCGTCCGCGGCGAGATCCGACAACGCGGACCCCGCGGCGCGAAAACCGATCTCCTTGAAGTCGAGCCAATCGGTGCGGAAATGGACGTTTTCGAGCGAATTGTCGATGCTGATCGCGAGTGTCGTCGAACCCAACGGAATCACCGCGCAGTCGTCACCGAGCTCCGACCCATCGCCCGTGACCTCAGCGATCCGCTCGATGATGCCGCGGATGCGATCGAACTCTTTGCCGGGACCGAGATTCATAGGACGTTCATTTTTACAACACCTCTGGAGCCTCAAGTTCCACTAGAACTGGAGGTCTGGCGGGCCGCACGTCCTTCCAGCCCCGCCACACATCCGGAAGGGCCGCCAGGACATCGGCTGGGCGCAGGCTGCGGGCCGTCCATTGCCGGGCGCCTTGCTCGGCGGCTCGCCCCAGGGCGTGCGCGCCGAGCGCCGCGGCTTCCGCCGGCGCCGTGCCCCGAGCGAGGAATGCGCCGATGAACCCGGCGAGCAGATCACCGCTGCCGCCCGTGGCGAGGCCGGGATTGCCGCTCGCGACGACGTGCTCGGGGCCGCGCAGATCGGCGATGACGGTCGGTACACCTTTCAGCAAAACGGTGCATTTGAGTTTCGTCGCCGCGCGCGCCGCAGCCGACCAGCGATCGTTCGCCGCTTCGTCGGCGAGTGCGTCTCCGGCGAGTGCGCGGAACTCCCCAAGATGTGGGGTGCAGACAAGCCGGGATGGAGGTTGGTGGAGGTTCTGGAGGTTCTGAAGGAAATGCAGCGCGTCCGCATCGACGACCGTGGGCACGGGCCGGCGCCCGAGCACGTCACGCACGAACGGCTCACGCGCGTCGCGCGGTTCGCGGCCGAGTCCCGGTCCGAGCACCAGCGCGTCGGCCCAATCGATCGCTTCCCCGACCGCAGGCTCAATGGTTTCGCCGAGCGCGGACTCGACGGTCAGGACATCGGGGAGGCTCGCCTGCGCCGCGGCGATCGTCTCGCGGGCGGCCACGAGCTTCACCAATCCGGCCCCAGCGGCAAGGGCGGCACGGGCGGCATGGAGCGCGGCGCCGCTCATCCCGTCTGCGCCGCCGACGACACAGACGCGACCCCGATCGCCTTTGTGCATTTGCGGAGCCAGGCGTGGTAGCCGTTCGGCAGCCCACCGGTCGGTGATGAGTAGAGGCCACGCGCCATCAGGAGGCGGGAATCCGATGTCGACGACGACGACCTTGCCACACCACTCGCGCGCCAGCAAATGCCCGCGTCGGGGACCGCCGAACGTCACGGTGAGCTGAGCGCGCACCGGGCCGTGGGCTTCACCGCTCGTGAGATCGAGGCCCGTCGGCCCGTCGACCGCGAGAATTGGGGCCCCGTACTCCACGAGACGCTGCGCCAAGGCAAGGACGTCGCCTTTAGCGGGACCGGCAGCGCCCGTGCCGAGCAACGCATCCACCGCGACGGCGGCCTTGGGCCACGCTTCCTCACGGCCCAATTCGCGCACGCCGTCGAGGCGCGCCAGCGCTCGGTTGTCGATGGCATCGTCGGTCTTGGGATCGGCCGCCGAAACCCAGACTGGAATGCCGACGGCATGGAGCGCGCGCGCGATGACCCACCCGTCGCCGCCGTTGTTGCCCCCGCCTGCTGCGACGAGCACACCGCCAGTGGACGCTTCCGACATCTCGGCCACGAGCACCTGGACGATGGCCCGGCCTGCCGCCTCCATCAGCACGCGACTCGGCACCCGGTACTGGGTGCGCGCCGCCGCATCCCACGCTGCTGCCTCGCTCGCCGAGAGCACCGGAATTGGATTCACGGAATCACCACCCCCGCGTATCCCACCACGCGCGCGTTGTCGCCGGACACCCAACCAGAGTGGCGGTAGTCTACCACCTCCGCTCGCTCTGCGCCCAGCGCCCGCGCGGCGGCGATGACGGTGGCCGCCGGCCCGCGCCCACACATCGAGATCCGCTCGCGCCGGCAGCGCGCGAGCAACTCGGCACCGTCCAGGGCGCGTATCGCGTCGAGCGCCTGGGCATCCTTCTGCTCCGTGACACCAGCCGGCTCATAGTGATTCATGTCGCTCGAAGCGAGCAGCAGCACGGGCTCGCCGGCCGCTTTGACCAGCCGGGCGAGCATTTCGCCGAGCAGGCGTGCGGCGTCCCAGGCATCCCACGCGAGCACGAACGGCACGATGCGGACGTCGCTCCGCAGCTGCTGGAGAAACGGCAGCTCGACTTCCACGGCGTGTTCGGCCCGGTGGGCGTCGTGGTCCACAGCCACGAACCCTTTCGAGATCTCGCGCAGCGCTCGTGCGGCCTCGGCATCCACCGGGACGTCGCCCAGGGGTGTGTGGAACGCACCTTCCTCCCACAACGACACGCCGCTCTTGGCTTCCGAGATGCCGGTATGGTTTGGCGCAAGAATGATCACGAGACCGGGGACGGCCGTCCTCGCGAAGACGGCAGCGGCCGTTGGTCCCGAGTAGATGTAACCGGCATGAGGGGCAATCGCCGCGCGGAACTGCGCCGGAGGTGCAGAACCAGCGGCTCTGCGAGCATCTGCCAGGAGAGTGGCTACAACGGCCCGCAATTCTGCGGGATCTGCGGCATAGAATCGCCCGCTGACCGCGGGTGGACGAACTGCTAGCCCGACGAGGAGACCCCCGGCCAGCGATAGCCGGCTCCGGCCTTGAAGACTTCCGCGAATTCGTAGACTCGCTCAAAGTCCTCGAGGCGATCAGTGGGTTGGCGCGCCAGCAGCCCCACATCGATCAGCATGAAGACGATCTGCCCGAAGTCGTCGGTGGTGTGTATGCCCCAGTGCGTCAGCACGGCCGACGCCAGCATCCCGAACTGCTCCAGCGCGAAGTCGCGGCATGCCCACGCGAGCTCGACGCCGCTCAAGTGGCGGCGCGCGGGGAGGCGGGTCTGGGCAAATTCGAGCGCGGCGAGCACGAAGACGTAGGCGCGCTCGTTGAACTTGCCGTCGCGCCGGCGGATCTCCGCGAGGGCAGCCTCGAGGGTAGCCACGTCGCTCATCGCCGGGCCTGACCGGGAGGCACTGGCGGCGCCGGAGGCCCCGGCGGAGGCGTTGTCACACGAATACCACCGGACCGGCGTTCAGTCCGCTCGTCGGGGGCGTCCAGCAGCGCCAATGCGAGCACATCGTCGATCGTTTCCACAAGCTTTATATCAAGCAACTTCCGCACCTCTTCAGGCAAGTCAATAAGGTCGTTCTTGTTGCGCTCGGGGACCAGCACCGACGTGACCCCGGCCCGTGCCGCAGCCGTCAGCTTTTCCTTCAAACCGCCAATAGGGAGCACCCTGCCCCGCAGCGTCAGCTCGCCCGTCATGGCGACATCATGGCGCGACGGCCGCCGCGTCAGGAGCGACGCCAGCGCCGCGGCGATCGTGATGCCGGCCGACGGACCATCCTTGGGAACACCGCCGGACGGGACGTGCAGATGGACATCCGACGCCGTGAACGAGTCGAGCGGAATGCCGAGCGTGTTCGCGCGGGCGCGCAGCAGACTCCACGCCGCCTGTGCCGACTCCTTCATCACGTCGCCGAGCTGGCCGGTCAGGGTGATCTGCCCTTTGCCGGGCATCCGGATCGCCTCGATGAACATGATGTCGCCGCCGGTCGGCGTCCACGCGAGTCCGGTCGCCACCCCGATCTCCGGGGCGCGGCCCGCGACCTCGCTCTGCACCTTCGGCTGGCCGGCGTACTTCTCGAGGTTTTTTGACGATACCCTCACCATCGTCGACTTCCCCTCGACCACCTCGAGCGCCGCTTTGCGCAGCACGCCCTGAATCTCCCGCTCGAGCTGGCGCACGCCGGCTTCGCGCGTGTACTCGCCGATCAGCCGCTCGAGCGCCCCATCGGCGACGTGCGCGCGCTCGGGCTCCTTGCCCTTGCCCAGTCCCGTCTCTTTCATTTGGCGCGGCATCAGGTAGCGCTTGGCGATCTGCAGCTTCTCCGACGGTGTGTAGCCCACGAGCGTGAGCTGTTCCATGCGGTCGAGCAACGGATCGGGGATCGGCATCGTGCTGTTGGCCGTCGCGATGAACATGACGCCGGACAGATCGAACGGCACCTCGAGGTAGTGATCGACGAAGGTCGAGTTCTGCGCCGGGTCGAGCACCTCGAGCAGCGCTGCGGTGGGATCACCGCGGACGTCGGCGCCCATCTTGTCCACCTCGTCCAGCATCAGCACCGGGGTCCGCGTCTCGCACCGCTGCAGCGCGTGGATGATGCGGCCCGGGATCGCTCCGACATAGGTGCGGCGATGGCCGCGCACTTCCGCCTCGTCGCGCACGCCGCCGAGCGAGACGCGCGTGAACTTGCGCCCCAGCGCTTCCGCGATGCTCTGGCCGAGCGACGTCTTGCCGACGCCGGGCGGTCCGACGAAGCAGAGGATCGAGCCCTTCGCGTCGGGATTGAGCGTGCGCACCGCGAGATATTCGAGGATGCGCTCCTTGATCGTCTTCAGATCGTAGTGATCGCGATCGAGGATTTCGCGCGCCGCCTTCAGGTCCAGCCGGTCCTGCGTCACCCGGCTCCAGGGCAGCGCGGCAAACACGTCGAGGTAGGTGCGCGCGACCTGGTACTCCGCCGACTGCGGCGACATCTGGCGCAGGCGCTTGAGCTCGCGGTCGGAAACCTTCTTCGCTTCAGCGGAGAGCTGCGCCTCTTCGAGGCGCTTGCTCAGCTCTTCCAGCTCGTCGTCGCCTTCACCTTCTCCCAGCTCCTGGCGAATCACCTGCAGCTGCTCGCGCAGCACGTACTCGCGCTGATTCTGATCGAGCCGCGTCTTCACCTTTTCCTGGATCTGCGTTCCCACCTCCAGGACCTGCAGCTCCTGCACCAGGAACTCGGCCAACCGCTCGAGCCGGCGCGTGACGTCGTCGATCGCGAGCAGCTCGGCCTTGGCCGGCAAGGCGAGGTCGAGGTTGGCGGCGATGAAGTCGGCGAGCTTGCCCGCCTCGGTGATGCCGGCAAGCACCTCGTGCAGCTCGGCGCCGAGGTAGGGCGCGATGTCGATCACGCGGGAGAATTGCGCGATGACGGTGCGCTTGAGCGCTTCAGTGCGCGAGTCCTCGAGCAGGTTTTCCTGCAGCGGCTCGGGTTCCGCCATCAGCCACTTCTCGCCCTGCGCGATGTCCTTGAGCCTTGCGCGCTCCAATCCCTGCACCATGACGCGCACCGAGCCGTCGCCGAGCTTGAGCATCCGCACGATCGTGCCGAGCGTCCCGACGTCGTAGAGCTGATGGGGCAGCGTGTTCATCACCGCGCCCTCGGGCGGTTCCATCCCGCCCATCGATTTCACGACGCCGAGCAACAGGCGCTTCTCGCCCTGGATGATCTCGTCGATCAGCTGAACGGCTTTGGGATCTGTGAGGGCCAACGGCAAGACGACGTGGGGATAGACGACGAGCTGGCCCAGGGGAAGGACCGGCAGGCGCTCCATTAAGTTACTCGCACTGATTGCGCGCCCGACGAGCGCGGCGGTTGCTTGGCGAGCCGGATCTCGAGGAAGCCGTGCTCGTAGGTGGCGCGAATCGACGCGGGATCGACGACGACGGGCAGCCGGAAGCGGCGCTCGAACGGCCCGATCTGCACTTCCATCGCGTGGTAGTGCCGCCGGCCCTGCTGCCGCGGCATGCGCTCGCCCGAGATTCTCAGAATCCCTTCGTCCAGCTCGACCTTGAAGTCATCGGCCTGCATGCCGGCGATATCCATGTGGACGATCAACTCCGCGTCGGTTTCGTAGACATCGGTGCGCGGCTTCCATTTGGGAGACGCCACAAAGCCGACGGGGCGGCCGTGGGCGACTTCATTGAAGTAGACGTCGAGCTCGTCGGCGAGGTGAACCGTGAGAGAACCCGACCCGCGGGAAGGACGATTGGGCAGACCGCTATCAGCCATGCGCGACTAAGATAACGCTCCTGAGGGCCGCGTGCGGGGCCCTAAATCACCGATTTCAGCCCTATTTCAGGTATTTGGTCCAGACCAGCACGACGCCGCAGCCGGTCGCCACCTCCTGGTACTGGATCGGGGCGCTGGCGGCCCGGGGATACATCTCGACGCCCACGAGGTCCTTGGGCTTGTAGGTCTGCAGCTGGTCCCAATCCGCCTGAAAGCCGTCGATGTAGAGCGCCGCGAGGCACCAGCCGCGCCCACCGATCCCGGGATTGGGAAGCAGCGCCATGAAGTCGCTATTCCCCCGCCCCCGAACCAGCTGGATGGTGGGCATCGAGCTGAGGACGGAGCGCATCGACGCCATGCCGGCGATCTCGGACTCGCCGCGGAAGTAGCCGAGCCCGCTGCCGGCGCGCTTTCGCTCCTCGAAATCACTCAACATGCGCGACGCCTGCCCCACGTGAGCGGCAGCGGTCCCAGCGTCACGTTCACCCAGGTGGTCTCGCCCGGGCGCACGTCCACCGCTTGCCCGAGCGGTGCGCGGCCGATCGCCTGCACATTCACCCACTGCGTCCCCGGCGTGACGCCGCGAATGATGAAGGTGCCGTTGTCGTCGATCCTCGTGCTCATGCCTTCGCGCACGGAGACCCGGCCTCCCCACACCGCGGTCTGCTCGAACGTGACTGCCTGCCCGCGCACGACACCGGTCTGGCGCGCGGGCGCGAGCGCCACCATCAGATCCTGCCGCCCGACACTGCGCGGGCCGACCTGCAGGTCGATCAATCCCGACGAATCGTGCTGCGCGTAGGCGCGCAGGGCGATCTTCATGTCGCTCGCCACGCCACACGCGTAGTAAGTGCCCGTCGAATCGGTTTTCACGGTGACGGCGCGCGGCTGCGTCACCACGTGCACGGGATCGGTCTGCACGATGCGCAGCCATTGCAGCAGGACGCCGGCGCCGGCGAGATGCGCCCGCGTTTTCGCGTCCTGGACGAAGCCGAAGATCACACTGCTGTCCGAGCGAGTCAGCAGCTCCTGCCCGCAGCGGCGCCGCCACAACGTCGCAAGCGACGGCGTGGCGACATATACCGGTGTTTGGCCGGCGGTGATCGTGATGGGCACCGCGAGGGTGAAGAGACCCGCGGAGTCGAGGCCGGGATGGGAGACGAGCAACGTGTAGCGACCCGGAGCGACGCTGTCCAAACGGAAGCGACCATCCGAACCGGTTTCCGCGTGCCGCTCGCTGCCGCGCACCCAGACATCGGCGCCGGGGAGCGGGGCGTGCAACAGGCTGTCGTAGACCGTCCCTTCCACGGACCGCTGAGCCGCGGCGATCTGTGGCACTACCAGCAACAGCAAAGAAACGCGCATGACGCCCACAATACTTCGGGATTGCGCGGTGAGAAAGGGAAGCATAGCCTCGCTGCTTGCCCGGAACCGCGCTACCGAGCCGGCGTCAGACGGCTCGCCCTGACCCAGAACCAGTCGTCAGGCAATCCGACCTTCGCATCGCCCCGCATCATGGCCGGATAGCCGTACTGCGCGTCGTAGGCGACTTCGAGCACGTCGCTACGGCGCGCCGTCTGCGCCACGGCGTCGAACAGCCCTTCTACTGTATACAGCGACCACGGC
>Ga0193755_1000233_pt1 | contig 15856 bp, 14 predicted proteins | sample H1a2metaG_FD_144921 | JGI IMG/M metagenome (GOLD analysis project Ga0193755, IMG submission 144921) | Soil microbial communities from a riparian zone of the East river system, Colorado, United States - H1a2 | ecosystem: Environmental > Terrestrial > Soil > Riparian zone | place: USA: East River...
GGTAACCAGCAAGCTGTCCCAGGTATAACTGATGCGCCGATTGGCGACATGCTTGCGGCCCGGAAAAAACAACTTCTTCCACCACATCTCGATCATGTAGTAGACGCCCTGGCCGAAACCGCTGCGATAGACGCGTTCCAGCAGCCGGCGTATCCACGGCAGTTTCGCAAATTCCGCGGGCGAGTAGGGCGTCCAGACGTAGTCGCGGCCCTTGAGATTGGTGAAGCCGTGGTGCGCCAGGTTATGGCCGATTTCCCACAGGCTATACGGCGTCAACGACGGCAAGAAGGCGATTCGGCCGATCCACTTGTTGAGCGTCTTGTTCGGCGTATAGGAGCCATGACAGGCATCGTGGCCGATGACGAACAACCGGGCGATCCACAGTGCCGCCACCAGCGATGCAAACACTTTTACCCAGAAGGATTCCACGATGAGCAGGCTGGCAATCGCCACGCCGAGCACCAGCCAGTCGAGCAAGAACCAAATGATCGGAGTGGCGACGCCGGGATCGACCGCGAAAGGCTGCAGCAATTTCTGAAATCTGAAGCGCGACTTATCGACGGGCAACGGCGCCGCAGTTTTCGGCGCGGCAGCGGAGTCTTCTGGTGTTGGTTGCGAAGGTGTTTGCACGCAAAGCCCCATTGGCATCGTGGAAAGGTCAACTTGACATTATACGCCGAGAACGGCGCTACGCACGGACTTACGTCAGGCGGTTTCCGCATCCGGCCACAGCAAAACCCCTAAATGCTCGCAAGCTTCGATGAGGGCCGTGGCGGCCTCCCGCGTGCTGGCATCCAAGCGCCTATCATGGGTTAGGAGCCAGGTCAGCCTGGCCCGGCGCGAACGGGCCGAAGGATCGCTGTCGAAAAGCGCCGGAAACAGCCCCAACGCATCCACGAATTCACGCATCGCGGCAGTGGAAGGCGCATTCGGCGCCGGCGTCAAGAGCAGTTTCAGCCAGGTAACGCATCGCTTGGCGAGCCCGGCGCGGGTCAGGCCGGCGCCGGTACGCCGGCGCGATTCGCCATCGGCCAACGAGTCGGCCAAATTGCGATAGCGCTCGATGGCCGACTCCTCGGCGGCTACCGCCGGGCTGGCATCGGACAAAATGGCGCGCAGCACATCCCCCAACAACAAAGAAAGTGATTCAGCCAAGAATCGCTGACATTGTTCGGCATCGGGGCGCGAAAGCTGATCCCAGGAGAGAGGTCCTCCTATACGTCTGGCATTCGGCGACTTAGACATGACCACCAGTGTAGCGGCTCTTTCGGCCATCGCAACTATCTCAAAGTGCGACGAAGATCACTGACACATGAATTCCGCTTAAAAATGCGCCCGCTGCGGCGACTGCCCGCAGGACAGTGGAAAAATTTAATGATTGCCGATGTATCATGTTGGTCATTGCACGCTAGATCGCAACTCACTCCCGGCAAAACCATCACCTTGGCCCAAGGCGTGCGCCGCATCGTGGCCGGCAACGCCGGTATGATGACCGGGCCCGGAACGAACACGTACCTGCTGGGCGAGCGTGAGATTGCCGTGGTCGATCCGGGACCCGATGATTCGCGCCACTTGGAATCCATTCTGGCGGCTGCGGGCGCGCCGATTCGATGGGTCGTGGTGACGCATACCCATCGCGACCACTCGCCGCTGACGGCAGAGCTTGCCCGGCGCAGCGGAGCGCAAGTCATCGGATTGCCGCCGCCCCGCGACGGCCGTCAGGACGAGACCTTTGTGCCGCATCGTCAACCGGCGGACGCTGAACGCCTGGCTCTGGGCGACTGCGAATTGATCGCAATCCACACCCCCGGCCATGCGTCGAACTGCGTGTGCTACTTCTTGGAAAGGGAACGGCTGCTGATCACGGGCGATCACGTGCTCGAGGGCGTATCGCCGGTTATTTTGCCGCCTGACGGCGACATGACCGCCTATTTGAGCTCGATCGACAAATTGTTTGCCTATGACTTCGAGAAAATCGCCCCCGGGCACGGCGATCTGATGCATCAGGGAAAGCAAGTTCTCGAAGCGCTGCGCGCGCATCGCCTCGCACGCGAGGACAAGGTGCTGCGCAGCCTGGCCAGATTGCGCGAGGCCAACCTCGACGCGCTGACACCGGTGGTTTACGACGATGTGCCGGCTGATCGCCATTCCTGGGCGCGCCTCACGCTGGAGGCGCACCTGATCAAGCTGGCACGCCAGGCTGTGGTCAGCGAACAAAACGGGATCTGGCAACTCCGCCCATCCGCTGGGACATGAAAGCGCGGCTTGCCGTGTCGTTGCGCTCGGTGAGCGTGCGGCGCGGCGACAAATGGGTATTGCGCGACATCAACTGGCAACTGCGACCGGGCGAACGCTGGGCACTGCTCGGCCACAATGGCGCCGGCAAGACCCAACTCCTCAAACTCATCAGCGGCGACGTGTGGCCGACGCCCGCGCGAGCGCAGGCAGCGGTGGGCGAGAAAGCCGCGCGCATCTTTCGATTGGGCCGCCGGACGATTGACCTGCTCGAGGCAAAGCTGCGCATTGCCTACATTGGCGGCGAGCGGCAGGACAAATATGCCCGCTATGGTTGGAATTTGCCTGTGCGTGACGTGGTTGCGACCGGTCTGCATCGGACGGATTTATTGCTCTCGCCCATTGCGCAGGCCGAAGCCAGGCGCGTGAGCACGATGCTGCGCGCCTGCGGCCTGCAGCGCATCGCAACGCGCCCGTTTTTATCGCTGTCGTATGGCGAAAAACGCCTGGTGCTGTTGGCGCGGGCGCTGGTGCAAGACCCTGACTGGCTGCTCTTGGATGAACTTTACAACGGCTTGGACGCGAACTACCGGCGGCGCATCGATGCGGTGCTCGGCACGGCGCGCCGCCGCGGTCAATCCTGGATTGCAACGGCGCATCGGTCCGTGGATGTGCCGCCGGGAACGCGCTCTTTAATAGAACTGTCGGACGGACGGATTCGCATCGTCAAGCGGCTTATGCGCGCCGACCATGAAGGATTGAAGGCGAGTGCCGGTGAATATCGGCAAGCCGCGCCGCACCACAGGCCTCTGAAGAACACATCGTCGCGATTGGGTCCGGTGCTCCTGCGGCTGTCGCATGTGGATTTGTACGTCGAGTACCGTGCGGTGCTGCGCGATCTGAATTGGCAGCTGCGGCGCGGCGAACATTGGTCGGTGTTCGGCGCGAACGGCGCTGGAAAATCCAGTTTTCTCAAACTGCTCTACGGCGATCTATCGCCGGCGCTGGGCGGACAAATTGAGCGGCCGGGGTTTCCGCAAGGAACGCCGATCATGGACTGGAAGCGCCGTGTCGGCTACGTGTCTCCCGAACTGCACAGCATTTTTTCAGCGGACGTCAACATCTTGGAATTGGTCGCGAGCGGCCGGCATGCCAGCATCGGACTCAACGGCGCGCCGACTGCAGCGGACCTGAGAATTGCGCGCCGCTGGCTCAGGTTCTTCAAGTTGTTGAGCATGGCAAAGCGCCGGCCGCGTGAATTGTCCTATGGACAATTGCGCCGCGCACTGATCGCCCGCGCCATGGCGGCCGATGCAGAGATTCTATTGCTGGACGAGCCGCTCACCGGGCTCGACCCCAAGCAACGCGCGCTGATGAAGCGATTGCTGGAGCGCCTGATGCGCCGGCGACTGACCTTGGTTGCCGCCGTGCATCACGCCGAGGACCTGCCGCGCGGCATGACGCATGGATTGTATTTACATAAGCGGCACGCGCGAGTCGCAGATTCCTATTTTGCGACGTGAGTGACGGCGAAGCTTCGCGGCGGCAAGCGAAACTGCGAGCCCTCGAGGTTCGCATGGAAATTGGATTATGTTGCGTCTCAGCACTGCGCCATGGATTTTGGGTACGGTCATGCTCGTCGGTTGCAGCGGATCCGGATATGCGGTGCGCCCGGTGCCGCGAATTGCCGCGGACAATGTGGGCAAGCCCGTGAGCGTGCTGCAGGAAGCATTTGGCGAGCCGCGCAAGATCGACAAGACGTCCACGAAACTGGTGTACGTATGGTTTCTGCCGCAGAAGCCCAAGGAAGGAACGCCTTCCGGATTCCAGGGTTGCGAGATGGAAGTCACCGTCGATGCACGTTCGCAGCGCATTTTGGGATATTCCCTGTCGAACATCGGCTGGTCCGCCTGCCGTGATGTGCAGCGGCGCATCCGCGTAGCGCAACTCTAGGGCGACGCTCGAAAGCCGTTTCCCGATACAATGGGCGACCGCGCCTTTATGGCGCTTTCGCGCGTTCGGGGTTTATCGCCGTTGTTTCCCGCATCCATTCTTTTGCTGCTCATCCAAGCGGCGCTCATCGTCCACGTGATCAAGACCGGGCGAAATCAGCTGTGGATTTGGGCCATCTTCCTGCTGCCGGGTATTGGCGCACTCGCCTATCTGGCGGCGGAAATTCTGCCGGAGCTCTTCGGCGGCAGAACCGCGCGCCGCGCCAAGGCCGGAATAGGGCGCATGATCGATCCCAACCGCGATTTGCGCCGCGCCAGCGCGGAAGTCGAAATTTCCGGCAACGTCGACGCCCGGCGGCGGCTGGGGGAGGAGCTCTATGAGCGCAACCAATACGACCAGGCAATCGAGGTGTACCGCGGCGGCCTGAGAGGCATTTTTGAATACGATCCGACTCTGCTGCTGGGCGTGGCACGGGCGCAATTCGGCAAGCAGGACCATGCGGCGGCGCGCGCCACGCTGGAACTCTTGGTGCAGCACAATCCGGACTTCAAGTCAGCGGACGCGAAGCTGCTGTATGCCCGTACTCTTGACGCGCAGGACGCACTGGATGAGGCCGAGCGCGAGTACGCCATGCTTGCGCCGGGATACCCGGGCGCCGAAGCTCGACTGCGCTACGGGTTATTGCTCAAGCGGCGCGGCAAACTGCAAGAGGCGCACCGGGTGCTCAAGGATTTGTTGGACGGCGCCAGGCTGGGCCCCCCTCACTATCGCAAGGCGCAGGCCGAGTGGTTGGATCGCGCGCGGCGAGAATTGAGCTAGAATACGCCCATGCAATCCCTTGCTCGCGCCGGCCGCTTCGCATTTCTTTCCCTGCTCGCCATCACCATGGCGGCGTGCGCCGGCCAGAAGGAGCCTGCGCGCAAGCTCCTTGCCGACATCGAAGCGACCGTGACAGCCGCATCGACGGAGGCGGCGAAGTACGTGCCCGATCAACTGATCGATGTTCAGGCAAAATTCGGCGAACTCAAAGCGTCCTACGCCAAGCAGGACTACGCCGCCGTGATCAACGGCGCACCGCCGGTATTCGCGGCGGCGCAAACGCTGGCCACCGCCGCCGCGGCCAAGAAAGACGAAGTCCTGAAGACACTAGATGATAAGTGGATGGTGTTGGCGGGCACCGTGCCGGAATACGCCACCGCGGTCCAGAATCGCATCGATGTCTTGAGAAAAAAGTCCAGCAAGAAGGCTGCGGCGGGCGTGGATTTGGATGCGGCGAAATCGAGCCTGGATCAGGCGACCTCTCTGTGGTCCAAAGCGCAGGCGGCCTTCGCCGGCGGCAACATGGACGAGGCAGTGAGGACGGCTGAGGATGTGAAAACCAGGGTCGAAGCGGTGGCAGCGACGCTGAAGCTGGACCTGGCCGCGCCGGTTGCCAAGTCTTAGAGCGCCAAGGTGCCTTCGCTGACGATGATCGCGGTGCCGGCGATGTGCGCTGCGATCAAGCCGCCCTTGTCGATCTCGAGGCGCACTCTGACCTGTCCGGGCCGCTTCATCTGGTAGCCCTGCCGGCCCATGAAGGTGGTCGATTTCTTCCCGAACTGACCTAAGTCCCAAAGATAAGCAGCCAGCATGGCATGTGCATTGCCGCTGACAGGATCCTCCTGGATACCTAAGGCAGGACAGAACATGCGTGATTCCGTCCATATCTCATCGGAATCGCGATTCACGGCAAATAAGAAGAACCCTTCCGTTCCGAGTTCGCTGCCGAGCGAGGTCAGGGTCTCGAAGTTCGGCGAAACCTGTTCCAGATAGCGGTGGTCCGCGATCGGCACCAGAAGCCGGCTGCTGCCTTTACGGGCGATTCTCGCCGGCATGACTTCGTGCAGTTGAGTTGCCGGCAGTTTCAACGCCTCGGCAACTCGAAGCGTGGTCTTGAACGGCAACGGTGCATCCAGCTCCGGAACGGTCTGGCGAAATTCGATGACAGTCTCCGGTCCCGTCGCCCGCTGTTCGACTTGCGCGCCGACCTCGATGATGCCGGTACCGGAGTGCTGGCGGCAGATGCCGACGCTGCGCCTGCCCAAGGTCAGGAGTACCGCGTGCGCCGCCACGGTCGCGTGCCCAACGAACGGTGCTTCTTTGCGCGCATTGAAAAAACGCAGCCGGAGATCGTGATCGGCGGCGTCTGCGGCGAAGACGAAAGCCGCTTCGGCGTGCGAGAACTCGCGAGCGACGGCGAGCAGGGTCGCCTCATTCTGCCCGTCCGCGTCGAGGACAACGATCGCCGGGTTGCCCGTGAAACGGGTTGAGGTAAAGGCATCCACTTGAAAAATGCGCAACGCAGTCTCCGCGGCCGCGGTCCAAGCGCAAGTTTTGCACGCATCCGCCCGGCAGGCTACACTTGAATGAACCTTGGGGTGGCCTGCATAGGCCTGAGACGCGGGACATCGAATACTCGATGAATTTCGCGAACCCGTTGAACCTGACCCGGTTAGTACCGGCGTAGGGAGCAGGTAATCATATGCGCGCAGCCGTCGACATCAGCATGTATCCATTGACGGGCGATTATCGCCCGCCGATTCAGGCGTTCATCGATCGCCTGAACACGCACTCGGGACTCATCGTCAAGACCAATTCCCTGGCGACGCAGATCTGGGGTCCGCTCGATCAGGTGATGAGCATTCTGACCGAGGAGATGACGCGCTCGGCCGCGAGTGGACCCCAGCTGATCTTTGTCCTGAAGGTCCTTCCGGGATTGGCGCCGCCGGAATCAGGCAAACCGTGATTCGCGAGCTGTCGGTCCAGCTCGTCAGTGCCTGGCACGATACGAGCGGGATCGAACTCACAGCGGCCGCGCTCGCGGTCGCGTACCTGCTGCTCGCGATTCGGCAGCGGCTAAGCTGCTGGTCGGCTGCTTTCGTCAGCTCGTGTCTTTATGTGTGGGTGTTGTTTACAGCGCACCTGTATATGGAGTCGGTGCTGAATGCGTTCTATGCAGCCATGGCGATCTATGGCTTCTGGCAGTGGCAGCACGGCAAGGAGGGCGGGGCGCTCAAGGTGACTCGATGGCCCATCGCACGCCACGCGAGCGCCTTGCTCGCGGTCATTGCACTGTCGATGGTCAGTTCCTTTTTCCTGCGGCGCTTCACGCCGGCGGCGTGGCCGTTTATCGATTCCATGGTGGCGTGGTCCAGCGTATTCGCGACGCTTCTCGTGGCCCGCAAGGTGTATGAAAACTGGCACTGGTGGCTGGTGATCGATTCGGTCAGCCTCTGCCTGTATTTCACCCGCCACCTGTACGTGACGACGCTGCTCTTCGGGATGTATCTCGCCCTGATCGTGATCGGCATGCGCGAATGGCGCCGCAGCCTGCCTTCCACGGGGACGACTCACACCGGCTCCTATGCCGCCGGATGACATCGAACGTCTCTGCCGTGCCATCGTGCCGGGAACGGGCGCCATCGAGGTTCAGGCATTGGCGAACGGGCTCATCAGCGAAACCTATCGAGTCGTGCGGGACGGTGTCAGCTACGCGTTGAAGACCGCTGCTGCGCAGCGCGGGGATTTCGGCTTGGATCTTGCGTGGGAGGCGCAGGTGCTGGAGCGCGCGGGCAGCTTGGGGCTTGCACCGCCGCTGGTGTATTGCGACCTTGAGCGCGCCGTGCTCTCGCGTTGGGTAGCGGGCCGTACATGGTCGCCGCTCGAAGTGCGGCGCGCTGCCAATATCACCAAGATCGCGCAGCTTCTGCGTCGCGTTCATGCCTTGCTCGTGCCGCTGCCGCCGCGCGTCATGAGCCCGATGTCGTGGATACAGGTCTATGGCGCGGCGCTGTCGAGGCACTCGCGGGGCGCTTTCGAGGGCGCGCTGCGGGCGGCGGCGGAATCGCGATTGCAACAGCTTGCCGACCTGCCGGCAGCTGCAGGCGTCGTGTGCCACAGCGACTTGCACGCGATGAACGTGATGCAAGCCGATGAAATCCTGACGCTGCTCGATTGGGAGTACGCTCACGTGTCGGATCCGCTGTGGGATCTGGCCGGCTGGGCCGCCAACAATGATTTGGAGCCGGAAACTCAGCGCGAATTGCTGATGAATTATCTGGGAATCGCGCCTACCGCGGCTGAGTGGCAGCGCTTGAGGCTCCTGACGTGGCTCTATGACTACGTCTGCCTGCTTTGGAGCGAACTTTACTTGAATGCGCGCCGCAACGGGAATGCCATTCGTGAGCGCGCGACATTGCTCGACGCGCGCCTGCGCCTTCCGGCACACTACGCGCCTTAGGAGCTGAAGCGGAGGTTTTGATGGCGCGGATGATTGTGGTGGATCGTGACGGCAAGGAACACGAAATCGAAGCCAAGACCGGCTTGAAGATCATGGAAATTCTGCGAGAGCTCGACTACGGCGTCGCAGCGATCTGCGGAGGCCTTTGCTCCTGCGCCACGTGCCACGTCTACGTCGATGAGAAGTGGCTGCCGCTGCTGCCGAAGCGCCAAAGCGACGAACTCGAGCTGCTCAACGAGCTGCCGGATTTTCGCGAAGCGACTTCCCGGCTTTCCTGCCAAGTCGACTTCACCGAAGCTCTGTCCGGCATCAAGGTAACGGTTGCGGCGGATTCTTGAGCCGCCGCGATCGATCCAAACCCGCTACTTCTTCTCCGTTTGCCGGCGTACTGCCTCCTGAGCCGCCGAGACCGCACCGGGATCGCCGAGAAATCGCCGCGCGACCGGTTGTAATTGCTCATCGAGCTCGTACAGCATCGGAATGCCGGTCGGGATATTGAACTCGACGATGTCCGACTCGGACATCATGTCGAGCATCTTCACCAGCGCGCGCAACGAATTGCCGTGCGCGACGATCAGCACGGTTTTGTTTGCCCGCAGCTCCGGCACGATTCGGGACTCCCAATAGGGTAGAACGCGCGACAGCGTGTCTTTCAGCGATTCGGCCGCGGGCAGCCATGCCGGATCGACGCCGGCATAGCGGGGATCGAAGCGTGGATGGCGCGGGTCATCCAAGCTCAGGGGCGGAGGCGGGATATCGTAGCTGCGCCGCCACAGTTTGACCTGTGCGTCGCCATGCTTCTCGACTGTTTGCGCCTTGTTGAGTCCTTGCAGAGCGCCGTAGTGACGCTCGTTCAGGCGCCAACTGCCTTCGATCGGGATCCACATGCGATCGGTCGTATCCAGAATCAGCCACAGCGTGCGGATCGCGCGCTTCAATACCGACGTAAAGGCAATTTGCGGCTCGAGCTTTTCAGCCTGCAGTTCGCGCCCCGCCTGCAGCGCCTCCAGGCGGCCCTGATCGCTCAGGTCGACGTCGTGCCAGCCCGTGAACAAATTTTCAACGTTCCAGGTGCTTTGGCCGTGACGAACCAAGATCAATTTTCCGCTCACTATTCCTCCTCGCAACCCCGCGGCTAGCGGCGCATGGCTGCCGCAAACAAGCCGTCAAAAACCGTAGCCAGCCTCGGCCCCTGATGAATATTCACCAGCAGGCGAATGCGCCCGCGGTCCGCGCGCAACAGCATCTTTTGCAGTTTGTCGATGTCGGCCTCGGCCGGAATTTCGATGCAAGCGCGCATCTCGCCGTGCACCGGCGCCAGAAAGCGCATGTTCGACTCCTGGATCACCGCATCGGCATCGAGGTTCCGGCTGGCGAGAAAGCGCGTGATCCAGGACCAGCCGGTCAATACGGCAAGCGAATACAGACTGCCGCCGAACGCGGTCCCTTTGTGATTGGCATTGGGCGCCAGGGGCGCACGCAAAATCAAGGCGGTTTCGTCCGCCGCCTCGACGATCACCCCCATGGGTTTTGCGAGCATGATTTCCCGATCGATGCGATTCTGCAGATAATCCGCGCCGAATCCCACCGTTTGCAGCATCTCGTTAATCCTGTGCAAGGCGTCTGACCGCTTGCAGCGCGACGGAAATCGTCGCGAAATCCGGCGGCGTGCCGGTGCGCAGGTCCACGACGACTCGCTTCAGCGAATCGACGGCGGCGGAATGACGCGAAAGCCATTGCTCGACCCGCGCTTCGGCGTCTCTGCCCTTGCATCGCAGCACCGCCAGGGTGATCTTGCTTTGCAGCGCGTACAAGTTATCGCGCAGCGTGCCGCGCGCGACCGCCTGCCAATGACCATCGGCAGCCAACGCTTCGATTTGTTCCTTGATCCAGGTCAGACCAATGCGCTCACCGAGGTCGAAATACGCCTTGGCTGCGTAGACGATTCTCACGCGCGCCGCCATGGTGACTTCAACCAAGTCCAGCGCGCTGTGCAACTCCTCGAGGGAGGCGATGCGCGCGGCGAGCTGTTCAGGAACGCGCTGCTCCACCAGCTGCGAGCGCAACGCGGTCATGCGGGCCTTTTGCGTGACGCTGAGCACGCCCGGCAATTCGTGGAACAGTTCCGTTACCTTGCCGGCATAACGCGAAACCGCGCGCTCGATGTCCAGGTCGTTGCGCCGGTTCTCCAGCAGCCAATAGGTCATATGCCGCAGCAGGCGCGTGGTCTGATACATCGCCGTGTACTGGACGGCGGCGGGGATGTGGTTGTCCAGCGCTTCGATCTGCGACCAAATGTTGCGCGCCGCGAATACTTCGCGCGCAATGCTATAGGCGCGTGCAATTGCGGCCGGATCCGCCCCGGTGTCATCTTGCGCACGGACCGGGAAAACCGGCCCCATGCGGTTGATCAAGCTGTTGGTGATGGCCGTCGCGATGATCTCGCGCCGCAGTCGATGCCGCTTGATGCGTTTCGCAAACCGGTTCTGCACCGGCGCCGGGAAGTAGCGGTTCAGCTCCGTGGAGAGGTACGGATCTTCCGGCACGTTCGAATGGATCAGTGCCCGGTACAGCCAGATCTTGCCGTAGCTCAAGGTGATGGAAAGCTCCGGGCGCGTCAATCCTTCGCCTGCCTGGCGCCGCTCGGCCAGGTCTTCATCGCTGGGCAGAAATTCCAAGCTGCGGTTCAAATCGCCGGAGCGCTCCAGCGCGCGGATCACGTAGGCGCTCTCGCTCAAGCGCTGTTTCGCTTGGAATTCACTGGTGCTGATGCCTTGGCCTTGCAGGTAGTTGTTTCGCAGCACCAGTCCCGCCACCTCGTCCGTCATCTGCACCAGCAATCGATTGCGCGCCGCCTGCGTGATTTCCTTGGCCTGCACGGCGCCGTTCAACAGGATCTTCAGATTGACTTCGACATCCGAACAGTTCACGCCGGCGGAATTGTCGATGAAATCGGTATTGAGCCGCCCGCCGCGGCGCGCAAACTCAATCCGCCCGAGCTGCGACAGGCCCAAATTGCCGCCCTCGCCGATCACTTTGCAATTCAAATCGCGCCCATCGATGCGCACCGCGTCGTTGCTGCGATCGCCTACATCGCTGTGGCTTTCGCTGCTCGCCTTGACGTAAGTGCCGATGCCGCCGTTCCACAACAGATCTACGTGCGCCTTTAGGATGGCCTTGATGACCTCGTTGGGCGTGACCTGCGCCGGAAGCTCCAGCAGAGTCTGCGCCTCGCGGGACAGCGTCAGATTTTTCGCGGACCTCGAGTAGATACCGCCGCCTTTGGAAATCGCGCTGAGTGAATAATCATCCCAGGAGGAGCGGGGCATCTTGAACATGCGTTCGCGCTCAGCGAAGGAACGCTTCGGATCCGGCTGCGGATCAATGAAAATGTGCTGGTGGTTGAAAGCCGCGACCAAGCGGATGCAAGGCGATTGCAGCATGCCGTTGCCGAACACATCCCCCGCCATGTCGCCGATGCCGCAAACCGAGAAGTTCTGGCTCTGGATGTCCACGCCGATCTCGCGGAAATGGCGCTTTACGCATTCCCACGCGCCGCGCGCGGTGATCGCCATCTTTTTGTGGTCGTATCCGGCCGAACCGCCGGAAGCAAACGCGTCGCCGAGCCAAAAGGCGTATTCCAGGGAAATGGCGTTGGCAATGTCCGAGAACGTGGCCGTGCCCTTGTCCGCAGCGACCACCAAATACGCGTCGTCCTTGTCGTGGCGAACCACCATCCGTGGCGGGACGATCTTGTCGCCGACGATATTATCGGTGACATCGAGCAGTCCGCGAATGAGCGTTTGGTAGCAGGCAATCACTTCGGCCTGCTGCGCCTCGCGCTCCGCCGGCATGCGTCTGACGATGAATCCGCCCTTGGCCCCTACCGGAACGATAACCGTGTTCTTCACGTGCTGCGCCTTCATCAACCCTAAGATTTCCGTGCGGAAATCTTCGCGCCGATCCGACCAGCGAATGCCGCCGCGGGCCACGTACCCCATGCGCAAATGCACGCCTTCCATGCGCGGCGAAAACACGAAGATCTCGAACAGCGGCTTAGGCAGAGGCAGCTCCCGAAGTTGCTGGCTCTCGAGCTTGAAGGACAGATATTCCTTGAGCTGACCGGCGGCGCCGGGCTGGTAAGCGTTGGTGCGCACCGTGGCCGACAGCGCATTCCACAAGGCGCGCAGGATCCGATCCTCGTCGGAACGCGTTACTTCCTCGAGCGCCGATGGAATGTCCCGGCCCAGACGCGCGAGCGACTTTGATCGCGCCGCCGGCCTGAGCTGCGGATCGAATCGCGCGGCGAACAGGTCGGAGAGCAGTTTGGCGATGTGCGCATTGTTTGCCATGACTTGCGCAATGTAGCCCTGGCTGAAGGGCAGGCCGGTTTGCAGCAGGTAGCGGCAATAGGCGCGCAGCACCGTGACCATGCGCCACGGAATTCCCGCAGAGAGGGTTAGTTGATTGAAACTGTCGCTGTCCATGCGGCCGGTCCACACAGCGGTTATGGCATTCTTGATCTCGCGGTCCAACGCGTCGGAGGCAATCGCAGGGGAAGCCTGCATGATGAGTTCCAGATCTTGAATCCACGCGCGGCGGCCGCCGGAGAAGTCCAGTTCATAAGGACGCTCGGCGATGACTTTGAGGCCCATGTTCTCGAGCATGGGCAACAAGTCGGAGATCGGGATTGCGTCCTGGCTGCGGAAGATTTTCAGGAATAACTTCTCCTTGCGCCTAGGGTCCGTCCTGTAGATGTCCAAATGCAGCCGGGCAGGTTCCTTCTCCATGGACTCGAGGAAGGAGACGTCAAGAGCGGCGCCGTCTCCTGAAAAGTCCTCGGTATAGGCGGCCGGGAAAGCCTGCGCATACTTGCCGAAGAGTTGCAGCGCATATGCCTCGTCGAATCGGGCCAACAGCGAAGACTTGAAGGAGTCCAGCCACGACCGCACCGCCGCGGCGACCCGGCGCTCCAGCATATCCGCATCGACCAAGGGTTTCTCGGTGGGCGCGGTTCGGGCCACGATGTGAAGCCGCGCCAGATTCGATTCCGCGATCTGCACCTGGGATTCCATGCTGAATGCGGAAAATGCGTCGCGTATCACGCGTTCGATGCGCTGGCGCACCTGGGTGTTGTATTTTTCGCGCGGTACGAACACCAGGCAGGAGTAAAAGCGGTGAAACGGATCGCGGCGCAGCAGTACGCGCACGCGCGGTCTTTCCTGCAAGCCGAAAATCCCCGTGACGATGCGATTGAGTTCCGCGACGCTGGCTTGGAACAATTCATCGCGCGGGAAGGATTCCAGGATGTGCTGCAGCGCCTTGCCATCATGGCTGTCGGGCGCCAGTGCAAAGTGCTCCGCCACTTGCGCGACCTTCTGGCGCAGCAGAGGAATCTCCCGCGGGTTGCTGTTATAGGCAGCGGAAGTCCACAGACCCAGAAAGCGACGCTCGCCGATCAAGCGGCCCTTGGCGTCGAATCGCTTGATGCCGATATAGTCGAGAAAGCCCGGTCGATGCACCGTCGACAGTGAATTCGCCTTGGTGACCAGGCTCAAGCTGCGAGAACGGCTCTGTCGTCTGATGTCGCTCGGCAGCACGCGGGTCGTGCTCTCCGCTTTCCGGTGACCCGGCCGCAAAATGCCGAGTCCGGTGGCCTTGAGCGGTTCCAGCGTTTCGCGGCCCTTGCCGCCTTGCAGCCGGTAGTCGCGATAACCCAAGAACGTGAAATGACGATTTTCCATCCACTCCAGAAGGGCGCAAGTTTCGCTCAATTCGGCCGCGTCGACGCGCGCACTCATCGCGCTCAAATCCTGTGCGGTGCTGCGCACGGCAGAGCGCATGCGCGCCCAGTCCGCGCACGCCACGCGCACATCGCGCATGCTGCGCTCGATCTGTGCGGCCAGGGCTTTCAGCATCGCAGGATCGACGATACGATCCACCTCGACGTGCTGGAAGGATTCCAGGCGCTGCTTCGGATTTTTCGCCGCGCCGCGCCTCTCGAGGGCGCTCAACGTGCCGGAGCGCTCGCGTGTGGCGGCAAAAATCGGATGCGCCAGGAAATGCAGGGTTAGCGCCCGCTCGGTCAGCGCCAGGCTGATGGAATCCACCAGGAACGGCATGTCGTCGTTGACCACATCGATGATCGTGTGCGGGGAGACAAATCCGTGTTCGCGCAATGTGGGGTTGAATACGCGCACCAACGCGGACCTGCGCCTCTGCATCGCAAATACGAGGTGTGACAGCGCCGCCCCGGCGAGATCTTTCGGATCACGCTCGGCGAGATCCTTCGCATCCACGTTGGCGAAATAATTCTGAAGAAAGCGCCGCCAGTCCAAACCGCGCATGGATTTGGGCGGTCGCACAGGGCTGCGCAGAATCGCCGAGACGATGCTGCGATGTTGTTCAGAGGAAACCTGGTACATATCTGATCTCTTGTGTGTCAGCCGATAATTATGCCACGCGGAATACCCGGACTGGTTCCTAGGGATGATGTTGCTCCGCCAGGTAGTGCTGCGTCTGCATTTCGATGAGCCGGCTTGCTGCGCGTAAAAATTCCAATTGCAACCGTTCGCCGTGATAAAGCGACCCAGGTGCGGCGGCTGCCGATACTACGACATTGACATTGCGATCGTAGAACTCATCGATCAGCATGATGAAGCGGCGCGCGGCGTTGTCGCTGTTGCGCGTGAATTCGGGAACGTGCGAAATGAAAACCGTGTGATACAGGCGTGCGAGTTCGATGTAGTCATTCTGACTGCGCGGGCCTTCGCAAATGTCTTTGAATTCGAACCAAACCATGCCGGCAGCGGTGGCCTGGGCTTTGATGGGCCGATTTTCCACCGACAGCGTCGTGGGACCTTGGGCCGTGCCCCCGGCGAGCGCCGCGAAACGCTGCTCGAGCTTATCGCCGGTATCCGGCAATGCCGAGTCCAAGTAAGTGGGCGCTTGTTCCAACTGCCGCAATCGATAGTCGACCGGGCCGTCCAAGTGCACGACGTCCACATGGCTTCGAATCAGATCGATTGCCGGCAGGAAGCGTTGCCGCTGCAGGCCGTCCCGGTACAAATCCTGCGGTGCGATGTTGGAAGTGGCGACCAGCGACACGCCGCGGCGGAACAATCCTTCGAAGAGTCCTGCCAGGATCATCGCATCGGCAATGTCGGAGACGAAAAATTCATCGAGGCATAGCACGCGGACGCGCGCCGCGAGTTGCTCTGCAACCGCGTCGAGCGGATCGGTGCGCTTCTTGATCTTGCGCATTCCCGCGTGCACCTGGCGCATGAAGCGATAAAAATGAGTGCGCTCGCCCAAGGAGGGGGGGAGCGAGTCGTAAAACAAGTCCATCAGCATGGTTTTGCCGCGGCCGACACCGCCCCATAGGTACAG
>Ga0193755_1000236_pt1 | contig 15802 bp, 13 predicted proteins | sample H1a2metaG_FD_144921 | JGI IMG/M metagenome (GOLD analysis project Ga0193755, IMG submission 144921) | Soil microbial communities from a riparian zone of the East river system, Colorado, United States - H1a2 | ecosystem: Environmental > Terrestrial > Soil > Riparian zone | place: USA: East River...
CCCTTTTGATAGAACTTATTGACCCTGGGGCGGCCAATTCTCAACTGGTGAAATGTTGTCACCTATCTTGGGACTAGGCCTATCCCTTTTGGCCAAGCCGCTTCGCTTTGAGCGCTTTGAACAACATCTCCTCTGGTGTCCCGTCTGGGTTAAGCTAGAAAATCCCCCCAGGACTTGGCAGGAGGTGTCCCCATGTCGACCAGAGTGGATCTCTACGACAGCGCATACGCAAACTACGACTCTGAGGTGTACCGAGGGATACGAATGGAAACGTATGGGGAGGATTTTGGACAGACGAGCTGGGCAACAACGGAAGAGTCCCGGGAAATTCCCCATCGGCTTGACTTGAACCCTGATTCATCGGTGCTGGAATTAGGGTGCGGTTCTGGTGGATATGCCTTATACGTAGCGGAGACCGTGGGTTGCGGAGTTGTGGGCCTTGACATTAATGAACCTGGAGTTCAGAACGCAAACCAGCTTGCGGCGGCAAGAGGTCTCGCTGAAAGGGTCCGTTTCGAGCAGTGTGACGCTTCGAAGGGTCTACCCTTTGAGGACGAGACCTTTGATGCCGTGTTCTCGAATGATGTGTTGTGCCACCTTGCGGAACGGCCCAAAGTGCTGGGCGAGATGTTTCGCATTGTAAAACCTGGGGGACGAATGCTGTTTAGTGACGCGTTGGTCGTCGGAGGAATGCTTTCCCACGAAGACATCGCCACGCGTAGCTCAATTGGGTTTTACGTGTACAGTCCACCGGGAGAAAATGAACGAATGATTGCGAGAGCAGGGTTTCGCCGGATAAGCGTAACGGATACCACCGACAGCGCGGCCCAAATCTCGAAGCAGTGGTACGATGCGCGGGAGAAAAGGACGAAGGAACTGATCGCAGTGGAAGGCAACACCAACTTCGAGGGGCTGCAACGGTTTCTGTCGTGCGTGCACAGTTTGACGACTGAAAGGCGTTTACTCAGGTACTTGTATTCTGCGAGTAAGCCCCGGTGAGATCAACTCGACGCATTTGCACATGGTTTACAGGCTTTTGCAGAACGCGTGCAGGCGCTCATTGAAGCCTGCTGCATCGTCCCAGAACGCTGCGTGCCCTGTCTTGGCCATCAACTGGACTTGCGCGTGAGGCATCGCCGCCTTGTGCTGATCGACGGCGGCGGTTTTGACAATCGCATCGGCAGCGCCATGCGTAATCAGCACAGGCTTACGAATCTTGGGCAGGAGGTCGTCATTGTGGAAGGCCCGCGAGAACAGCCCCTGACGGACAGACGGCGGGACCGAGACGTTGTAACCCAGCATAAGATAGCGCTCGGAGGCCGAGGGCTCCCGGGCGAAACACAACCGCAGCAAGCCCTCGAGGCCGCGAACCGTCGTTTCTGCGTCTGTGGAGAGGAATTGCGGGACAACGCTGAGAAACTCAGGAGTGAGGACGGACATGGCATCCTCACTGCCCATCTTCGTGACCGCGCCGACTAATTGCAGGCCGCCGAGCCGGTCCTCGCCGTAGTGCCGGATGTAGTCGAGAAAGACAAGCGGACCGTACGACCATCCCGAGAGCACTGGATGATCCAGGTTGAGCGTTTGAATGACCGCGTTGACATCGTCCGCCCACAGCTTCCCGTCATTGTAGCCGTCGTGTGGCTTGTCCGAGAAACCATGCCCTCGCATGTCCAGCGCGACTAATCGATGCTCCTGCGCAAGGCTCGAGTTCATCTGGCGATCCCACTGGAGCCAACACTGCGAGGCGCCGTGGATAAATAGGATCGGGCGGCCCATTGGGTTTCCCGTTTCCACGACGTGAAGCTGGACACCACCACCGCCCGTTACGATATGAGCCTTCATCAAGTTCCTCCTCCGCGAATACCTCTGCCCACGGGTGGGTTCCACAGTGATCCCACCGTCCATGGCTCGCATACGCCAAGCCACACTTAGAAGAACGAGAAAGCTTCCGGGCGCAGCGTTGGCCGAGAAATTGTCATGACACTCACAACAGGCCAATGAGTGTAACTGCCTGATGCCTGCAGCCAGCAACCTCCCTCTCCGCGGTCTCTTCGCTGCGTCGGTCGCGGGCGCTCAGGGAATGAGGACCTGACGGGTTATATGCCCGTTACTCTCCCAGAAGGTCACTTTGCTGGCAAGGAACGGATCGTCCGGCGCCGGCTGCACGTTGCCGTCGGCGTCGAATGCCCTGGACGTCACCATGTGCTGGCCGGTGGTGGGCATTCCCCAGCCGAAGGTCCAGAATCTCCACGCCAAGCCGCGCCTGTTCCGGCTGTGGGCCACTGGCCCGAAGAGCCTCGCCGGCAGCCATGGTCCGTTGTCGATGCGGACTTCCACTGCCGCGATCGGCGCACCCCAGGCGGCGCCAAGGACGACGTAGCGGCTGTCTCGACGTACGACTTTTGCTGGGGCTGACTTGAGGCGATCGTGCCTCACGGTGCTGAATGTCCAGAGCGGCTGGCCGTTGCGCTGCTCCTCGCGGATGGTCACGTAGTCTCGCGCCATGAAGTTCCCCGCATGGCGCTGATTGCGTACCTCGATGCGCGTCAGCCATTTGACATTGGCCACGCCATACCAACCCGGAGCGATCAGGCGGATCGGGAAACCGTTCTTTTCGGGAAGGGGCTCGCCGTTCATTTCGTAGCAAAGCAGGTTGCGCGGGTCGAGCGCATCGTCGAGCGACATGCTGCGGGCGAACTGCTCGGTGATCGTTAAATCCAGTCCGCCACCCGCATCCGGTTCGACGACGCCCGTCAGCCCACCGCGCACGATCCCCGAGTTGTCGCGGATTACCTGGGTTCCCCGATCGATCCCGTAGAACACGATCTCGACGGCCTCCTTGAGAAGACCGGCTTCCTCCAGTACTGGTGCGAGAGGTGTACCGGCCCAGCGGGCATTCCCGATGAAGCCAGTGGCAAAGGGCAGCCCGGTGCCATTGTTGCCGGAGCACTCCAATGTGAAGTCGATTTCGCGGCGCGGGCGGTCCTTGAGGTCTGCCAGCGACAATGACAGGCCATGCCTGACCAGGCCGGCAACCGCCACGCGCCACGCGGCAGGGTTGTCAAGGCCAGTGGGTATACCGTAGTGCGTGACGAAATGGAACTTCTCGGGAGGGATGAGCCAAGAGTTGAGCTCCTCCCAGACGAGCTGGCTTCCGCCGAAATCCGGGGCGGGAAACGGCGGGGGCTGGTCGAGCCACGGGAGGACCACGTCGCCGGGCCGCCCGAGCGATTGCGACGGGTCAGGCTGGTCGTCATTCCCGTCCTCCTCGCCGGAGGGGAAAGCGTGCGCCGGTCCTGCCACTTGCAGCACGGTCAGCCCCGCCAAGGCCGCACCCCCACCCTTCAACAGAGTGCGCCGAGAGACTTCCTTATGCAGCACGGTCGATTCTGTTCCGCGGACCGGTTGCTCATCTTCCATCTGATGGTCTTGACTGGCGGGCGACGAATCCTTCATCCCCGGCGTGTGCATTCTGCTTGTTCTCTCTCTTACTGACATGACTATCCTCCTCAATCTCTCGCTAAGCCCCAACTGAGCTTTTTGAACTTAGGTTGCGTGAGTACGGCCTAATACGGACGCCAAGTTGCCGCCTCTAACGGGCCGCAAGACAATTCAAAACACAAAGCAGGAGTGTTCAGGAGAATGGGATTAGCAGAGGAAAAAACAGAAGAGTTCCCGAAACGTGCGAGAGTCCGTCAAACGGCCTGCGCAAACCGGCCAAATTCTGCGGACGCCGGCCCTTCGCGGCTGCGCAAATATTCTTGGCGCAAACTCTGTGACCGACTGCCGATCTTCCCATGAAGAAGCAGCCTTCTCGACTACGATCTCATTGATTGGAGTGTTGGCTTCGTCGAACAGTGTTTCTGAAATATCTGCCTTAGGCACCATCACCAGTGCGATCAGGAAGAGGAGGCAAGCGCTCACGAGCCGAGTTTCGCTGGCCTGGTGGAGGCACATAAACTTCATCCTGTGGTTTCTGAGAGAAGCCTTTTTCAAGACGAAGCGCGGTTAGTTTGTCTTCAGCTTCTTTGAGCTCGATACCGGGAGAAATCGTTCGCCTCAGGGGGTGTTGCGCTTCCGAGCGGGAGGAAACTGCTCTTCGGAGAGGCGATGTCCGCGAAAGTCTGATCCTCAGAGACGCAGAAGTCAAGAGGAATTGATTGCATGAAGAATCTTGAAATAGGCACCGATCTTGGTCAGAAATTATTCTTTGAAGGAAGTCGGCGCAAAACGATGATGGGGGATTCTGGACTTTCTGGGTAGAGCGTTGGGAAGCCGCAAGCCGACCGAGAACGCATTCTTTCCCCGTAAAAGGAATGGGGCAGGCGTGCAATTTCGAGGGGACCTAACTTCTCCCAAAAGCGCGCCCCTAGCTTACCCAGTCCAGAAACTTGTAAAACGCCCCGGCAAACGGCAAAAACCACGGCCTTCCGTTGTAGAGCCCCAGAGGCGCACTCGGGAACGGAATCCCCTCGAACGGATTTCCCGTACTCTCCCCCGCGATTCTTCGCCCCATCAACTGCCCCTGGTAAGTTGCCATGGCCACGCCGTGCCCCGCGTACCCGACCGAGTAATACATGCCATCCATCTGCCCCGCGTGCGGCATGATGTCGAATGCAAAATCCAGCGTCCCGCCCCACACAAACTCCACGTTCGTATCGCGCAACTGCGGGTACACCTCGATCATGCCCCGCCGCAGGATCTCCGCACTTCTGCGAACCGTCTCCCCGCTCTCCGGGAAAAATGCCGCCCGTCCGCCGAACAGCATCCGATTGTCCGGCGTCAGGCGGTAGTAGTAGATGTAGTTCTTCGAGTCGTAGATCATACGGTTGCGCGGGCTCAACTCGCGTGCCAAGTCATCCGGCAGCACTTCCGTCGCAATGATGTAGGAACCAATCGGAATGATCTTCTTCTGCAGCGCGGGCGTGGCCCGGCCCGTGTAACCGCTGGTTCCAACAAACACGTTCTGCGCCCAGGTTGTTCCCCGCGAGCTAGTCAGCTTCCATCCAGCCGCGCCCTGTCGAGTTTCGCGCTCGATCGACTGCACGCATGTGTGTTCGCACACGCACGCCCCGGCTCGAATGGCAGCCACACCCAAACCAGCCACATAGCGCGCCGGATTCAGTCCCACGCTGCTTTCATCGACCATACCGCCGTAGTAGATCTTGGAACCAATCTCTGAGATCAACTCGGTACGCAGCACGATCTTCAGCTCGTGATTGAATTCGCGCTGAATCACCTCCGCTTGCCGGGCGTAGTCATCGAAGTGCGCCTGCTTGCACGCCACCTCCAGGTGGCCGCAGCGCGAAAAGTCGCATGCGATCGCTTCGTCCCGCACAATTTGCTCGACGCAATCGATCGAGGCCAGCGAGGCCGCGTACATTTTCTGCGTCCTCTCCCGCCCATACATCGAGAGTAGCTGGTTGACGCCCAGCTTCATGCCAGTCAGCACCATGCCGCCATTGCGCGAGCTGGCGCCCCAGCCGATAGTCTCGCTTTCCAGCACGACCACTTTCGCGCCCTTCTTCGCCAGCGTGCGCGCAGCGGACAGACCCGTGAATCCGGCGCCAATCACGGCGACGTCGCATGTCTCGGGCAGGCTGTGAGACGCGTCCGTCCTCGGCATCTCGACCGTCGTCAGCCAGTAGTTGTATTCCCTGATCACGCTGATGAAAGATCCTTCAATGGTTTGTTCGCGCGGCCGCGGCGCGAGCGCGGCGATTCAAAGCCCAAAATCGACTCTTCTTCGCGAGAACTTCGTGTCCTTCGTGGTAAAGAGTTTTTCAAAGCACCGCCGTCTCATGAATCATCCGCCCCTCGGCAAAGCGGGCAAGATTCAATAGAGACGAATCGATCAAGTCAGTCTTTCCCATCAGGATCAGGTCGCTCAAAATTTTCCCGGTAGCCGGCGCATGCATCACGCCATGCCCGCTGAACCCGTTCGCCAGATAAAATCCCGGTACTTCCGCCACCGGCCCCAGGATCGGATGATGATCGGGCGTCATCTCGTACAGTCCGGCCCAGGCTCGTTTCGGATTCACCGCCAGGTTCTCGAAGCAGGGTACGCGATCCGCCGCCCGCGTCAGAATCTTCTCGATGAATGTCGGCTCGAAGTCCATCTTATATCCCGGCGTTTCTTCCGGATCGTTCCACGCCAGCAGAAATCCCAGCGACTCCGGCCGGAAATGAAATCCATTCGACATGTCAATGATCATCGGCGCCGAGTGCGGAAATTGGTCGAAGGGTTCAGTCGGCACCAGCATGCGGCGTAGCGGCTCGACCGGCAAATCCACATCCACCATCTTCGCGACTGCCGCCGCCCAGGCTCCCGCGCAATTCACCACCACGCGGGTCGCCACCGGGCCACGCGACGTTTCCACTTCGCAAATTCCCCGACCATCGCGCCGGACGCCCGTTACGCTCGTGTTCTTCCACAGTTTGGCCCCGTGTTCGGCAGCCCAGCTCATGAATCCATTCATCGCGCTGTAGGGATCCACGAAGCCATCGCTCGCGCAAAAACTGCCCCCGACGATGTCATCTCCCCGCAGCAGCGGAAACATGTCACGGATCTCCTCGGCTGTCACGATCCGCACGTCTTTCAGCCCGAGTGCGACTTGCTTTTCATAATTCCCCCTCAGGTACGCCAAGTGGCGATCATTGGTCGCGCAGAAAAGATAACCCTGCGGCCGGTAGCCGGCGGGATGTCCCAGCCGTTCGTCAAAGCTGGCATAGAAGGGAATCGCGTACAACGACATCTGAATGTTCACGGGCGTCGAGAATTGCGCGCGCACGCCGCCCATGCTCTTGCCGGTCGAGCCTTTCCCCTGCTGGGTCTCGCGCTCGAGCACGAGCAAGTTGTTGCAACCGGCCGCCGTCAGGTGATAGGCAATGCTCGACCCAACAATACCCCCGCCCACAATAACGATGTCCGCTGTGTGCGCCATGAAGATCATCCGCCCAGGAGGAACGAAGCATTGTAATGGCAAACCTGCTGCCGGAGCACCGGCGGACATCGTCCAACCGTGCCCTTGAGCGCCTTGAAGGCCCTCCTCCGCCCCATTACACTTGAAGGAGTGCATATGCACGTCCATTCCGGCGCGGGAGCGGGTGCCTCGAAGGTGCTCCGCATTTCCCTGCTGGTAACCCTGGCCTACATTGCTTTGCTGGTGGTCGCGGGCCTGCGCGCCCATTCCCTCGCTTTGCTCTCCGAGGCCGGCCATAATCTTTCGGATTTTCTCGCGCTCGCTCTCTCGCTGGTCGCGTTGTATCTGCAATCGCGGCCGCCCAGCGCCACCAAGACCTACGGTTATCACCGTGCCGGAGTGTTGGCGGCGTTGATTAATGCCGCTTCGCTGGTAGTCCTCTCGTTCTTCATTTTCTACGAAGCCTTCCGGCGCCTGCAGAATCCGGAGCCCGTCCACGCCGGCCTGATGATGTGGGTCGCCGGGGCAGGTGTGGTGATGAATGGCGTGATCGCGCTGATGCTGTATCGCTCGGGCGGCGACATCAACATCCGCAGTGCGCTGCTGCACGAGGTCGGCGATACGCTCTCCACCGCCGCCGTCATCGCAGGCGGCTGGGTCATCCTCGCGACCCGGCAGTACTGGATCGACTCCGCATTGTCATTCGGCATCGGCGCACTCATCCTCTGGTCCTCGGTCGGCATCTTGCGCGAGACCATGAACATCCTGCTCGAAGGCACTCCGCGCGGCATGAAACTCGACCAGGTCGAGGCCGCCCTTCGCAAAATTGAAGGGGTCAACGACGTGCACGATCTGCACGTCTGGAGCATCGGTTCGGAAAGCCATGCCCTCTCCTGCCACATCGCCATTGCCGACATTCCACCTTCGGCAAGCGAACGCATTCTGCGCGAGGTAAAAGAAGTCCTGCAGCACGACTACCGTGTCGTCCACACCACGATTCAGTTCGAACACGTGGAGTGCGAAGTGGCTCACGGATGCATCATCCCGGTAGGCGAAGCCGAACATCACCATCACCGTTAGCGCATTGCAATTGCGCAACGATAACTCCCTCACAACCGGGCGTGACCGTCATCACGAAATCTACGCCGTCATCCGCGCTAGCCTAACCTGTCAGGATGTTGTGCTCGCTCTCCACCGCCAAGCTCTCCTGGCCGCGGGCAGGTACTGCATGACAAATTCGAATCGGGCGGCGTGGCTCGAAGGGGCCCCTGCCGTTTGCCCACCGCCGTCTCAAGTCGCCGATCCCTGGCGTCTGGTCCTGTTGGGCGCGCCCGGCGTCGGCAAGGGCACGCAGGCTGATCTCCTGCGCCAGCGCCTGGGCGCCTGCCACCTCTCCACCGGCGACGTCTTCCGCGCGGCCCGCCAAAGCGCATCGCAGCCCAGTGCGGCGATTGCCGAAGCTTTCGCCCTCATGCGCCGGGGCGCCCTGGTGCCCGATGCCACCGTGTGTGAGATGGTGCGCGAGCGCAGGCGTTGTCTCAGTTGCTCGGGGGGCTTCATTCTCGACGGATTCCCGCGCACGCTCGCCCAGGCGGAATCGCTGAAACAGTTAATGGAAAGCGACCAGCTCTCGCTCGATGCTGTGATTAACTACGAGTTGCCCTTAAACGAGATTGTCGAGCGCCTCAGCGGGCGCCGCACCTGTGAGGAGTGCAAGGCGGTTTACCACATTACCGGGCAGCCCTCACAAACCGCCGGTATCTGTGATCACTGCGGCGGACGCCTTTACCAGCGTGAAGACGATCGTCCGGATGCCGTCACAGTTCGCATGGACACCTACCAACGCAGCACCCAGCCGCTGATCGAGTTTTACGAAAATCTCGGCCTGCTGCGACGCGTGGCGGCGACAGGATCGCCCCAGGAGATTTGCGAGCGCACAATAAGCGCGCTCGAGGCCTCCCGGCCCTCACCGCCGAAGCCCATCGGCTGAAGCGAACCGCCCGCCAACTCCGACTGGCGTGCCTCCACCGCTGTCATCCCGGGCGCGTGAGGCGCCAGCCGAACAGGTCGAGAGACCCCGCGCGTTCTAACACCGCCAACCGACTGATTCGGGAATTCCAACCATTGCACCGCCTTGCACGACGGCCAATACGAACAGGCAGGACAGTCGCCCATCGAGCTATCCGCTTGCTCCCCCGCTACCTGATGGCTCCTGCATCGCGTAAATTTCCTTGGCCCGCTCGATCGTGTCCGCCTCTTCCGCCGACTTATCCGGGCGCAGGCGCACGATCCGCGGAAAGCGCAGCGCATACCCGCTTTCATGCCGATCGGATTTCATGACATTATTGAAGGCCACTTCCAGCACAATCTTCGGCTCAACTTCCCGGCGGAATCCCTGATCATCCACCGTGTGTTCCAGAAACCACTTGGTCATCTCGGCAATCTCGACATCGGTCAACCCGGAATATGCCTTGCCGATGTTCACCAGCCGCTCGCCATCGCGCACCGCAAACGTGTAGTCGCTCAGTACCCCGATGCGCTTACCATGTCCGTACTCCACCGCCGTCACCACCACATCCAGCGTGGCGAGTTCCCGCTTCATCTTCAGCCAGGATTTCCCTCGTCGTCCCGGTGTGTAGGGCGACGCGAGGTCCTTGATCATCAACCCCTCGTTGCCCCGTGCCTGTGCCGCCGTGAATAATGCTTCCAATTCCTCTGGCGTAGAAGCCAGCCCGGAAGGCGCCCGAATCAAGCGTTCAACCACCGGCCCCTCGTCCTCACCGAATATCAAAGAGCCCTGCGCCTTTCCCTGTGTCCCTGTGTCTCTGTGGTGAGTAAGCCTTTCCGCGGCCAGCAACTCACCCAAAATACCCATGCGTTCCCGCAGCGGTCTCTCCAGCAACAACTCATCCCCCGCATAAAGAACATCGAAAGCGAGATACACCACTGGTACCCGCCGCATGAGATCTGCGCTCACCTTCTTGCGCCCCAGCCGCTGCTGGAGGGCGCTGAACGGAAGCGCCCGGCCCGGGCCGTCCTCGCTATAACTCCAAGCCAGAATTTCACCGTCAAGAATTGCGTCCTTGGGCAACCCAGCCAGCGCGCCCGGTAACTCCGGAAACGACTCGGTAATCTCGTCACGCGTGCGCGAGAAGAAACGCACCTCGCCTTCCGAGACATGTGCCTGCGCGCGGATCCCGTCGTACTTGTCCTCGACCGAGGCGTTCTCGAAGTAGCTCAGCGCTTCTTCCGCCGACTCTACCGGGCTGGCCAGCATGAATCCCAGCGGATGGAACATCCGCATGTGCGCTTCGCCCAGCGCACCCTGCGCCGCCAGCCGCACCGTTTGCCCAATGTCTCCGAGCAGCATGTTGGCGCGCTGCACTTCGCCGAGGGTTGATCCATACGCGCGCGCGATTGCTTCCTCCACCAGGCTCTCCTTCAACCCGATCCGCAAATCCCCGGTCATGACCTTGACGAGGTACTTAGCCTCCAGAGGCGTAGCTCGTCCAAGCAATTCCCGCACCAGCGCACCCTTCGCCGCGGGACCTCTCACCTCCGCAATCCGCCGGAACAACGCCTGTACTTCGATTGCGCTGAGCGACATTTTCGTGGAGGCAGACGCCCCCGTCTGTTCAGGCGGAGCCAAACTCCGCTCCCGTTCCCGAACATGCTTCGAATGCTCGTCCAACACCTCGCCTGCAACCGCTCCCAAGTCTCCCAACCTTCGATATGCCGACGTCAGCTCACCCTCGGTTCTCCCGGACAATTCGCTCACCACCTGCCAAAGCAGTCGCCCGCCCACCTGCAGAGTGGTCTCCTCCCAAACTGGAAACGGTCTGCCTGAAAGAAATACCGCGGAGACGGACGCTTCCTCCACAGGCCGCGACTTCAGATACTCCGCCACGATCCCAACCTTCAAAAGTTTTTTGGGTGTCCCCGCGATCGCCTCGCAGGTTTCCGCAAATCTCTGCATACTTTCCTGTCCTCGAACGGCGCCGCAATTGGCTGGAGCGACAGCGTGCCCGCGGGTCGGACCAGATACCCTGAAGTAATGCGCCCTAAATCAATTACTTACAAACCTTGCGGTTCGAAATCACACAACCCTGTGATACCCTTAACTCCTGCTACTTCCCCCCGGAAGTATCATCTAATAACCATGGATTATCTGCGCAAAATGTGGCAATTTCTGGTGGCCCTGCAGCTTCTGCCGGCGCTTGAAAGTGGTGAAGAGACGCTGGTCGGCGGACAGGCCGTGCTGGAAGGTGTCATGATGCGCTCGCCCCATGCCTGGGCGATTGCCGTGCGCAAACCATCGGGCGAAGTTGCCACCCATCGCGAGCCTTTAGAGCGTCCTTCCGAAAAGCATAAATGGATGGGCTGGCCCATTATTCGTGGGGTCATGACGCTAGGTTACGCGATGACGCTCGGCTTCCGCGCGCTCCGATTTTCCGCCGACGTTGCGCTCGAACAGATTCCCGCCGATGACAAGGGCAAGAAATTTGAAATCAGCGGATGGGTCGCCGCCGTCAACATCATCATCTCGCTCGGCTTCTTCATCTTCATGTACAAATTCCTTCCGCTGGCGGCAGCCACCGGACTGAAACGCGTGGACCCCATGTTCGCCAACCCCGTGATGTTTAACGTGGTCGACGGCATCATTCGCATCGCCCTGTTCCTGCTGTTCATCTGGGGCGTTTCGCTGATGAAAGACATTCGTCGCGTGTACGAATACCACGGCGCCGAGCACAAGACGGTATTTGCCTTCGAGAATGGCGACCAACTCGCCACCGGAGCAGTCCAGAAGTATTCGACTTATCATCCGCGTTGTGGCACCAGTTTCCTGATGACCGTAATGATCTTCTCGATCCTGGTCTACATCGTGGCCAATGCGATTTTCCCGGTCACGACATTCTGGGCGCGCTTTGCAACCCGCATCGTCCTGCTGCCGGTAATCGCCGGCCTGTCCTACGAAATCATCCGTTTCGCCGCCAAGCACCGCGGCTCTCTATTCGCGCTCATGACCGCGCCCGGCCTGTGGCTGCAACGCATCACCACCCAGCCCCCCGCCGACGACCAGGTGCAATGCGCCATCGTCGCCCTCGACCAGGCCATGGAACTGGAAAAACAGCACGGCGGCGAGTTAGTGATCGCTTAGGGGGGCCACCCCCTAATTGTCGTTGGTCGTTGGTCCTTGGTCGTTGGCTCAAGCAAATTTAATCACGCAGAAGATGGTTGCCCAACCTTGGTAAACCATCGTAGAAATCGTAATTTCATCCGCAGGAGGCGAATCATGCCATCATCATTCAGGGACTTGCGGGTTTGGCGGGATGCGATGAAACTTGCCAGCGATACCTACCGCGTCACGGCTGCCTTTCCGAAGCACGAACTGTACGGATTGAGTCAGCAAATGCGTCGGGCTGCCGTATCCGTGCCCAGCAACATTGCCGAAGGCAAGGGCCACCATTCCAATCGGGGATTCGCAATCTTCCTCTTCCATGCAAGAGGATCGTTGCTGGAATTGCAGACACAGATTGAAATCGCCAAGGATCTGAATTGCCTGCCCAAGCACGATGCCCAATCCTTGTTAGACGAGGCAACTGCCGTCGGGAGAAGCTTAAGCGGACTCATCAACTCGTTGGGCGCAGGATCCGCCAACGACCAACGACCAAGGACCAACGACCAAACTTATGTTTGAACGCCTCAACCAAATCGAAGCCCGCTACGAGGAACTGACCAGCGCCCTCGCCTCGCCGGAGATCGTGACCGACTCGGCGAAATACCAGAAGACCGCGAAGGCGCACAGCGAGATCGCGCCCATCGTCGAAAAATACCGCGAGTACAAGGATCTGACCCGCGGCATCGCCGAGAGCAAGGCGGTCCTTGCCGACGAGAAGGACGCGGAAATGCGCGCCTATGCGCAGGACGAGCTCACCCAGCTCGAAGCACGCGTCGCACAAGTCGAAGCCGACCTCAAGATTCTGCTGATTCCGAAAGATCCCAACGACGAAAAAGACGTCATCCTCGAAATTCGCGCCGGCACCGGTGGCGACGAGGCCACGCTCTTCGCCGATGAAATGTTCCGCATGTACTCGCGTTACGCCGAAACCCAGGGATGGAAAGTGGAAGTGCTCTCGACCTCGGAATCATCGGTGGGTGGCCTGAAAGAAGTCATTGCCATCATCGAAGGCAAGCGCGTGTTTTCGCAGCTGAAATATGAAAGCGGCGTACACCGCGTACAACGCGTGCCCGCCACCGAACAGCAGGGCCGGGTCCACACCTCGGCCGTGACGGTTGCCGTGCTTCCCGAAGCCGAAGACGTCGACATCAAGATCGAAGCCAAAGACCTGCGCATCGACACGTTCTGCTCATCCGGCCCGGGCGGCCAATCGGTAAACACGACGTACTCCGCGGTGCGCATCACGCACATTCCCACCAACACCGTGGTGAGCTGCCAGGACGAGAAATCCCAGATCAAGAATCGCGAGAAGGGGATGCGCGTCCTGCGCTCGCGCCTGTACGAAATCGAAATGCAGAAGCAGCAGGAAGCGCTGGCGAAAGAGCGCAAGGCAATGGTTGGCTCCGGCGACCGCAGCGAAAAGATTCGCACCTACAACTTCCCGCAAAACCGAGTCACCGACCACCGCATCGGCCTCACCATCCACCAACTGACCGAGGTAATGGACGGCAAGCTGCAGCCGATCGTCGAAGCTCTGACCACGCACTATCAGTCGGAAAAGCTGAAAGGCGAAACTGCCACCGTCGGCTAAGGAACGCGCAGGAGCACGCCCTCGTCTGTCCGGCCGCGCCCGCTCGGCTAACTTTCCCGAAAGACCTGCCACCAAACCGGCTGGCCTGCGTCCGCCTAATCCTGCGAAATAAGCATCTGCAGACCGGAAATTATTCATCTAACATCTTGGAACATAATGAGCTGTCATCCTAAGCAAAGCGAAGGACCTGCCAATTCTTCGGCATGGTTGATTCCATCTGCAGTTTCATGGCTGGGCGCAGGATGACTACTTCGTGGTCCAATAGGACCGTGCCTCTGCGCGACGCTCTTCAATCCGCGATCATCCGCCTGACCGCCGCGCACGTCCCATCGCCTCGGCTCAATGCCGAGTTGCTCCTGATGTTCACTCTCAACTGCGACCGCGCTCACCTCTACGCGCACTCCGAACGTGAACTCACTCCGGAAGAACAGTCCCGTTATGACGAAGCCTTGAACCAGCGCTCCAAGGGCGCTCCCACGCAGTACATCACTGGGCACCAGGAGTTCTGGGGACTCGACTTGATCGTCTCTCCCGCGGTGCTGATCCCGCGCCCGGAGACCGAGCACCTCATTGAAGCCGCCCTGCCGCTCTGCCGAGCCATCCGAAATCCCAAGATTGCCGACGTCGGCACCGGTTCCGGCGCCATCGCACTCGCCCTCGCCAAGGAACTCCCAAACGCCGAAATCCACGCCACCGACATCTCACCCGCGGCACTGGAAATTGCCGAGGCCAACGCGGCCCGCCTGCAATTGGAATTTCGAGCGTCCAACGAGCACGCACCCGAACGCCGTCTCTTCTTCCACGATACCGACTTGCTCAACGGCCTCGAGCCCGCAGCCTTCGATCTGGTCGTCTCCAATCCGCCCTACGTAGGCGAGTCGGAGGAAGACGAGGTTCAGTTGGAGGTACGCAAGTTCGAACCTCGTAGCGCTGTGTTTGCGGGACCGACCGGCCTGGAGGTCATCGAAGAACTGCTCCCGGCCGCCCACACTGCGCTCAAACCTGGCGGGCATCTTCTAATCGAAATCAGCGGCACAATTGCAGACCGGGTCCGCGCACTCCTGCGCGACTGGGAAGACATAACAGTCACAAACGCGCGTCGCTTCCGCCCGCAAACCGTAGCCCTAAACTAAAAACATCCGCACCGGGATTTAGAGAATCTCTTATCCATAAGCACATCTGCCCTGAGGTGCTCCCATGCAACTGAAGCCGTTCCTGCTCGACACCTGGCTCGACGCCTACGAACACGGCATCGAATTTAATCTCGCCGCGAGTACTGGCCCCACCTGGACCGTGAACGACATCCTCGCCCTGGCGCACGACGAAGTGCGCCACCGCTTCCTGAATCACAAACTGGTCTACGGCCGGCCCGCCGGCGCTGATAGCCTGCGCGAGGCAATTGCCGAAATGCAGGGCGTGGGTGTTGATTCGGTGCAGGTCGTCACCGGCGCCTCCGAAGCGCTGGTCGCGCTAATGTGGCTTGCGGCCGAACCAGGCGCCAACGTAATCATTCCCCATCCCGGATTTACGACGTTTTCTTCTTTGCCGGAATCGCTCGGCCTCGAAACCCGCTTCTACCGCGTTCGCCGCGAAAACAATTTCCGCATCGATATTGACGAGATCAAGCACCTTGCGGACTCGAGGACGAAGCTGGTCCTCATCAACAGTCCGCACAATCCGACCGGTGCGACGATCAGCGATTCTGATATGGAAGCCTTGCACGAGTTCACTGCCGCGCGCGGAATCCAGCTGATCAGCGATGAGGTTTACCATCCCATTTACCACGGCTCCAAGACGAAATCAGCGGCTCGTCTGCCGCATGCCACCGTCATCAGCGACTTATCGAAAGCGTTTTCGATTGCTGGCGTTCGCACCGGGTGGATGATTGAGCACGACCCCAAACGCCTCCAGCAATACTGGACAGCCCGCGCCTACTTCTCCATCTGCAACAGCACGACTGGAGAAATCCTGTCGGAGATCGCGATCCGCAAACGCGATGTCGTACTCGGAAAAACGCAGGCAGCCGCCACCCGGAACCTTGATCTTCTCAATCGCTTCATGGCTGAGCATCGCGACGTGCTGGGCTGGATTCCGCCCCGGGGTGGA
>Ga0193755_1000237_pt1 | contig 15785 bp, 16 predicted proteins | sample H1a2metaG_FD_144921 | JGI IMG/M metagenome (GOLD analysis project Ga0193755, IMG submission 144921) | Soil microbial communities from a riparian zone of the East river system, Colorado, United States - H1a2 | ecosystem: Environmental > Terrestrial > Soil > Riparian zone | place: USA: East River...
CGCCGTCGCTGCCCCCCGGCGCAGAGTTCGTGCTGCTCGAGGGCAATCCCGCCGAGGCAGTGCCGTTGACGTTCCGGCTCAGGTTTCCCGCCAACTATCGCATCCCGCCGCACTGGCATTCGGTGATCGAGCACGTCACGGTATTCTCCGGCACGCTCAACGTCGGGATGGGAGAGCAGGCCACCTACACCGGCGGCACCGCTCTGAACGCGGGCAGCTTCGCCGCGATGCCCGCCAAGATGGTGCACTCCGCGTGGGCCGGCCCCGAGGGTGTGACGTTCCAGCTCCACAGCGTCGGTCCGTGGAGCATCACCTACGTGAAAGCGGCTGACGATCCGCGCACCCCGAAGCCCGCGGGCAATCGGTGAGCGATCTCGCGGCGCAGCACGCCGCCGAGCAGGCCCCGCTGGAGGGCGTGATCAAGGGCGAGGTCCTGCGGATGTATCAGGAGGTTGCGGACCATCCCGACAAGGAGTTCCACTTCTTCCACGGCCGGGAGGCCGCCGAGATGTTCGGCTACGAGCGTGAGTGGCTGGACCGAGCGCCGGCCGGCGCCGTGGCGTCGTTCGCCGGCGTCGGCAACCCGCACCTGCGCAGCCGGCTGCAACCGGGCGAGACGGTGCTCGATCTCGGCAGTGGCGCGGGGCTCGACAGCATCATCGCGGGCTGGCAGGTCGGGCCAACCGGCCGTGTGCTCGGCGTGGATCTCAACCCCCACATGTGCGCTAAGGCCGAGGCGCACGCCGCGCTCGCGGGCGGCGCGATGGAATGCCGCTCGGGGACGATGGAAGACATTCCGCTGCCGGACGCTTCCGTGGACGTCGTGATTTCGAATGGCGTGATTAACCTTTCGTTCCGTAAGCGCCGGGTGATGCAGGAGATGTTTCGGGTCCTGCGGCCCGGTGGTCGGATTTCGATCACAGACATCGTCAGTGCGAAGCAGTTGTCGCAGTCGATCGTCAACGATCCAAAGCTTTGGGCCAGCTGAATCGGCGGCGCTCTCCTGGAAGGAGAGATGTTCCGGCTGCTCGAGGAAACCGGTTTTACTCGTGTTCGATCCGCCGTCGTTCCGCGGTTTCGCTTCCGCAAGGAGTCGACGCAGAATTCAGCCGAAGCGTACGGCGTGAAGGCCGTTATGATGAGCGCGCTAAAGCCTGGTGACGACGATGGACCTTAAGTCTCACTGGGAGCGCATTTATCGCGACAAGCTCCCGACGCAGGTCAGCTGGTACCAGCCCCATGCCCTGCGCTCGCTGGACCTGATTCGCCGAGTGAGCCCGCCACCCGACGGAGCGATCATTGATGTGGGCGCTGGGGCCTCCACCCTGGTCGATGACCTGCTGGATGCCGGCTATCACGATCCCACAGTCCTGGACATTTCGGCCACAGCATTGGCCGAGACCCGCACTCGTCTGGGTGCGCGGGCGGGTAACGTCCGATGGATCGAGGCCGATATTCTGGACGCCCACCTTCCGAGAACCGGGTATTCCGTCTGGCACGACCGAGCCGTCTTCCATTTTCTCACTGCGCCGGCCGATCGAGCCCGCTATGTCGCGCACGTGCGGCAGGCTGTTCGCCCGGGCGGGTTCGTCCTCGTGGCGACGTTCGCGGACAACGGCCCGACACGTTGCAGCGGGCTTGAGGTCAACAGGTATTCACCGGAAGCGTTACACACCGAATTCGGCGCCCCCTTCCAGCTGGTGGCCAGTGAACGTGAAGAGCACATCACCCCGGGAGGAGTTCGCCAAGCGTTTATCTACTGCTTGTGCCGCGTAGACGGGCAGACCATGACCTGAAGGCCCCACTGAGCCTACCGTTTTCTCATCGTCTCCACCCAACTGTACAGGGTCGGCAAGACCAGCAGCGTAAGCAAGGTCGACGTTACGAGCCCTCCAATGACGACGGTGGCAAGCGGTCGCTGTACCTCGGCGCCCGCGCCAGTCGAGATCGCCATGGGAATGAATCCCACACTCGCCACGAGCGCCGTCATCAGGACCGGGCGAAGGCGGATCGTCGCGCCCTCCCGCACGGCGTCGAGCAAAGGCCGACCGCCGGTGCGTAGCTGGTTGATATAGGTCACCAGCACGACGCCATTGAGCACCGCAACGCCGAAGAGCGCAATGAACCCCACTGAGGCGCTGAGGTTGAGGTGGAGACCTCGGAGCCAGAGGGCCGCGATCCCCCCGACGAGAGCGAACGGCACCGTCAGCATCACGAGCACGGCGGGGCGGATCGCGCCGAACGTGGCGTACAGCAATCCCGCGATTGCCAGAAGGACGACGGGGACGATGATTCCCAGTCGGCGCGTAGCGCGTGACTGATTCTCGAACTGGCCCCCGTAGGTAACGTAGTAGCCAGGGGGAAACGTCACCCGTTGACGGACAGCGGTTTTCACGTCCGCCGCGAACCCACCGAGGTCGCGCCCTCGAACGTTGCTTTGAACGACCACGTAGCGCTGCCCGCCTTCGTGGTTGACCACTTCCGGTCCCTCGACAGTCCGGACCCGCGCGACTTGTGACAGCGTGACCGTCCCGCCAGCCGGAGTGCGAATCAGCGTTTGTTCTACGGCCTCTGGAGTGGACCGGAACAAGGCCGCCAGGCGGACCACGATCGGGAAGCGCCTGCGCCCGTCGATCACCTCGGTCGCCTGCATGCCACCCACGCCGGTCTCAATAGCTTCTCGCACGTCAGCGACGTTGAGCCCGTAGCGCGCGATCGCTGCGCGATCGAGGTCCACTTCGAGCTGCATCGCTCCCGCGCTCACTCCGACCGAGACGTCCTCCGCGCCCCGGACCGACCGGACGACCGCTTCGATCTCGTCTGCCTTCTCCTGTAAGAGCGGCAGGCTGTCGCCATAGACTTTGACGCCCAGCTCCGTACGCACACCGGAAATCACTTCATCGAGCCGCATCCGCATCGGAGCGCTGAATTCAAAGACGAGTCCCGGTATCTCTGAGAGCGCAGAGTCCATCTGGACGATCAGCTCGTCCAGCGATCCCACCCGCCATTGGCGTTTTGGATTCAGGACGACATAGACGTCCGCCTGGTGGAGTGCCATCACCTCTGTGGCCTCATGCGGGCGGCCAAGGTTCGTTACGATGTTCTGGACCTCGGCAAATTTCCGCAACGTGCGCTCGACGTCGTCGGAAACGGCGATGCCATGCGGCAATGATGCGCTCTGGATGCGTCGCGTCTCGATGAGGAGATAGCCCTCGTCCAGCTTCGGCATGAATTCCGTACCCAGGAACGGCACCGAGATGAGTGCGACAGCGAAGAGGCCGACGGTCGCGCCGACCACCCGCTTCCGATGGAGGAGTGACCACTCGAGTGCGCGCTGGTATCTGGTGCGGAGCTTGACGAACCACGCCGGGTCATCGTGCTCTTTGGAAGCGCTGCCACTGCGCGCGAACACATATGAGGCGACGGCGGGCACATAGCTCAGCGCCAACAGCAGCGACCCTAAGACTGCCGCACAGACCGTGAACGCCATCGGTCTGAACATGCGGCCTTCGAGCCCTTGGAGCGCAAAGATCGGGATGTAGACCGCGACGATGATCGCGATTCCGAAGACGATCGGCCGGCCCACCTCGAACGCCGCAGCGCGGATCACGTCTTGTCGCTCAGTGACCGACCGCGACCCTGCTCCAGCGAGGCGACGCACGGAGTTCTCCACCATCACGACCGAGGCATCCACGATGAGCCCGAAGTCCAGCGCGCCCAGACTCATGAGATTCGCCGTAAGGCCGAAACGCTTCATCGCGAGGAAGGCGAACAGTAGCGACAGCGGGATCACCGAGGCCGTAAGGAGCGATGCACGAAGGTTACGAAGGAAGAGAAGGAGGATCGCGATGACCAGCAGCGCGCCCTCGGTAAGATTCGTGAACATCGTGCGCGTCGTGCGTCGGACGACTTCACCCTGGCTGTAGAAGGGCCGGATCTGAACGCCGGTCGGCAGGACGGACTCGATCTCCGCGAGGCGGGCTTGGACGCGCTTTACAACTTCCCGACCATTTGAGCCCTTGAGGATGATCACCGCGGCGGATACCGCTTCTCCCCGACCATCGCGTGTCACCGCACCGAAGCGAGGCTGCGGTCCCACGTCCACGCGCGCAACATCCCGTACATAAACCGGGGTCGCGCCCCGCGTTGCCACCACGACGCTCGCGATGTCGCTCACGCCGTTGACGCGGCCTATGCCGCGGACCGTAAGACGCTCGCCCCGGTCCTCTACATATCCCGCACCAAAATTCGCGTTGTTGTTGGCAAGCGCCGTTTCCAGATCGTGCAGCGTAAGACCGTATCCGGCGAGCCTGCTCGGGTCCGCGAATACGTCGAACTGCTGCAGCATCCCTCCCCACGTATTGACCTCCGCAACGCCAGGCACCGTCTTGAGCAGCGGCTTGACGATGTACTCCTGCACGTTGGTCAGCTCGATGAGCGACAGGGTGTCCGCCGCGGAATCGGTGCGCTCCACCAGGTACTGGAACGCCTCTCCCATCGCCGTCGCCGGCGGGCCGAGCATCGCCTCCGCGTTGGGTGGCAACGCGTGCAGGGCATCCTGCATCCGCTGCTGCACCTGTGCCCGCGCGAAGTACAAGTCGACGGCGTCCTCGAAGGTGACCGTGACAACCGAGAGGCCGACCTTGGAGATCGAGCGGACGTCGGTCGTGCGCGGGAGGCCCAGCATGGCAACCTCCATTGGATACGTCACCTGCTGCTCAACTTCGGCTGGCGAGAGTCCCGGAACCTCGATCATCACCAACACCTGATTCGGGGTGAGATCGGGGAACGCGTCGGTGTTGAGCGTGGCGAACGACCATAGGCCGGAAGCGGCCAGTAGGATCGTTGCGCCCACGACGATGGCGCGGTGACGCAGCGAGGCGGCGATCAAACGATCGATGAGCGCGCCCATCACATCTCCATTGCGGGCATAGCGCCCTTCTTGATCTGTGCCTTGATCGACAGCGCGCCGCGCGTCACCACGAGGTCACTCGGCGCTAGGCCCTGCGTGATAGCAATGCGGCCACCTGATCTGGAGCCAAGCTGGACCTCCCGCGGTACGAAGTGCGCGCCGCCCATGCTATCTGGGTGAGCGACGAACACGACTGACTTGCCATCGAGCAACTGCACAGCGTCCTCAGGGACCGAGGGCGCTGAAATTGCGCCCCCACCTTGTGCCGAGACGCTCGCCAACATCTCCGGTTTGAGCCGGTCGCCTCGGTTCCGAATGACGCCACGAATCGGGAGAGTGCGAGTGGAGGGATCGAGCCCAGCGCCGACCGCGTCGATGCGGGCCGAGAAGGTATCGGCGGGATACGCCGGGACGGTGAAGCGCAGCTGCGCGCCCACACGGAAGAGCGAGGCGAGATTCTCGGGGGCGTCGATCGACAGCCAGAGGGTTGATGGATCTGTGACGATGACGAGAGGCGCGCCAACCTCGACTCCCGTTCCGGGCACCGCCGTGCGCGCGAGCACGACGCCGTTCAGCGGCGAGCGAATCGCAACTTCACCGTTAGCCGACGCCGTTGCCCCGATCTGGTCGGCAACACTCTTTGCCCGTCGCAGCTCCGCGCTTGCCAGCTCATCATCGGCGATGGCGCGATCGTAGTCCTGCTGGGGAATCGCCTTGAGGGCGAGTAGGCGCTCCGCTCGCTCGCGAGCACTGCGCGCGTAGCTCGCTTGAGCGCGGGCTTTGTCGACGTCTGACTGGGCCATTCCCGCCGCGGGACTTTGGAGGGTCACGAGGATCTGTCCGGCGCGAACGCGATCCCCCGGCCGCACGCGAACCGCAATCACCCGCCCTTGCACAGTTGCGCCGAGTCTGGCGGTGCGATCCTCATTGGGGACCACCTGCCCGGGCACGGTCGCGACGGAAGCCACGGTACTCAATGCAACCGGCTCCCACTGAACGCCGCCGTGTGCCACCTGTGCGGCGGTGAGTGTCACGTTCGTGGCCGCCTCCATTCCTGGCATGTCGGCCATTCCTGTATCCACGGACCGCGACTGGGCAGGCGTACCGCCGCCCTTCGAGCACGCGGTTATCACGAGCAGGCAAAGCCCCAGCGCCCTCATGGCCGGACCCCTGCGGCGATTGTGAGGCTTGGCAATGTCGAGGCGATATCGACTCCCTCGGCGACAAGCAGCTCGACGACACTCTCGTGCTGGGCGTAGAGGATTTGGTAGAAGGCGACTCGTGCCTCGCCCCACGCCCGCGCTGCGTCGATCACCTGAATGAGTGGGACGGCACCTTCGCGGTACGCACCAAGGGCGATGCGTCGAGCTTCGTCGGCACGAGCGAGATATCCTTGGCCTCGGCCTGTATCGGTGAGCACACCAGCGCGTTCCGTCAGCAGCCGGGCGGCTTCGGCGCTGCCGACGATTTCTGCGCGGCCGATCCGCTCTTGAGCGGCGAGCTCGAACCCCGCCGCGTCTCGTTCCGCGGCGGCGCGCGCGATGGCGCCGCGGTTCTGATCGAAAAGTGGGAACGGCATGCTGATGCCCGCCATCAGCGACGTCGTTCCTGCACTCCGTTTTGTCCCCAGGGTGATTCCGAGCTGACGAATCAAGCTCGTGCGTTCGGTCGTCACTCCCGAGCCTGCGGAAGCGACCCGCTCGCGGGCGGCGCGAATGTCGGGCCGCGTACTGCCGCTGCGACTTGTCGGAGACAGTTGGGGAAGTGCAAGCGGCGCGTCAAACGCCGCCACGCTGAAAGCGGCATCGGGCTCCTCATTGAGGAAGACCGACAAGTCAGCTCTGGCTCGGGCGAGATCGGCCTCCTGCATCGTTGCTTCCACATCGGCACGGTCGCGCTCCAGCTCGGAGCGAATGAGGTCAGCTTCCGCCGCGACACCCTCTTTTACGCGAGCGCGGTTGTACGCGACGACCGAATCGAGCCACGTCTTGAGGTCGCGGGCTACCTCGAGCGCAACCTGCGCGCGAGCCGTTCGGTAGAACGCGCGTATTGCATCCATACCGATACGTTGACGCTCGGCTTGTGCGTCAGCCTCCGCAGCTCGGACAGCGGCGTTTGCGCCACTCACTCGGGACCAGCGCTGGTACAGGGGTTCCAGTGGGAGCATGGCCGTTACCATCGTCTCGCGGTCCATCGGCGGAGCCGATCGCCCGGGTAATGGCGCATTCTCCACGTTGTACATGAGCAGCGGGTTTCCCAGGGTACCGGCGGTCGAGCGCGAGCCTCTGGCGGCTCGGACTCGCGCCTCTGCTGCCGCGAGTGACGGGTGTCGAGCAGCGACGCTGTCGAGCACTTGAAGCAGCGACACAGGCTCTCGGCCCAGCGTATCCTGAGCGATCAAGGGCGTGGTGCCGACGGCCGTGACGGCCGCGCAGAAAACGAGCAACGAAATACGCATACCTCTCCTCACTGAGCGTCAATTGAAGAACAGTGCGCAACGCGCGGGTGCGCGCGTCGCTTCAGGGCGCAATGCGCCCGGGAGAGGCTAGGCTTGGGGCGGTGGTGGCGGAGGCGGCTGAGGATCAAACGGAGCGAACGTCGATACGTCGAACGCTACGACGTACGAGTCGCTTACAGATACCGAAAGCGGCGTACCGAGGACGATTGCAGCGGTTCCCACGGCGGCACAAAACAACGAAGTAGCACAGGTCGTGGCGTTAGGCGCTAAGTCGATGCTCGACCCAGTTGGCATTGGCATCTGTTGGTCGCAATGCCGGTCGGTCTCACAGAATAGCGGCAGACCGAGCGGCATCACGTGCAAACTGAGCACGGCGATAGCGACGAACCTAATGACTGGTGTGCGCATGCTGTTCTGAATATACAGGAGCTGGGTCATTGCCGTGACGGGCTCTATCTTGAGATTCAGCCCTCAAGGGCAATGTAATCGAGCCCGTATCGAATTCTTGCAGCTAACGACAAGGCGCGGCAGGTTTCGTAATGATCACCTTTTCCCGCGCGGCGGCGGAGCTGGCACGCCGTGATCCGGTCATGGCCACGCTGATCGACCGAAGCGCGCCCTTCAGCCTCCCGCGGCGCGCCACGCGGCACTTCGCGGCGCTCGCCGAGAGCATCCTTTACCAACAACTCGCAGGAGCCGCGGCGGCCGCGATCCACGGCCGATTTCTCGATCTGTTCGACGGGGACCCCTCCCCCGAGACGCTGTTGGCGCTGCCCGCGCGAAAGCTTCGCGCCGCCGGGCTCTCAGGGGCCAAGGTCGCCGCCGTCCGCGACCTCGCGACGAAGGTCGCGGCTGGAATCGTTCCACTCCATCGCATCGGGAGGCTTCCCGACGAGGCGATCATCGAATCGCTGTCGGTGGTCCGTGGCATCGGACGGTGGACCGCCGAGATGTTCCTGATCTTTCAGTTGCGCCGGCTCGATGTGTGGCCGGTGGGAGACTACGGCGTTCGCACAGGGTACGCGCTGGCCTACGGGTTGCCGACTCTGCCCACACCCAAAGAGCTCCAGGCCTCGGGCGAACGCTTCCGGCCTTACCGGACGGTGGCTGCGTGGTACTGTTGGCGAGCCGTCACCGAACAGCGAAAGAACGCGCGGAACGGGCGTTAGCCAGCATTACCGAGAGGTTCCCCACGAGCGGGGCTCATGCCGCCCCCAACGGGGAGGCTCTGCGTGGCCAGTACAGCGCGATCAGGAGCCCGACCGGCATTCCAATGCCGATAAGCTGGGAGAAAATGGACATCCAGGGAAACAGCAGCCGGGCGGCCACGATCATCACGAGAGAGGCGAACAGCGCGAGCCGCGCTGCCTGCCAGCCTCGTGTCCCGCGCAGGATGGCGACACCGGCGGCGAGAAGCAGCACACTCGCGAGAATTCCCAGCGCGACCGCGAGCACGTACGCACCCGAGACGGCTTGCTTCGATCCGGCCACCCACTCGACCACGGCGTTCAGGATGTTCAACACGCCGAGCAACACGGTCAGCATTGCAGCGAGCTTCATAATCCCCTCCATTGTTCGAGTGCTCTGACGCCACGCCTCTACGCGCAGGGCCGGCGCGCTGCGTGCGACGTCGTAGATGACAGCCCCCCAGAAACGGAGAGTTCGGACGTCGCTCTCCTGGCACTGGTCCCGAAAGAGCAGCACCATCTCTCGTTCGTACCCAGCTCGGAACTCAGGCGGGTATGCACGCAGCAGCAGCCGATAGATGCGTTCGGCGTTCATGCAGGCCGGACCCCGATCAGCTTCTTGCGCCGCGCCGCACGCACCATCGCCTCGAGCCGCTGCGCCTCCGCGCGCGCCACGGATAGGCCGAGTTGTGTCAGTCGGTAGTAGCGGCGCCGCTCGTCGCCCCGCTCCGGGTCTGCGCGCTCGCCACCTTCCTGCACCAGTCCCGTCTCCAGCAGTCGCTTCAGCGCTCCGTAGAGCGTCCCCGGCCCCAGCCGCACGGTGCCCTCGGAGCGCGCTGTCACACCCTTCATGATCGCGTAGCCGTGCTGTTCTCCGTCCGCGAGGGCGAGCAAGATGTGGAACGTTGCGGGCGGCAGAGGCAGGTATGCTTCCGGCGGCCGGCCTGCGTGTCGTTTCGTGACTATGGCTGCCTCCCTGGCCCCGAAAGATAACGCCAATATATCGACGCTCGATATAGTAGCAATGTACCCGCCGGGGACGGGATCCAGTGGTCTTTCAGCAGCGCTGAGCGACGGTGGCCGAAGGCCTCGCAGGTGAGTACTATCTGCTGCCTTACCACAACGGGAGCAGACCAATGGCGGGGGCATCACTCAAGAATCAAGAGCGGATCATCGCGAACCAGAAAAGGATTCTCTACAACCAGCGCCGGCTGCTGCGCATTCTCGATAACGAGACGAAGATCATACGAAACCAGCAGGCGATCATCAAGAATCAGAAGAAGATCCTCGCCAATCAGAGCAGGATCCTCTCGAAATAAGCGGCTAACCCCCTAGCACCAGATCTACTGCCCCGGCGAAGCGGCGCCAGCGGGCGATCTCGTGCGTGATCGCCCGCTTTCCCACCGCCGTGAGATCGTAGTACCTCGCCAGGCGATTGTTCTCCGTAGCGCGCCAATACGACGTCACCCAACCACGTCGCTCGCAGCGATGGAGGGCGGGATACAGCGAGCCCTGGCCTATCTGGAAGGTGTCTTGCGACATCTCCTGAATCCGGCTCGTGATGCCCCACCCGTGCATGGGTCGGAGCGCCAGCGCTTTGAGGATCAGCAGGTCCAGCGTACCCGGCATGACCTCCGCGACGCTCTTCAAGCTCAGCTCCTGTCGGAATGACAAGGAAGTATAGACCGTCGCTCCTGTCGGAGCAACAAGGGAATGCGCAGACTCTAGCGGTCGACTCGCAGGACGCGTATATCATCGTCCTCTGCTCTGACACTGAGGGACATGATGCGGATAGCACGCGTGCTCTTGCTTCTGATCGCCCCAGCGACGCTGCAGGCGCAAACCATCGACGATGGCGCGCTGTTTCCGCGCCGCGCGCTGTCCACCGGCGTCGTCTACGCGCACGAGGACTGGTCGCAGTATTGGGAAGGGACGCTGAAGCGCGAGAACGGCAACATCGGCACGGTGACTACACAGCGCGTCAGTTGGACGGCGGGCTATGGCGTCACCGACCGCCTCACCGTGTTGGCGATGCTGCCGTACGTATCGACGCAGGCGAGCCAGGGACCGCTGCACGGCATGAGTGGCACCCAGGATTTCATGCTCGCCGCGAAATACCAGATCCTCGCCACGCCGCTGACCGACCGCGGGACCCTACGCGCGATGATCGTGGGCGCCGCCGGCATCCCCGCCAGCAATTACACTCCCGACTTTCAGCCGCTCTCGATCGGCCTCGCGAGCAAACAGTTGTCGGGTCGCTTCACGCTGAACTTCCAGGCTCACGAGGGATGGTTCCTCAACGGCTCGGCGGCCTACACGTGGCGCGCCAACGTGAAGCTCGACCGGCCGGCCTACTACACCAACGGCCAGCTCTACCTGACCAACGAAGTGGCTATGCCAGACGTCGTCGATTACGGCATCAGCGCCGGGTTCCAACAGGGGCGCCTGTGTATCCCGGTGTCATTCTCGCAGCATCGTACGCTGGGCGGGAGCGACATCCGGCGGCAGGACATGCCGTTCGTATCGAACCGCATGGACTTCGCCAAGATCGATGGGATGGTGATGTACACCCTACGCGCGCCGAGGGACATGGGAATCCGTTTCGGCACGAGCCGGATCGTGAGCGGGCGTAACGTCGGCCAAACAACCGCGGTCACAGGCGGTGTCTTCTACACCCTCCACTTTTAGCTGAGGTATCTGGTGCGTCGTTCGCTCACCCATCCCATGCTCGCCCTCGCCCTGACCTGCGTAGCGTGCGACAACACCATCACGTCGACGGAGATCCTGCCGCCGCTCGACGCCGCGAGTCTCGACAGCGCTGCCGGCAGTTGGCGCATGATCGTTCTGAGCGGTCCCACACAATTCACCGTCGCCGCGCCGGCGGCCGACACATCGGTCGCATATCACGCCGAACTGGCCGCTATCAAATCGGCACAAGCGCACCTCACGGCGGCGCAGCATCGCACGATCGCGTATTGGAGCGCCGGAGGAGTGCTCCGCTGGAACGAAATCGTCCGCGGCCTGGTGGCGCGGTTCAATCTGCCGCCCGCACCGCGCGCCGACGGCACCTATCCCGTGCCGGACCCCGAGAACCCGTTCGCCGATCCGCAGTTTCCGTTCGCGAACCCGCCCTACGCCGCGCGCGCCTACAGCTACGTGGCCGTCGCGCAATTCGAGGCGCTCAAGACCGCGTGGTACTGGAAATACCAGTACAACCGGCGCTCGCCCGCGCAGGTGGATACCGATATCGCGGCACTCCGCCCGCTGAGCGATCTCCCTGCCTACCCGTCCGAGGACGCCGTGATATCCGGCGTCACCGTCGAATTGTTGAAGGCCTTGTTTCCGGCGGCGGTGGAGGAGATTACCGAGCGCGCCGCGGAGCAGCGCAACGCCGCGCTCTGGTCGGGCAAGGCGGCGGCGAGCGACATCGCCGCCGGCCTCGCACTCGGAAAGGCCGTCGCCGCCGTGTTCGTAGCCCGCGCCGGAGCGGACGGGATGAAGAACGCCGTCGGCAATCCAGCGCAGTGGCAGGCATTCGCGGATAGTGCGACCGCCCACGGCGAGATTCCCTGGAAGAGTCAGGAGTCGCCGCCGCGGCCGCCGATGCTCCCGAATTTCGGCCTGTTGCAGACGTGGCTCATGACTCCAGCGGACGTCGTGACGGAGCGCCCCCCGGCGCCTCCCTCCACCTCATCCCCCCAGATGCAGCAGGAAGTCGCCGAGGTGCGGCGCACGGTCGACCACCTCAGCGGAGCGCAGCTGGCGATCGCTTACAAGTGGAACGACGGCGCGGGAACCTATGCGCCGCCGGGCCATTGGAACGATATCGCGGCCGAATACGTGCGCGACGCGCGGATGAGCGAGGTCCGCGCGGCCAGGACGTTCGCGTTGCTCAACATGGCGATGCACGATGCCGCCGTCGGCTGCTGGGGCGTGAAGTTCCTATACTTCAATCCTCGGCCGGGGCAGCTGGACCCCAACATCAAGACGGTGATCGGGCTGCCGAATTTCCCGTCGTACCCCTCGGGGCACTCCACCTTTTCGGCCGCGGCGGCGGTGGTCTTGTCATATCTCTTTCCGCAGGCAACTTCTGACTTCGACGCCATGAAGGACGAGGCGAGCATCTCTCGACTCTACGGCGGCATTCACTATCGCAGCGATATCGAGCGCGGCAAGGAGCACGGGGCCCGCATCGGAGGCTACGCCGTGCGATTTGCGCAGCAAGACGGGGCGAATTGAGATGAAAAGCTTCATCGCCAAACTGAATGGCCCGTGGCACGCATGGGCCCTGCGGACGTTTACGCTTGTCGTCCTCGCCCACTGGGCCGAACACCTCGTCCAGGCCTATCAGGTGTACGCGCTGGGATGGCCGATGCACCAGGCGAGAGGCGTCCTGGGCCAGGTGTTTCCGTGGCTCGTGCACTCCGAGGTGCTGCACTACGGCTATGCCGTGATCATGCTGGCCGGCATCTGGATGTTGCTGCCGGGTTTTGTGGGCCGGTCGCGGACCTGGTGGCTCGTGGCGCTCGTGATCCAGTTCTGGCATCACATCGAGCACGCGCTGCTCCAGGCGCAGGTGATCGCGGGCCGGCCGTTCTTCGGCGCGGCCCAGCCCACGAGCATCCTGCAGCTGTGGTTCCCGCGGCTCGAGCTACATCTGTTCTACAACACCATCGTATTCATACCGATGGTCGTCGCGATGTACTACCATCTCTTTCCGAGTGCGCCTGAAGCCGCGCAGATGCGATGCAGCTGTGCGCTGCATTCGCATCTCGCGACGCTTAGTCGAGCGTGATGCGTTCGAGATCCACCGTAGGCTTCGGGAACCGCATGTCGAGCGCCTCGAGCGTCTCGACCAGGATTTGCGAGACGGCGAGGTTGCGAAACCACTTCTTATCGGCGGGAACGACGTACCACGGCGCTTCCTTTGAGTTGCATTTCGTTATGGCATCCTCGTACGCGCGCTGGTACTCCTTCCATCGCTTTCGCTCCTCGAAATCGGACAGCGCCACTTTCCACTGCCGCGTCGAGTCCTCGAGCCGGCGCTCGAGACGCCGCTTCTGCTCGTCCTTGCTGATGTGCAGAAAGAACTTCACGATCACGACGCCGTTCTCCGCCAGATAGCGCTCGAAATCGTTGATCTGGTCGTAACGCCGTTTCCACATGGGAGCGGGGACGAGCTCGTGGACCCGAACGACGAGCACATCCTCGTAATGAGAGCGGTTGAAGATGGCGACGTCACCCTTCCCGGGCACCGCGTGATGGATCCGCCACAGAAAATCATGCGCCAGTTCCTCCGGGGTTGGCGCCTTGAACGGCGTGACGCGGCACCCTTGCGGATTGAAGCCGGTCATGACGTGCCGAATCGTCCCGTCCTTGCCGGAGGCGTCGATCCCCTGGAGCACGACGAGCAACGCCCGCCGGTGCTCGGCGTACATCAGGTATTGGAGCTCGTCGATCCGGGCAATGTTTTTTGCGAGCGCCGCCTCGAGGTCCCGACCTTTCTCAAAACCGTGCGTGCCAGCTGGATCGATGTCCGCCAGGTCGACCTTGGCTCCTGGCTTCACACGCAGGCGACGCGAGAGCTCCATGTCTCTCGCTATGCGTGTCCCGCCCAGGTCGTCTCGCCGGGCGTGTACGGCACGCACGGGTCGAACCGTCCCGGCGTCTCCCGGTAGCGCATCGCCTGCGTGCAGCCGATCTCGGAGGTGAAGTACCCGAACAGGGCGAGCTCTTTCATCAGCCGGAAGAAATGGGGCGGCGCGCCATCCGGGCGCGTGTCCATGTAGGCCTTCTGCTCGCGGTCGAGCTGCTCGAGCTGCGCGAGCCGCTGCGCCGGCGTCGCCGTCATGAACGACGCATCGTTCAGTTTCTTCACTCCATCCCGGAAGATGGCCTGCTGTTTATCGTCATACGTGTCGGTGACCATTAGCGCCATGAAGGCGCCGGTGTGCGCCGCCTTCGCTCCCGGAGTCTTGGTTTCGGGCAGGATCGTATCGGCGACCTCATCCAGCAACGCGACGTCCTGCGCCGTGAAGGAGCCGATCTGTTTGCGCGCCGCCGTGACACGGGCATGCGCGTGCTCGATCGCGGTGAGCAGATCGCCGCTGCCCACGAACACGACGCCGCCCAGCATCGCCGTCACCTGCTTGATTGCCTCGCGTCGATTTATCATGAGAGCCTCTAGAGATTATTGCGCTTGAGCTCGCTGACGGCGAAGTCCGCCGCGCGCGCCGTGAGCGCCATGTAGGTGAGCGATGGGTTCGGACAGGCCGTCGACGCCATGCACGACCCGTCCGTCACGAAGACGTTCGGGGCGTCCCACACCTGGTTGTGCGAGTTGAGGACCGATGTCTTGGGATCCCGGCCCATGCGCGCCGTCCCCATTTCGTGGATCCCCATCCCCGGCCAGTACCCGTTGTCGTACGTGCGGACGTCCTTCACGCCGGACGCCTCGAGCATCTCGGCCATGTCGTTCATCATGTCTTTGCGCATCAGCCGCTCGTTCTCGCCGGTGGCGCAGTCGATCGCGAGCACGGGCAATCCCCATTTGTCCCTCTTGGTCGGGTCGATGGTCACCCTGTTGGCAGGATTCGGAAGCATCTCGCCGAAGGCGGTCCCGCCTATCGACCACGAGCCCGGCTGTGCGGCGGCGTCCTTGAATGCAGCGCCCACGCCCAGCTCGGCCACGGCGCGCGACCAGCCCGAACGGCTGGCGCCGCCCTGATAACCGAAGCCGCGCAAGTACTCCCGCTTGTCGCCGAAAAGATTGCGGTAGCGCGGGATGTAGAAGCCCGTGGGGCGCCGACCATAGTAGTATTTGTCGTCGAGTCCTTCGATTCTGCCGGACGCGCCCGCCCGGAAGTGATGATCCATGAGATTGCGCCCGAGCGCGTCAGAGCTCGAGCCGAGGCCGCCGGGCCAAACGTTCGTCGCGGAGCGGAGCAGCAGCCACGTGGAATTCAACGTGGACGCGCACAGGAAGATGATCCGCGCCGAATAATCGGTCGTCTGCTCGGTCACGGCATCGAGCACGCGCACACCCGTCGCGCGCTTCTTGTTGCGATCGTACAGAACTTCAGTAACGATCGCAAACGGGCGGAGCGTGAGCCGTCCCGTCGCCATCGCCGCCGGCAACGTAGATGATTGGGTGCTGAAGTACCCGCCGAAGGGGCAACCCAGCCAGCAGGCGTTGCGGTACTGACAAGGTGCTCGTCCCGGACGCGGT
>Ga0193755_1000238_pt1 | contig 15700 bp, 17 predicted proteins | sample H1a2metaG_FD_144921 | JGI IMG/M metagenome (GOLD analysis project Ga0193755, IMG submission 144921) | Soil microbial communities from a riparian zone of the East river system, Colorado, United States - H1a2 | ecosystem: Environmental > Terrestrial > Soil > Riparian zone | place: USA: East River...
CCTGGTGGTAATACGAGAGGTAGAGCTCACCGGCACGCTTGCTCACGCCGTACGGGCTCGCCGGCCGCGTAACGTGATCTTCAGACGCCGGAAACACTTCTTGCTCGCCGTAAACGGCGCCGCCTGAAGAAGCGAAGATCACTTTGCTTGCGCCGGAGTTTTTGCAGGCTTCCAATAAATTGATAAACCCGAGAATGTTGACGCGCGCGTCAAAGCTGGGATCCGCGACGGAATGACGCACGTCCATTTGCGCCGCATGATGGCATAAGACATCAGGTTTGATTCGCTCGATCAGGCGCGCCGCCCGCTCGTCCGCGATATCGAGCTGGTGCGAGGTCGCTTTGGCGTTGATATTCGCCGTTTGCCCCGTGGAAAGATCATCGAGGATATGGACTTCGTGACCGAGCTCCAAGTAGGCATCGACGATATTCGAGCCGATGAATCCCGCGCCGCCGGTGACAACAATTTTCACCTCGCCCGCCCCTCTAGCTGCGTACGAAAATATTCGATGGTTTTGATCAACCCCTCTTCCAGCTCGACCTTGGGCTCCCAGCCGAGAATTTTTCTCGCCTTGGTGATATCGGGTTGGCGCACCTGAGGATCATCCTCCGGCAGGGGTTTGTATGCGATCGTGCTTTTCGAGCCTGTGAGGGCGATAATCTTTTCTGCAAACTCGAGCACGGTCATCTCACGCGGATTGCCTATATTGATCGGCAAGTGATGATCGCTTTCGAGAAGCCTGTTGATGCCCGCGACCAGGTCATCGACATACTGGAAACTGCGAGTTTGCTGTCCCTGGCCGTAAACCGTCAGCGGTTCTCCTTTGAGCGCCTGCATGATGAAGTTCGGCACGACCCGGCCGTCACGCAAGCGCATGCGCGGTCCATAAGTGTTAAAGATTCGCACGATGCGTGTATTCAAGCCGTGAAAGCGGTGATATGCCATCGTCATCGCCTCGGCGAAACGCTTCGCTTCGTCATACACGCCGCGCGGCCCGATCGGGTTAACGTTGCCCCAGTACTCTTCGCTTTGCGGTCGGACCGCTGGGTCGCCGTAAACCTCCGACGTAGACGCCAACAAGTAACCGGCGTCTTTCGATTTCGCCAAGCCCAACGTATTGTGCGTCCCCAAGGCGCCCACTTTGAGCGTGGGGATCGGCAGCTCCAAGTAGTCGACCGGGCTCGCCGGCGAGGCGAAATGCAGGATGAAATCCAGCGGCTCCTGCACTTCGATGTAGCGGCTGACGTTATGATCGATAAATCGGAAACGCGGATTCTTGAGAAATGAGCCGATATTCTGTTTCGCGCCGGTAGAATAATTATCCATGCAGAGCACTTCATGCCCCCGGGTGAGAAAGGTCTCACATAAGTGGGAGCCTATGAAACCAGCGCCGCCGGTTACCAAGTATTTAGCCATTGTCCCGTCCAATAGAATAGTAGGTGAAGCCAAGTTTGCGCAGATCGGCAGGATCATAGATATTGCGCCCGTCGAAAATCACCGGATGCATCATGAGTTTTTTTACACGGTCAAAATCCGGCCGGCGAAACTCGTTCCATTCCGTCAAAATGAGCAGCGCCGAGGCGCCGTGTAGGGCGTCGTAATTGCGGTGAGTGTATTGGATCCGGTCACCGAACATTTTTCTCGCCTCTTCCATCGCTTCCGGATCGAACGCTTGCACCCGCGCGCCCGCGCCCACGAGCGACTCGATTACGGTGATCGCCGGTGCGTCGCGCATATCGTCAGTGCGCGGCTTAAACGCAAGCCCCCAGATGGCAAACGTCAGACCAGATAATTCGGCGCCAAAGTGGCGCTTGATTTTTTCAATCAAGAGACCCTTCTGCCGCTCGTTCACTTGCTCCACCGCCTTGAGAAGGAACATCTCCGGCTCGTCGCCGCCCATACTGATCATCGCGCGAATGTCCTTGGGAAAACATGAGCCGCCGTAACCGACACCCGGGAAAATGAAATGAGGACCGATGCGCCGGTCCAAGCTGATCGCGCGCCGTACCTCGCCGATGTCGGCGCGCATTTGCTCGCATAGTCGGGCCACTTCGTTGATAAAGGAAATTTTGGTCGCGAGTATCGCGTTGGAAGCGTATTTGCTCATCTCTGCGCTGCGGCTGTCCATGATGAGGATAGGATTCCCGGTGCGGACGAAAGGCTCATAGAGCTCCTTAACTGCATCTAGGGCCTCAGGATTATCACCGCCCAAAACGACACGATCCGGTTTCATGAAGTCCTCGACCGCAGCCCCTTCCTTGAGAAACTCGGGATTGGAAATGACCGCAAACGGTTGCGCCGTGGCTGCGCCGATCCAATCTTTTATTTGATCCGCGGTGCCCACGGGAACCGTACTTTTAGTCACGATGATCTTAAAGGAGTCCATAGATTCGGCGATGGCTTTGGCGGTGGCGCGAACGTAGTCGAGATTGGCCCGTCCGTTAGCGCCTTGCGGCGTACCCACGGCGATGAAGATAATCGGCGACTTCTTCACGGCCTCAGCCAAGTCGGTGGTAAAGGATAATCGCTGCTCAGCCGCGTTTCGCCGCACCATTTCCTCCAGGCCCGGCTCATAAATCGGCACCTTACCGGACTTGAGCATGTTAATTTTCTGCTCATCGATATCGACGCAGGAAACGTCATTGCCGATCTCGGCAAAACAGGTGCCGGCAACTAAGCCGACATATCCGGTGCCAATCACCGCTATGTTCATAGCCCTCCTCCGCTCTGCAGTACTTCACCAACGACGTAGACCGGTCGGTCCTGCGACTCGTGGTAAGTGCGCGCCAGCATTTCACCCAGCAGTCCCATGGTAATGAATTGAAACCCGATAAAGATCAGCAGTATCGACAGCAAAAGCAGTGGCCGATTGCCGATATCAAGATTGTAATGAAGCTTTTGCACCGTCAAGTAAAGCGCGAGGCCAAAACCCGTCAAACCGCTGATCAAGCCGATCGGCCCGAACACATGCGCCGGTCGCGTCGAGTAGCTGCTGAGAAACTTCACCGTCAGCAGATCCAACACCACGCGCAGAGTCCGCGTGATGCTATACTTCGATGTGCCATGAAGCCGTGGCCGGTGATTGACTTTAAGCTCCGCGATCTGCGCACCCCTCTCGTAGGCAATCGCCGGAATGAATCGATGCATCTCGCCGTACAGCTTCAGACCCTTCGCGATATCTCGTCGCATCGCTTTAAGCGTACAACCGTAATCGTGCAATTTCACGTTGGTGGCCCAGGATATCAGACGGTTGGCGATCATTGAAGGCAGACGCCGATTGAGAAACGGGTCCCGCCGGTTAAACCGCCATCCCGCCACCAGATCATTTCCTTCCTGTAACTTAGCGAGCAAGGCTGGTATATCAGCGGGATCATTTTGTCCATCGCCGTCCATGAGGACAATGATCTCGCCCTGGGCGAAGGCCAAACCGGCGGCGAGCGCCGCTGTTTGCCCAAAATTTCTCTTCAAGCGCACAACCTTGAGCCTGGACTCATAACAGTGAAGGCGCCTCAGTACCGCGAACGTGCTATCTTTGCTGCCATCATCAACGGCAACGATCTCGAAGGGTATTTTCAAAGGCGCCAGGACACCGTCGATCTCGCGAATCAATGGTTCGATGCTTTCCTCTTCGTTGTATACCGGGATGACGATCGAAAGCTCCATCGGCTCAGGAATGAAAATCCGTCAGTTGCACGAACTGCTGATAACGGTCTTCAATATCTGTCAAAGACACCTCGGTCAGCCGTTTCACGCCGAAATCTTCCACGGTGAACGACGCTACGACGGAACCGTAAACGATCGCCCGGCGCAAGCCTCCTTGGCTTTGGTCACCGGAACGCGCCAGGTGGCCCATGAAACCGCCGGCGAAAGAATCGCCCGCCCCGGTGGGATCGAACACTTCCTCCAGTGGATAGGCCGGCGTGGCAAAGACCGAGGAATCCGAAAATTGCAGCACGCCGTACTCGCCGCGCTTGATCAGGACCATCTTCGGCCCCATCTTGAGGATCGCGCGCGCCGCCTTGACGATGTTGTCGTAGCCGCTGAGCAGCCGCGCCTCCGAATCATTGACGACCAGAATTTCGATGCGCTTAAATACTTTCTTTAACTCTTCCTGGCTCTCGCGAATCCAGTGATCCATGGTGTCGCAAACCACCAGCTTCACGCGATTGAGCTGGTGCAGCACTTCCATTTGCATTGCCGGATCGATATTACCGAGAAAGACGTATTCGGCGTCGCGGTAGCGTTGCGGCAGCCTCGGCTTGAACCCGGCCAAGACATTTAGATGGAGCTCGAGGGTATCGCGCAGATTGATATCTTCGTGATAGCGGCCGCGCCAGTGAAACGTGTCCCCTTTCTCGCGCTGAATCCCTTCGATGTCGATGTTGCGTCGGTTGAAGAGGTCAATATAGTCTTGCGGAAAATCTTGGCCGATCACGCCAACGATGCGCACCGGCGCGAAAAGGCTCGCGCCCAGCGCGAAATAGGACGCCGACCCCCCTAAGATACGCTCGGCCGAACCGAAAGGCGTTTCGATCGAATCGAATGCAACCGTTCCAACGACGAGAACACTCATAAATATTTTCCGATGATGGGCCGCAATTCGGCGCGGACTTTCTTTGGAATACGCGCGCGTTCGGTAATGATAGCATTCTTTAACGCCGACGCACAGGCGCAGGAGCGCGCCGCGGTCAGTTTCGCGACAGCGAACCGGATCGTTCGCTGCGCCAGGTCCACGTTGTGTTTCAGCACGGTGAGCACATGCTCGATCTCGACATCACCGGCGTCCTGATTCCAACAATCGTAATCGGTCGCCAAGGCGAGAGTGCCAAAACAGATTTCCGCCTCGCGCGCCAGTTTGGCCTCCTGGAGATTGGTCATGCCGATCACGTCCGCATTCCAACTTCGATACAGCTGCGACTCCGCGCGGGTCGAAAACTGCGGCCCCTCCATGCAAAGATAAGTGCCGCCGGCGTGGACTTCCGCTCCTTCGGCAGTCGCGGCATCGATGAGAATACCCGACAGGTCTTTGCAGAAGGGATCCGCCAGGCTCACGTGCGCCACCAGTCCACGACCAAAAAAAGTGCTCGGCCGCTGCGTCGTGCGGTCAATGAATTGATCAGGAACGACCACATGCCCGGGGGCGATTTCCTGGCGCAAGCTGCCCACCGCGCTGATCGAAATGATTCGTTCGACGCCGAGTTTCTTAAGCGCATAGATATTCGCGCGAAAATTGATTTCAGTCGGCAGCCAGCGATGTCCCCTGCCGTGGCGCGGTAAAAATACCAGTTCGACATTGCCCAGCCGGCCGCGAATCAGTCGATCCGAGGGTTTGCCGAAGGGTGTTTTTACCGCTACTTCCCGCACCCGCTCGATTTCGGGCATCTGGTAGAGCCCGCTGCCGCCGATGACGCCTATGGTAGGTGAGGCCATCTCAGATCAACTTACCGCGGCGGAAATCGGAATTGCCGGCGCGCGCTCGTGTTCCTCGCCCTGAAGCTGTCCGCACGCGGCTTGAATATCGTCGCCCCGCGGCCGGCGCACGTTAACCTGCACACCGGCATCGTACAGGACCTTTTGAAAGCGCGTGACCTCCGCGTCCGTCGGTCTGAAATAGGCAGTACCGGGATGAGGATTGAAAGGAATGACGTTGACTTTGCTGCGAATCCCCTGGAGAAGCTTGGCAAGCTGGCGCGCGTGTTGCTCGGAGTCATTGACAGCGCGCAGCAAAACGTACTCGAACGTGATGCGCTTGCGTCGTGGAATCGGCAGCGCCCGGCAGCAATCGAGCAGTTGGGATAGCGAATATTTGCGATTGACCGGCATCAGCTTGCCGCGCAGTTCATCGCTTGGAGCGTGCAGTGAAATCGCCAAATTGACCCGTGTCTCTGCCATGAGTTTTTGGATTTGCGGCACCAGCCCAACGGTGGACACCGTGATTCGGCGCGGCGATATGCCGACGCCCCACTCGCCATCAGTCATGATTTGCAGCGCGCTCAAAGTCTGGTCGTAGTTGGCCAGCGGTTCGCCCATTCCCATAAGAACGACATGGGTGATGCGCCGGTCAGCGTTAAGCGTACGACTGGCTTCGAGTACCTGATCGACGATCTCGCTCGCCATTAGATTTCTTGTAAGACCCAAAACCGCCGTGGCGCAAAACGCGCAGCCGAAACCGCAACCGGCCTGAGTCGAGACACAGAGCGTTAACCGCCTGCTCTCCGGGATCAACACGCTTTCGATACTGGCGCCGCCAGCGAGACCGAAAAGAAACTTCACCGTGCCGTCGCGCGACTCGGCGCGCCGCCGCGCTTGCAAGCGTCCGATTGTGAAATTTTCGTCCAACTCCTCGCGCAGCCCGCGCGAAAGATTCGACATCTCGGCAAATAAAATCGCCCGCTTCTGAAACAGCCATTGCCGGATTTGCTTGGCACGATAGATCGGATGGCCGTGCTCCGTCAGAAACACTGCTAATTCCTTGAAGCTCAAGTCTTTAATGTTGGGCTTCGCGTTCAAATTGCGCTCGCAGAAGACGACGGTAGTGGTGACCCTGTGTGGTCTTGCGGATCGGAACGAATACGCGGCCTGCTAAAAAATCTCGTCGGGCCTAAAAAAGAAAGCGATCTCGCTGCCCGCCGTCTCCGGCCCGTCCGAGCCGTGGACTGCGTTCTGCTCGACGTCTTTACCGCAATCTTTGCGAATCGTTCCGGGCGCGGCCTTCGCTGGATCGGTCGCGCCCATGATCTCGCGATTCTTCATGATCGCGTTTTCACCTTGGAGCACCGAAACGAAAATCGGCCCGGAAGACATGTAAGCGCATAGACTGGCGAAAAACGGCCGCTCCTTGTGCACGGCATAAAATGCCTGCGCCCGCTCGGGCGTCAGTCTGAGCAGCTTTCCCGCGGCGACTCTCAACCCGGCGGCCTCGAATCGGCCCAAGATTTCACCGATGAGATTCCTGCTCACCGCATCGGGTTTGATGATCGATAATGTTTTGTCGACGCTCATTACTTTGCTAATGCCTCCTGCATGGTCCCACCGATGGTCGCGGGCGACGACGCCATGTGAATCCCGGCCGCATTCATTGCTGCGATTTTCTCTTTGGCGGTGCCTTTGCCGCCGGAAATAATTGCGCCAGCGTGACCCATACGTTTTCCCGCCGGCGCCGTTTGGCCGGCGATGAAGCCGACCACGGGCTTTTTCATGTTAGATTTAATCCATGCGGCAGCTTCTTCCTCAGCGCTGCCGCCGATCTCGCCGATCATGACCACCGCGCTGGTTTTCGGGTCTTGATGGAATAATTTCAACACATCGATAAATTCAAATCCATGCACCGGATCGCCGCCGATACCGACACAAGTCGATTGCCCCAAACCCAGTCGAGTCAGCTGATCCACCGCCTCGTAAGTCAACGTGCCGCTGCGCGACACCACGCCGATGGTTCCGGCCAAATGAATATGTCCCGGCATAATGCCGATCTTGCACTCGCCCGGTGTAATCGTTCCCGGGCAGTTGGGTCCGAGCAACTGCGAGCGGCGTCCCTCAAGATAGCGCTTCACCTTGACCATATCGCGCACCGGCACGCCTTCAGTGATGCAGATGATTAAAGGGATGGCCGCGTCGACCGCCTCGAGAATTGCATCGGCGGCGAACGGCGGCGGCACATAAATCACAGTGGCGTTGGCCCCGGTTTCGCGCACCGCGCGCTCCACCGTGTCGAAGATCGGGATCCCGTCGAACGCCGTGCCGCCTTTCCCCGGCGTCACACCGGCCACCATTTGCGTCCCGTACTCCTTGCATGCCTTGGTGTGAAACTGCCCCGTCGCGCCGGTGATGCCTTGGGTCAGGACTCGCGTACTCTTGTTAACCAAGATTGACATCTGTCGTTACAACAAATTTCAAATTAAACGTTAAAAATTAGAAAGCTCCGATTTACTAACTTTTAATTTTCATTTTTAATTCGTTTTAACCGCTTTCACGATCTTTTCCGCAGCATCCGCCATCGTTTCCGCCGATATAATCACCAGGCCCGAGTCCGCCAGAATCTTCTTGCCGATTTCGACGTTAGTGCCTTCCATCCGAACCACCAGGGGCACGCGCACATTCAGCTCCCGTGCCGCGTCGACGACTCCTTGAGCCAACACATCGCAGCGCATGATGCCGCCGAATATGTTGATCAGCACGCCGCGCACTCGTGCATCGGCGAGCAGAATCCTGAACGCCTGCGCGACCTTTTCTTTGTTGGCGCCGCCGCCGACGTCGAGAAAATTAGCCGGCTCGCCGCCGCAGAGCTTGATGATATCCATGGTCGCCATCGCCAAGCCCGCGCCGTTGACCATACAGGCGATGTTGCCGTCCAACGAAATATACGAGAGATCGTATTTGCTTGCCTCGACTTCACGCGGGTCTTCTTCATCCAAGTCGCGTAGCGCGACAATTTCCTTCTGCCGAAAGAAGGCGTTGCTGTCGAAATTCATCTTGGCGTCGAGCGCCATCACCTGGCCTTCCCTCGTGACGATCAGCGGATTGATTTCGGCGAGCGACGCGTCGCACTCATCGAAGGCGCGATAAAGCCCCTGCATCACCGCGACGGCTTTGCCGGTCAATTCCGGCGGAATACCCAGCGCAAACGCAAGACGGCGGCATTGAAAAGGCGCTAATCCAATCACAGGATCGATCGTTTCCTTTAAGATTTTTTCCGGATGCTTGGTGGCGACTTCCTCGATCTCGACGCCGCCTTCCGACGAACAAATCACGGTTACGCGCGATTGCGCTCGATCTAAAACCATGGCCAGGTAAAGCTCACGCTCGATATTTACCCCTTGCTCGACAAGCACCCGGCGGACCTGGCGGCCTTCCGGGCCAGTTTGATGCGTGACGAGGTTTTTGCCGAGCATGTCGCGCGCCTTAGCCGCCGCCTCGTCCGGACTCCTGACGACTTTGACGCCACCGCCCTTACCGCGCCCGCCGGCGTGAATCTGCGCTTTAACGACACTTACCCCGTCGCCCAGCGATTGCGCCGCGGACTTGGCTTCGTCCGGTGTGGTCGCGACGATCCCCCGCGGCACACTGACACCGAAACGCTTAAGAATTTCCTTCGCTTGAAACTCGTGGATGTTCATCGGTTTAGAGCGTGATAAAGCGAGACCCTAAGACTAGACGATTAGCCTCAGGGTCTCAAGACGACTGAATTTCGACTCGGTTACGCGACGCCCAAAACGCGGTTCATCGCCTGCACGATATCTTTAACGTGACTAAGTGATTCATCGAAGGCCTTCTTGTCGGCGGCATTGAGGTTGATGTCGATGACTTTTTCAACGCCACCGGCGCCGATCATCACCGGAACGCAGAAGTAATAGCCGCTGACGCCGTACTCGCCTTCGAGCAACGCCGCGCATGGAAGGATTTCCTTCTTGTCAAAGAGAAAGTCCTCTGTCATTTGAATCGCCGCGGAAGCGGGTGAGAAATACGCTGATCCGGTTTTCAATAACGCGACGACTTCGCCGCCTGCGTTACGCACCCGCGCTTCGATTTCATCGAGCCGCTTGGCCGGGATCAGCTTCTCCACCGGCACGCCACCGACAATGCAGGAACTGCGCACCGGCACCATGTCGTCGCCGTGGCCGCCCAACACCATCGCGTGCACGCTTTTCACAGAAACGTTCAGTTCCTTTGCGATGAAAGAGCGATAACGCGACGAATCCAGGATTCCCGATTGGCCGACGACCCGGTTTTTCGGAAAGCCCAGCGCGCGCTGCATCAGCGTCACCATGGCGTCGAGCGGGTTGGTGATGACGATGACGAAGGAATTGGGCGCATGTTTTTTGATGCCGTCCGCAACTGAGGTCAGGATCTTGGCGTTGGTGCCCAATAAATCGTCGCGGCTCATGCCCGGCTTGCGCGCAATGCCCGCGGTCACGATACAAACATCGGCGCCGGCGATATCGTCGTACTTGTTGGTGCCGATGACGTTGCCGTCGAAACCTTCGATCGGCCCGGCATGAGACAAATCCAGTGCCTTGCCCTGCGGCAACCCTTCGATGACATCGAACATGACCACGTCGCCGAGTCCTTTTAACAGCGCCAAGTGGGCCATCGACCCGCCGATATTGCCAGCGCCGATCAGCGCTATTTTCTTCCTTGCCATAACTCCCTCAAAATTATTTTCAATCCAGTTACCACTGAATCCTTCCGCACTCGACCCTCGTCACTCGACACTTCTTCACATATTCGTGATGATCGCGTCGCCGAATCCGGAACAACTCACCAGCTTCGAACCCGGCATCAACCGTTCGAAGTCGTAGGTCACGGTCTTAGCGTTAACCGCGCCCTCGATGCCTTTGATGATCAGATCAGCAGCCTCCGACCAACCCATGTAGCGCAGCATCATTTCGCCGGAAAGAATGACCGATCCCGGATTCACTTTATCGAGGTCGGCATACTTCGGCGCGGTACCGTGGGTCGCTTCGAAGACCGCATGGCCGGTTTCGTAGTTTATATTGGCGCCAGGGGCGATGCCGATGCCACCCACTTGAGCCGCCAGAGCATCGGAGAGGTAGTCGCCGTTCAGATTTAGCGTCGCGATGACATCATAGTCTTTTGGCCGGATGAGCACGAACTGGAGCGTCACGTCGGCGATGGAGTCTTTGAGCATCAACTTTGACTTCCATTTGCCGTCACCATGGGTCGGCCAAAGTTTGAGCGCCTCTTCGACTTCCTTTTTGATATCACCCTGCTGGGCCGGCGACATCATGTCAAAGCCCGGATCGATGAGTTTAGCGTTTTCTTCCACTGAAATATTCGCTTTAGCTTCCTTGTTACCCAGGATCCACGATTCGCGCTCGCTGACCACGTCATTACGAAATTCGCGCTTGCCGAGAACATAGCCCCACTCCATAAACGCGCCCTCGGTATACTTCATGATGTTACCTTTGTGGACGAAGTTTACGTTCTTGCGCTTGTTATTTAACGCCCACTGAATCGCCGCGCGCACCAGACGCTCGGTGCCTTCAACCGAGACCGGCTTCAAGCCGACGGCTGCCGTGTTTGGAAAGCGAATCTTGGCATATTCTTTTGGAAAATTTTCCTTGAGCAGTGATTTGAACTTAGCGTTGGCTTCAGTGCCGTTGGGAAACTCGATGCCGGTGTAAATATCTTCGGTGTTTTCGCGGAAAACCACCATGTCGACAAATTCAGGATGCTTGACCGGCGACGGCACGCCGTTGAAGTAGCGTATGGGCCGCAGGCAAACGTAGAGATCGAGCAGCTTACGCAGTCCGACGTTGAGCGAAGTCATGCCGCCGCCGATCGGAGTGGTCAACGGCCCCTTGATGCCGACGAGAAACTCCGTGAATGCCGGCACGGTTTCTTCGTGCAGCCAGCTATTGTACTGCTTAAAAGATTTCTCCCCCGCATAAACTTCCATCCAGTGGATTTTCTTTTTGCTCTTGTAGGCCTTTTCCACGGCTGCATCGAACACGCGCGCCGAAGCGCGCCAAATATCGCGGCCGGTGCCGTCACCTTCGATATACGGAATGATCGGATTGTCCGGAACCTGAAGCTTTCTGTTGGCCCCCATGGTGATCTTTGCGCCAGCCGTCGGGACTTTTACCACTTTGTAATCTGCCATGTTCTCCTCACCTGCAAAAATAGCCTAAGGGCCTTTTGCAAATCTCAACGCACCTTAGGCTATTTGCTTAAAAATGAATTTTTAACTGATCGAAACTAACTGATTAGCTAGGGCGAGTCAAGGTACCTAACTACTCGTTTTTCTTCTGCTCTAGCCACTTTTCCAGATAGCGTCCGGCGACGTCTCTGCCGCCCAGGCCAAAGGCCAAGGCCAAAGACAAACAAACCGCTCCGAACACCAAAATAAATGCCCAGATGACGATTTCGGAGGCGATATCGAGGATTTCAAAAATGCCGGCGACGACGAAGATCGTCGTGCCGATGTAAGCCGCGCGCCCGATCGACGCCGCCGCATCAAGGCCAGCGTTGGCGCAAGAAGTTCGGGTCACCGTTTCCAAGAAATTCGCGAAGTAAAGTCCAAGGATGAGCGTGACCAGAGCTGCTACGATCTTGGGAATGTAGAGATAGATCGTGTGCAACGTATCGGTCGCTCCGCTCAAGTTGAGCGTCTCTAAAGTGGTCACGATCGCAATCAGAAACAGAAACCAAAACGCCAGCAGTCCGATGATATCCGACGTGGACTGCTTAATGCCGCCCTTCTCCAATATCTGCTTGATGCCCGCGCGTTCCGCCAAGTTGTCGAATTGGCAGAGCTTAAGCAAACGCACAATGACTCGCTTGATGACATTGCACAGCACCCAGCCGAGCAGAAGGATTGCGATGGAAAAAAACAAATTCGGCAGAAAAACCGCGATTTTGGTGACAAAAGCATCCCAAAATCCTGTAACGGTGACGATGGGGTTCATTCATTCCTCCTTAAGGACGACTCCGCTTCGCAATTACTAAATAGGGGAGTTACGCCAATAATGTCAAACAAAGGCGATAAAAATCCCGATTCCGACCGCACTTGAAACCATAGGTCTCACTCAATATAGTCGGTCGACTGACTTTGGGACGTTACACGAAATCTTCTCCTGCCAGCGAGACCTGACCTTGCGCCTGTCCATTGACAAACTTTCCAAAGCCTACGGTTTTTTGTGGGCACTCAGAGATATCCATCTCGAGCTTCAGTCAGGGCAGCTCGTCGCCCTTCTCGGTCCGAACGGCGCCGGCAAGACAACCTTGTTAAAACTGTTCGCGGGGTTGATATTGCCCACGGCGGGCTCGATTCAATTTGACGGCGCTCCGTTCGCACCAGGCGCACTCGATTTGCGCAGGAAAGTTGGCTTGCTGTCGCCTGCGGACCACTTGTACGACAATCTTACGGTAAGCGAAAATTTGCGCTTTTTCGCTTCGCTCTATCGCCGCCGCCATAGTCCCGCGGCGCTCGTCCAAACGCTCGAATCCGTCAATCTCGGCCCTCGCCGCGATGACTATGTGGCGAACCTCTCCAGCGGCATGAAGTGCCGTCTCTCCATCGCTAAGTGGCAGCTTTTGCAGCCGGAGCTCTTGTTGCTCGACGAGCCGTACGGCGTGCTCGACGGCAGCGGCGTCGATTTGCTTGAAGGATTTTTGCGTGCGCATTGCGCCGGGGGCGGTGTCGTCATCATGGCCTCGCATCACGTGTCGCGCGTGCTGCAGCTTTGCAGCCATGCGCTGATTTTGCACCAAGGGCGATTGACGTTTAACGAAGCTAAGCAGCAGCCATGGCCGAGTTTCGATAGGGCGTTCAGCGAGTTTCTACCGCACGGAGGATCATGAGCCTGCTGTCGGAAACGTTTTTGCTCCTGCGCAAAGACTTGCTCCTGGAGCTGCGCCGGCGCGACAGCCTGCTGACGATGTTTTTTTTCGGCACGCTGTTGTTATTCGTCTTTCACTTTTCTTTCGATCTCCCGCCGGATAAGGTAGCCGAGATGACGCCGGCGTTGCTCTGGCTGGCGTTCCTTTTTACCGGCACTTTGGGTCTCGCCCAACTTTTCAACGCCGAGCGTGAAAATCACTGTCTCGACGCGTTGCTCCTCTCCCCTCTCGATCGCGGTGCGCTTTTCCTCGCCAAGACTTCTTTCAACTTGATCTTAATGGTGCTGGTCGAGATCGTCGTCATCCCGCTTTTTTGGATCCTCTTCAACCTGAATTCGTGGAATTTGCTACCGCAATTGTTTCTCGTTACTTTTCTGGGTACCGTTGGTTTTTGTGTCCTGGGAACGATTATGGCGGCGATCACGCTCAAAGCGCGGGCGCGCGAGCTGCTCTTGCCGCTGATTTTGTTTCCGCTGATGATTCCGATCATTTTAGCGACCATTCGCTGCATGGAGAATGTTCTACGAACCGGCGAGCTCAGCGATGCGCTCCCTTGGTTGCGGCTGCTTTTAGGTTTCGATGTGATATTTCTGACCCTCGGCGTGCTTATCTTCGATTGGGTGATTGAAAGTTAAAATGGCTCAAGTAGCGAAACCGATAAGAAAAAGCCGTGGAGTTCTCGGCGCTCTCGCGCTCGCCGCCATCGCAATCGGTTTGTACTGGGGGCTGGTGATCGCGCCGCCCGACGCTTATCAGGGCGAAGTCCAGCGCATCATGTATCTGCATCTGCCGAGTATTCTAACGGCTTATCTTTCCTATTTTCTCGTCTTCGTCGGCAGCGCCATGTATTTATGGAAGCGCGAAAAGCGCGATGATATCCTCGCCCACTCCGCGGCGGAGATTGGCGTGCTCTTCACTGCGCTGACGATCATCGAAGGCTCGATCTGGGGGCGCCCGACCTGGGGCGTGTGGTGGACTTGGGACGCTCGCCTGACGCTCACGGCGATCTTGTTATTGATCTATACGGGTTATCTGATGTTGCGTTCGCTCATTGAAGACGAGAGCCGCGCCGCGTCGGCCGCCGCCGTGCTGGGTATCATCGGTTTTCTCGATATTCCGCTGATTCATATGTCGGTCTATTGGTGGCGCACATTGCACCAACCGCCATCGATCTTGCAACCCAACAAACCTCCCTGGGAAAACGTCCATCCGTCGATGCTGACGGCGTTGGCTATCAGTTTCGCCGGCTTCCTGTTACTTTACTTCTATCTGTTATCGCTGCGCTACCGGCTTGGGGAAATGCGCGAGAAGATTAAAGCGCGGCGCTTGGAGCGAGGCGTCTAATGCGACCGTGGGGCTTTGTTTCACTGGCGTATGGAATTGTTTGGGGGGTTATCGTGGTGTACTTTCTCTCGTTGAAGCGCCGCTACAAAAGCGCGCAAGCTGAACTCGATGCGCTCGGGTCGGCAGAGGCGACGGAACGCAATGGCAAAAAGTAAACGTTTTTTAATCGGTGGTATCATCATTCTCGCCGCAATTTCCTACCTGGTCGTTGGCGGAATGAAGGAAGCCATCGTTTATTTCGTCACTCCGTCCGAGCTCAAGGCCAAAGAGAACCTATCGGCTGACAAATTTTTGCGCATGGGCGGTATGGTCGTCAAAGGCTCACTTAAAAAAGATTTGCAAACCCTCACCTACCATTTCGAGCTCACCGACGGCACGACAACTTTTCCGGTGTTCTTCAAAGGTCTGCCACCCGATCTGTTTACCGAAGGCAAGGGCGCAGTAGTCGAAGGGCGCATCGGCAAGGACGGCGTGTTTCAAGCGACGACGATCATGGCCAAGCATGCCGAAGAGTACAGTCCACACGCCGACGGTAAAGACGCGGCGAAAAGTTTTATTCCGGCCAAGGATACAAGCACCAAGTGACAGCCAATCTGGGGCATATCTCGATCCTGCTAGCCTTCATCGTAGCGCTTGCGGGGATTGCGAGTCCCGTCATTGCGGCGCGCTCCGGCGACCAACGATATTTGTCGGTGGCGCGCTACGCGATTCTTGCGCAATTCGTTTTAGTCACGCTGGCCGCCACCGCATTGATCTACGGCCTGGTCACCACCGACTTTTCCATCAAATACGTCGCCTTCAACACCACCCGCGCCACGCCAGTCTATTATCGTGTAACTGGTCTGTGGGGCGCGTTGGAAGGTTCGCTGCTACTCTGGGAATGGATTCTGATCATTTTTTCGGGCGTGGTCGCGTGGCTCTATCGAGATCGCCACAAAGACACGATGCCGTGGGTGATCATGATTTTTTGTATCGTGTCGGCGTTTTTTCTCGG
>Ga0193755_1000239_pt1 | contig 15666 bp, 18 predicted proteins | sample H1a2metaG_FD_144921 | JGI IMG/M metagenome (GOLD analysis project Ga0193755, IMG submission 144921) | Soil microbial communities from a riparian zone of the East river system, Colorado, United States - H1a2 | ecosystem: Environmental > Terrestrial > Soil > Riparian zone | place: USA: East River...
CTGATGGCTGCTTTGGATCGATAGGTGAGTCGGTGGAGGATCTGGCACCGTGCATTTTCTGACCCATTGCTGAAGAAGCGAAAGCCATTGCCGTGATGCTGATGACGAGAAAAGCTCGTATTGTCGAATTCATGTTTTTCCTAAGCTGATTCCGGGTTGCCGACGAGCGCACGACAAGCGAAAGCGTCATCCGCAACCACCGCACCCGAAACGGATTCTCCACTGATCATGGGTTCAATGAAATGCCAGACTTGGATTATTGGGCCGCCCAGACCGGCAAGCACCATCCGCGCGAGCAAAGATGTGCAAAGACGGCATCGGCTGGAGCTATCGTATACTTGCCTGTGGGCGCACCGATGGAAGTGCGTGCTACAGAGAATCGATCATGCGGGCTCGCAGCGCGGCATCCGGCATGCGGCCGAGACCGGCACCGATATTGTCTAACATGTGCTCAGGGCGCCCGGTTCCGGGAATGGCGCACGTCACCGCCGGATGGCTCAGAACGAACTTCAGCAGCACCTGCGCCCAGGATTGACAGTCGATCTCTTGTGCCCACGACGGCAGCGGCCGATTACGCAGCTTCGCCAGCAATCCGCCACCGCCGAACGGCCGATTGACGATGACAGCGACACCGCGATCTGCGGCCAGCGGAAGAATTCGCCTTTCTACCGCGGTATCATTCATCGCATAGTTGATCTGCAGAAAGTCGAGAGTTTCGGAGCGCAGGACGGATTCGACCTCTGCGAACGCCGATGCCGAATAGTGCGTAATGCCGACGTAACGAATGCGCCCTGCGCTCTTCAAGTCCCGCAGGGTTGATAACTGCACCTTCCAATCGAGAAGATTGTGGACTTGCACGAGATCGATCAGTCGGTCCTGCAGCAACCCAAACGAACGATTGATCTGGTCAAGACCGGCCTGCTTTCCACTGGTCCAGACCTTGGTCGCCAAAAACGCGCTGGAGCGATTCTGGGTTTGTGCGAGCAGATCGCCAACGACCCGTTCGGCCGCGCCGTACATCGGCGAGGAGTCGATGACGGAACCGCCGGCGGCGAAAAGCACCTTGAGGACCGCGAGCAATGGAGCGCGCTCCTCAGGAGTTGCGCCGACATCGAAGGCGCGATAAGTGCCGCATCCTATGACGGGTAGTGGTTCCCTTGTCGAGGGAATGAGGCGTGTGCGCAACTTCTCGCGAACATCGGCCATGGGCAGACCTCGCTCCGGCAAGTTTAGAGCAATCACCGCTGCCGTCAGCTCTCTCAGTATCTGGCGGCGTGACCTCTGACCCACATGATGTGCACGCATGCTCGCCCACTATTGTGGCTCGACCAGAAGAATGCGTCCATAAGTTCCCGACGCTACAGCTCCTCGCGTCCCTTGACGATTCGGCCGACAAGACCGTAGTCGATTGCCTCTTGGGCGGACAGCCAATGATCTCGTTCGATGTCCTCTAATACCATTTCGAGAGGTTTACCCGTCTCGCGCGCGATCAGTTCGGCGATTCGCTGCCGCGCCCGCAAGATTTCCTGCGCCTGAATGGCGATATCGCTGGCCTTCCCGCCGACGCCGCCGCTCGGCTGGTGAATCAAGAATCGAGTATTCGGCAGGCAGAAGCGGCGCTCGCGAGGCGCCGCCAAGTAGACGTGGGTCGCGGCGCTGCCCACCCACCCGCTGCCAATCATCCGCACGGGGGCGCGGATGAACCGAATCAGGTCGTGAATGGTGTCACCCGATTCTAGATGGCCGCCGGGCGAGGAAACGATCACGTCAATGGCTTCGGCCGAATCGGCATCCAGCGCAATCAATCGGCGGGCGGCTTCGGCCGCGGTTGCATCCGTAATGGTGCCGAAGAGGAGCACCGTGCGGGACTTGAACGCCTTTTCCTCCAAGAATTCACTTCTCGGATCAATCGGGCCTGTGGGTATGGTGGTTTCCATGAATTCTCCTCCTTGTCTTACCTAACGAACGAGGCCACCGGTTCGTGACAGGTGTCCCCAAACTGCCTGGTCTGTGGCACAGTTTGCCTATGGCTACTGACCGACAAAGATTACTGAGCGTCGCGCGCCGGCTGCTGGCTTCTGCGGACGCCGAGGACGCCGTGCAGGACACCTACGTTCGCGCCTCGGCCGCATTTCCAGATCGGCTGGGACTCCAGCCCGCGTGGCTGTACACCGTGCTGCGGAACATCGCCATCGACCGGCTGCGCCGCAAACAGTTGGAATCGGAGCACGCAGATGCCGGTTTGCCGTCCGAAGGGTCGTCGGAACCCCTGATGGAAGTCAGGTCCGAATGTGAGGCCGCACTTCGTCATCTGCTCAGCCGCGTCAGCCCCGCGGAAGCCGCGGCCATTCTGCTGCGCGATGTGTTTGAATTTGATCACGATGAGATCGCGCGCATCGTCGGCAAAAGCGAAGCCGCGTCCCGCCAATTCCTGCATCGAGCCAGAACGCGTACGCGCCGCCCCGCTCCGCCTGCGGAATTCGAGGAATCTTATGTGGGATTGTGTTGGCGGGCCATCGAGACTCGCGATCCCGCGCTTTTGATGGACATGCTGCAATTGACCACAGCCCGGGCGCAGCCTGCCGCAATCACCGTCGGGCGACATCGCGGCGCACGAAGTTCCTCGATGCTGGTGCAGGTCAACGGCCGGTATGCCATCGCACTGGTGCTGGACGGAGTCGTTCTGTGCGTTGTGCCCGTGGGCACCCAGTCGACACCAGTGGGCGAATCGGCGTAGACGATATATTGCAGTATGGAAACACCGTCGGCATCACCCGCCACGGTTCAGCCACCAACCAACGCCAAACAACCCCACCATCATCAGCGAGGAGACGAGCTTAATGATCGTGCCGAATATCAGGCCCACCCACACACTTACCCCCGCGTGTGTCGAACGCAAAACGCTATTGCCGGCAGAAAGCTCACCGAGTACCGCGCCGAAGAATGGCCCGAGTAGTAATCCAGGTATGCCGAAGAACAGCCCAATCACGGTGCCGATGAGTGCACCCCAGACCGCTTGCGAACTCGCTCCCATTCGCTTCGCGCCCAAAGCGCCGGCAAGTAGGTCCGCAACCACTCCCACTGCACCGACGGCAGCGATTCCGAGCAGCCATCCGAGCCCAAGATGCCGATAACCATCAACACCGGCGATTAGCCAGATCCCCGCAAAAATAAGTGGGATGCCAGGCAATACGGGCACTATCGCGCCAACCAATCCGGCGACAATGACTAGCGCAGCAACGGTATTTAACAGAATGTGCATGACGCAGCGCGTTCCTCAAAATGCCCGAAATGACGCGAACCCAGGCTCATCGCAGTTGTAGCCGATAGCGTATTGTCCCCGCTTCCTCGCCTTCGCCATCGAAGACCATCCCGCACTTTTCCATTACGCGGAGACACATTGAATGAGCTCACCCAGACGGCCATCGCCATTCTTCTCGGACAACAACATCGCAGGCGTTATGGCTATCAGCGACAGACGAGACGTAATGATGTCGTCGCGCGGTAAAGGTGACATCTGAATCTCCTCGATACCGGTGGGCGTTTCAAACGCCTAGCACCGCCGGGCATCATATCCGTCCAGGCCGGCAATGCCAGTCTGGGGTTCCTGGGCGTAGTCGCCGATGTGCGCGATGGTCAAGTCTGACGTATTCTTGTATCACCCACAGTGGCTCAGAAGGACTTTAAGAATGAGAATTGGCTCTGATCGGCTAACAATGTTTCTATGCACTGCGGCGATCATGATAGGTTCAATGCAAGCCGCTCAAGCACGCACTCAAAAGCCTGCCCTTCACGCCCAGCACTGGATGGCGGTCACCGGCAAGCCGCTGGCGGCGACGGCCGGCGCAATGATCTTTCAGAAAGGCGGTAACGCGGTGGATGCCGCATGCGCCATGATTGCCGCGACCTCCACCATGTGGGATACGCTTTCCTGGGGCGGCGAGACCCAGGCGCTGATCTACAACCCGAACACCGGCAAAGTCATCGGCATCAACGCACTCGGCGTCGCGCCTACGGGTGCAACTCCGGAATTCTTTCACAAGAAAGGCATGAACTATCCGCCCGAATTCGGCCCGCTCGCCGCCGTCACCCCCGGAACGCCGGGCGGTCTCATGACCATGCTCGCAGAGTACGGCACCATGAGCCTCGCCGACGTACTGGCCCCTGCCATCCAGATGGCCGACGGCTATCCGATGGAGGCGGAGCTGTCCAACACCATCGAGAAATACAAAGACAAGATCGCGCAATGGCCGTACTCCAAGCGCACCATCCTCATCCACCCCGGCGAGGCGCGCGAGGGTCCGCAGCCCGGCGAAATCTTTCATCAACCGGAGCTCGCCGCGACCTTGCGCAAACTGGTGGAAGCGGAGCACAAAGCTCGTGCAGCCGGCAAGGACCGCAAGGCCGCGATATATGCCGCATACGACCGCTTCTACAAGGGCGATATCGCACAGGAGCTGGTGCGCGGTACTCGCGAGCAGGGTGGCTTGTTCACCATGGAGGACCTAGCCAAGTGGAAGGTGCACATTGAGGAGCCCGTGCACACGAACTACAAGGGCATTGAGGTCTACAAACTCACCACCTGGGTGCAAAGCCCTGTAATGCTCCAGACTCTGAACATTCTTGAGAACTTCGACCTGAAATCGATGGGCTACGACAGCGCCCGCTACATCCACACGCTGTATCAAGCCATGAACCTTGCCTACGCCGATCGCGACTTCTATTACGGCGACCCCTACTTCCCGCCGGAGTCGCCCATTCGGGGACTGCTGTCGAAGGACTATGCGCGGGAGCGCGCCAAGCTGATCCAATCCGACCACAATGATCCGGACATCCGCCCCGGCGATCCGTATCCGCACCAAGGCGGGAAGAATCCCTTCACGGCAATTTTGCAGAAGTGGCACAGCAAGATGCCCACTCCAACTCCGTCAGCTAAATCGGAGTGGAGCCCGACGGCGCTGGTCGAGTACGACCGCACGTTTCGGCTGGGAACGACGAGCGTCGAAGCCACCGATGACAAGGGTTGGGCCGTGTCGGTAACCCCCAGCGGTGGCTGGACGCCCGCCGTGATCGCGGGCCACACCGGCGTCGGGCTGAGCCAGCGCATGCAGAGTTTCGTACTCGATGCGTCTGAGAATCCTTTCAATGTGCTGGAGCCCGGCAAGCGTCCGCGCGCAACGCTCACGCCGACGCTGGCCCTGAAGGACGGCAAGCCGTTTCTCGTCTTCTCCGTACAAGGCGGCGACACCCAGGATCAAAACCTGCTGCAGTTCTTTTTGAACGTGGTCGAGTTCGGAATGACCCCGCAGGAAGCCACTGAGGCCGCAAACATCACCAGCTACCAGATGCGCGACTCATTTGGAGCCCACGAGTCCATACCCGGCCGCCTCACGGTGAATACAGCGACTCCGACCTGGGTGCGCCAGGAACTCGTGCGCATGGGGTATAAGCTCGACTTCGAGGAACGGAGCTCAGGTCCGATCAACGCGATCGAACTCGACAGCGCGCACGGAACAATGTGGGGCGGCTCGAGCAACCACGGCGAGGACTATGGTATCGGTTGGTGAGCGTACGACCTACGCGCTTCGGCAGGTAGTGAACATCCAACCGATCGCTGCACTTCCGCCGATTCCCACAAAACACAGGAGTGCCGTATCAGGATTTCCGGTTAGCAGATGAAATACAAAGCCGGCAAGTGAAGAAAGAGCGGTCAGTCCAAAGAGACCGTCGAGGAGATGAGTTATGAGAGGCATCGAGTGGTCTCCGACCGTGGTGGTGCCTGCGATATTCGCGCAAGTGTCACCGCTTAAGCGAGATGTCTGCGCCCGGCTACAAGCACAGTCGAAACCTTTTGACTTAATAAAGTAGCCGTTGCACGCCGCTTGCATGAGGAGCCCTTAGGTCCTCCGGCCTGCGCGAACTCGACCCGGCGGCACCCTCAGTCAAGAGCTTCGGCGCGGGCATTGCGCCGGATGATTTGCGGCGGTTGACCCAAGGTTCGTAAGAATGCCTCGCGCATGCGTCGGCGATCGACGAAGCCCGTCTCCCGCGCCACGACCTCAATCGGATGATGGCTGCTCTCTATCATCAGCCGCGCCGCTTCAACACGAAGTTTCTCCACCGCCTTGGCAGGCGATTGTCCGGTTTCGGTTTGAAAGGCACGACTAAACTGACGCGGGCTCAGATTTGCCACCTCGGCTAATTTTTCCACGGACAATGAAGAACCAAGATTCTTCTCCGCAAAGGCTATGGCGTTTTGAATGCGGTCCGACTTCGGGGATAGCGCGAGTAATTCCGAATGCTGGGACTGACCGCCGGCGCGCCGATGATGCATCACCAGCTTCTTGGCCACTGATCGCGCCGCTTCCTCCCCTAAATCCTTTTCAACCAGAGCCAACGCTAAATCAAGACCCGCCGTGGCGCCTGCCGACGTCCATATGGGTCCATCGATGATGAATATTCGATCCTCCTCCATCTTTACCTTGGGAAAGCGCCGTTGTAATTCTCGGGCGTGATACCAATGCGTGGTAGCGCGGCGGCCATCCAGCAGGCCTGCTTGGGCCAAGCTAAACGCGCCGGTACAAATAGAGGTGACACGCCTCGACAGCTTCGATCCACGTCGAATGAAATTGAGCAGCCCAGGTGTGGCATTCGGCGAGACTTCCTCGGTTCCAATGACAATGAGCGTGTCAAAGGCCCGGGCACTGAAGCGCTCGGTTTCAAGCGCGACCCCTAACGATGAATGGACTAGTCCTCCATTCTCGGAAAGCACGCGCATCTCATAGACGATTTTTCCGGCAACGCGGTTTGAATATTCAAAGACCGCTTGCGTAGCAAGAGCCATCATTTGGAAGCCTTCCGAGACCACGAAACCAATACGCTGCATCGAAATCTCCATGGAAGAGGCGTGTCTCTAAAACGTACTATATACGTCATTTAAGACATTCGCCAGCGGCCTTAAAGTTACCCCATGGCCGCTGATGGCGGGTTAATCAAGCAAAGGAGACGACAACATGACTATTCAAAGCAAAGGCACCGCACTGATCACGGGAGCCTCGTCGGGCATCGGAGCGGTATATGCCGACCGACTGGCGCATCGCGGTTACGACTTGATCCTCGTTGCGCGCACTCGCGCCAAGCTCGACACACTAGCAAGCCGGCTTACAAGCGCAACCGGACGCTCCGTCGAAGTCTTACCTGCCGATCTCAACGACCGAGATGATCTGGCTCGCGTCGAAGAAGTACTCAAAAAGGACGCCAGCATCACGCTGCTCGTCAACAATGCGGGAATTGGAGCTATCGGACCATTGCTCAACAGCGATGTAAACAAAATGGATGAGACGATCTCTCTCAATATCGGCGCGCTTACCCGGTTAACGTATGCGGTAGTTCCTGCATTCGTTGCGCGCGGCGCCGGCACCATCATCAACATCTCGTCCACTGTTGCGATCACGCCGGAATTACTGAATGGTGTGTATGGAGGCAGCAAGGCTTACGTGCTTGCATTCAGCCACTCCTTGCAGCACGAGCTCGCTCCCAAGGGGCTCCGCATTCAGGCGGTTCTTCCGGGTGCTACCGCCACGGACTTTTGGGACCTGCTCGGTTATCCGGTAAGTAATTTCCCACCCGAGTTCGTCATGACAACCGATGATCTTGTCGATGCGGCTCTGTCCGGACTTGACCAGGGCGAATTGGTGACCATTCCGGCACTCCCCGACAAAACCGAATGGGATCGGTTCGAAAGCGCACGTCGCGACATGTCAGCTCGCCTGTCGCGCAGGGAACCCGCGACGCGCTACATCCGTTGAGGCGCTCGCCTAAGCGTCGTAGAATCGATCGGCGCCCAGTGTGGACTGGGCGCCGATTTCTACATTTGGCCGGCGCCGGCGGCTGATTCCACCACGTTGCGTTTCCAAGGCTACATATTGAGCGCCGTCGCGAATCTCCGGCAACCCTCATTGCCGTGCGAGTGAAAGGTCTTGATGACACTGTGATGGTCGGTAACCACTTGCAGGATGCACACATAGTGCATCGCGACGTCTTGCGTTTCACGCTGTATGCCAATATACGGCGCCCTGATCAGGGCATCTAAATTCGTATTGAACCTCTGCAATGTCAGAGTGAAGTGATTGTCGACCGTCCAGGTGTACTGGGTTTCCCCAACGAGCTCGCGCTCACTTTCAGGATCTCCGAGAACGGCAGATAGCGCGGCTATGTTCTGCCCTACGTAAGGTCGAAGATCGCGATCCAGCCTGCCCGATGAGGTGGCACAACCGGCAATCAGCACCGCAAACCCAATGTAGAACCCTGGTTTCATTTCCATCCCATGCCGGTCACCCTGCTAACAAGCGTGCCTATTCATTTTCTCGCGCCTAATCTCGCCAGCATTGCTGAAAGGTCTTCAGGGCTGATATAGAAATGTTCGCACACACGGCCCCATAGCATCGCCGTCGGCACGTTCCGGTCCCCGCGCTCTTTTTGCGTCTCATAGAGAACGTACAACACCACCCGCTCCTCGCGGGTCAAGCCGTCACGAACATCAGGTATTTGGTCGAAACGCCACTTCATGCAAAAAAAATAGCATCGCGAATCAAATAAGTCGAGACCTTGGGTGACGGTGCTCAACTCACGGCACTGCGGAATGCTTAGACCGGGCAAGGATCAATCCCAGCCAAACCGATGTTCACTCTCCGGCGGCTGCCCGAATTCATCATAATTCCGCCCGCTGATTGCCCCAAAAGCCGCTTCTAATGCTATCAAGAGTCATCGGGAGCAATAGTGGGCGAAAGCTTAGAGCGTCGATTCGAGTCCGTCTCGATCAAGGCCGTGTCGAGAGTGTGGTGAGCGAAAGACAGACTCTCCAAGCCCAAGCCTATGCAGTCATCGCATCGGGATTCGGTGGCTCGCAAATACTAGGCCCGCCCATTCTTAAGGTCGACACCCAGGACAGAACGGTCGCAGTGAACCCGTCCACCAAGAGCACAATCGAAACATGGACCGAAGGTGCGCCGCTACACCTCCTTCCGGATGATGTTCAGATCGCGAATGAAGTATCGGTAGAAGTACGCAGCAAAGGCATCTATTCGGTTCCTGTCTATATCTCGAAAGTCGTCATGACCGGTGTGTTCAAACCGGAAACAATGTCCACCCTGCTCCTTTCGAATGCCGACGTGCATGTGTTTCCGACACGTGCTGTATTTCTACTTCCCCTGTCGGGCGTCAAATATTTGCGTGCGTTGACACGATTCGAAGTGGATGGTCAATCACTGCGCGCCACCAGCGCGGAGGTCGCGGGATTCGCCGCGCTCAGCGCACCAATCGACTTGACATCAAGAAGCCAGTCAAACTCGCTGCAGTTTCGCCTGGAGTTCGAGATTGCCGGCAGCGAATCGCTGCATTTCCTGCCTTTGGGATCGCATACGATGGTGACTGCTCGAGTCGCATGGCCGCATCCTGATTTTGACGGCGCGTTCCTCCCAATTTCTCACGAACTGAAGCCGCAAGGTTATTCCGCGCAATGGGATGTGCTTGAACTCAATCGCGCCTATCCGCAGGTTTGGCGTGGTTCCTCCATCACGAATGATGCACTGCTGGCAACCGCCTTTGGTGTGCGGCTCTTTCAGCCGTCCAATATCTATACCCAGAACTACCGCGCGGTGCGCTACGGTATTCTATTTGTTGCGATCACCTTCGCGTGTTTCTTTGCCTGGGAGCATTTAGTTCGTGGGCTGCGTCTTCATCCGATGCAGTATCTGCTGGTCGGTCTCGCCCTGGCGACTTTCTACCTGCTCCTTTTGGCGCTGTCCGAACATATCGGATTCGCCTTCTCTTATGCAGTAGCCGCGGCAGCGCTGGTTGCGCTGATCACAACCTACATTGCCGGAGCTGCCGGCAATCGACTTGCCGCCCTTGGGATCGGAGCGGCTCTGGCTACCACTTACGGGATTCTCTACGCGATCCTCCTCTCGGAGGACTACGCCCTTCTGTTTGGCTCGCTGCTCCTATTCGTGATTCTTGCCGCATTGATGGTCGCCACGCGGCGACTCGACTGGTCCAAGGTTGGCCGCGAGAACTAGTTGGTGCGATCCGATCCCGCCCCATTTGAGCAATCCCTACGGCGTCATGTCGGGGTTGTACCAGTCGATGACGTCGATAAAATCGGTAATCTCACTCATGTCATGCCCGACAAAGCGAATGGTGTGCGAATCAACACGTTCGACGGAACGCAGATACGACAGAATCTCGGCAGGCATGTAGCTCTTGAATGACAGATCGAGCATGACAGGGTGCGACAACTTATACGGATGACGTTGATTGCGATGCGATAGAGCTGCGAGCACTCCTTGATGAATGAGATCGCACGCGGAGGCCGGCGTCAGAGTCTCCGCGGCGTGGAAACCCAGACTGTATTTCGTGACCACAGTGTCCAGCGGACCCAGGCGAGTTGTGATTTCTTTGATTGCCGCATCGTCACCAGAGGCGAACACGATCGGGACGTTCACATCGCCCGCATAGGCTGCATTCAGCTCTGCTTCGGTGACAGGCGTTCCGTTCAAGGCGAGCCGCGTGAAGTGCGCGCTCGAGATGGTATGCGCGCGAACACCGCCAGGATTGCTCGTGGACGCGTGATAACCCACGAATAGTGCAGCGGCAAAGCTGGAATCCAAGCCGGCCATCATGGCCCCGTGACGCGGCCATGAGCGCACGATTCGCACATTCTTGGGAAACAATTCAATCAATAGGTTTTCACCATTGCCATGAGAATCGCTGACCACCACCTCGGTGGCGCCCGCCTCTTGCGCGGCACGCACGGCGGCGAGCGCTTCGTCCGTCATGAAGCGGCGGAATCTCTCGTATTCGAATCCCGTGGGAATCAGCTGGTCGCCGGTGACGGTGCCGGCGACACCTTCCATGTCCACGGAAATGTAGACTTTAAAAGGCGCCGAGGTTGCAGGACGACTCGGCGTGGCGGCCGGCACGACGGATGAGGCGATCAGCCCGGCAATCCCAAACACGGCTAGTTTCATGGTATCCCTTTTATATCCGCTCACGCATACATCCGCGGCAAGGCGCATCATAGACCTCATGGACACATTCCGGAAAGTGAAGTAACGCGACGAGGTCTGGAATGCAGTGAAGGCAATACGCAGCGTTTGAACTAAACAGCGAAGGAGAGCGAAATATGATTACGTTGCAACATAAACTCACTATTGAGCTTGCGCTCCTGTGTTTCACCCTCGCGCACCCTGCCGCTGCAAAAACGCTCGATATTTATTTCATCGATGTCGAGGGCGGCCAGTCCACTTTGCTGGTGACCCCGCAGGAATCTTTGCTCATCGACACCGGCTGGGCCGGCAACGGCACGCCGGGTGCGAAGCCGGGCAATCCTACGCAGTCCCGCGACGCTCAACGCATCGTCGCCGCAGCTCGCGACGCGGGTATTACGCAAATCGACTACGTCCTCATTACACACTTTCATCCTGATCACGACGGCGGCGTCGTGGAGCTCTCACAGCTCATGCCGATCAGACACTTTATCGATCACGGCACGCTAGCGGCTGAGTGTCAGAAGGATCCAGGCTGTCAGGATTCGTTCCTGGCCTACCTCGCCGTTCGCAACAAGGTCCCGCACATCGAGCCGCGGCCCGGCGATCGTCTGCCGCTCAGGGGCATCGATGCCATCGTCGTAAGCTCAGCAGCGTCCACCATCACCAAGCCAGTGGCCGGTGCGGGCGATGTCAACACCGCTTGCACTGGATCGGCGCCTGCGGCAGGCGATCCCTACGAGAATCCGCGTTCGACGGGCATCCTCGTTCGCTATGGCAAGTTTCGCTTTCTCGACGTCGGTGATTTGACTGGTCAGCCGCTGTTCGATCTGGCCTGTCCGAAGAGTTTGATTGGGCCCGTGGATGCGTACTTGGTTGCCCATCATGGCGGACCGGATGCGGCCGACCCGGCATCGTTCGCAGCTTTCAGGCCGCGAGTCGCCATCATGAACAATGGGGTGAAAAAAGGCGGCGCCTTGGCGACTTACGAAACGATGCACCATGTGGCTGGCCTCGAGGATGTCTGGCAGCTTCACCGCTCTGAGGCTGCAGGCGAGAAGAATTTCACCGCTGATCACATCGCCAACCTCGACGAGAGCTCCGCCCACTGGATCAAACTCAGCGCCAACGAAGACGGCTCGTTCCGTGTGCTGAACGATCGAACCGGTGACTACAAGACCTATCCTGCAAGATAGCGGGATCGGCGCTGCAACCACCGGCCGCCGCGGCGTTCTACGACGAAGCGCCGGCCAACGCGAAGTCAATCGCCGCGCATACCGCAGCCACCTGCGCGGCATTGCATTGCTCAGGGGTTGCCCGCGGGCTGTCGGGGTAGACTTCGGTGGTCGTCTTGTAGGGTGCGTCAGTGATGCTTGCACAGAGGCCGAGCCGCTTGAGCGGATAGTTGATGACGCCTGGCGCGACCATGGGCGATCCGATGATCTTGCCGTGACGATCCGCTGACGCAATGTGTGTGACTTTCGCCACTGCCGCGATCACCGCCTGCTGGAATGCCGGTTGCGGATGCTCGCCGTCGTCGACCAGATAGAAGCCATCGGGGATTTCACCCGGTTCATGCGCCACGCCATCGCGAGCGGCCAGCGCCGGGCGAAACTCGGACTCATCGGTATCGGTGGTCTCATGCAGATCGATGTGTACGCGTACGCCATCGCGGATGGGCGCGACCAGGCGCATGAGGGCCGCCGATTCGTCGGCTGGACTATCCTCACGAAATGAGCGGTTCGGGTCGATCGCATGCATGTTCCAGCGGTGAATCGTTTCGTAGGCCCACGGGCTGACGCACGGCGCCACCATGATGTTGACGCGACCTTCATAGATCGCCGCGTGCTTGTCGACAAACCTCAATGCCCCGTGTACGCCGCTGGTTTCATAGCCATGTACCCCGCCTGTCACCAACGCACAGGGAAGCGTGTCGCGCCATCCGCGGCTCTTGATTGCGAACAAGGGGTATTTGACAGGCTGGTAATCAAGGCAGCCATACTGCACCACGTTGTAGCGCGAACGCAGGGTTTCGATCTTGCGCAGCACGTCCGCTTCATAACTGCGTTTGACGCTCTGACCTGACAGCCACATAGCCACTTCCGCTTCGCCCCAGGGATGTCCGGGAGTACCAATCGGATAGGGTGCATGGGTCGTCATCACATCGCTCGCTCTGCAGTGGCGTAAAGGACGCGTAAAGGATACCGAACAGAGTAGCACTGGCCCGATATTAACTGCCAAGAATGATGGGGTAGCCATGTCATTGCAGTTGACAATTCTCCCGGCGAATACCCCTGGTTTCGTTTATGCTTCTCGCCACTACAAGACAAGGGATAGCATGAGCAAGGATCCAGAGAGATCGATCTCGCGGCGTCGGTTGCTGACGATGATCGGATGGAGCGCCGGCAGCTCGGCAATGTACCAGGCGATGCACAGTCTAGGCTTTGCCGCTGAAAGCAATTTCACAAGCCCGATTCAGCTGAGCGCCGCGCCAAAGGGCGCCTCGGTCCTCGTGCTTGGCGCTGGTATCGCAGGACTCGTGGCCGCCTACGAGTTGCGCAGCGCCGGTTATCGCGTTCAGGTGCTCGAGTACAACGGCCGGGCCGGCGGGCGCAACTGGACGCTCCGCGGCGGCGACCGATACACCGAATTGGGGGGAGACACGCAGGAGTGTCGTTTTGATCCAGGCCATTACATCAATCCTGGTCCGTGGCGCCTGCCGTATCACCACCGAGGAATGCTCAGCTACTGTAAGCGGCTCGGCGTCGCGCTCGAGCCGTTCGTGCAAATCAACTACAACGCGTACCTGCATAGCCGCAAGGCGTTCGGCGGCAAGCCGCAGCGTTTGCGCGCCGTCAAGGCTGATTACCATGGCCATGTCGCCGAACTGCTGACGAAAGCGACTCGCAGTGACTCTCTCGATGCGGACGTGACTGCCGAGGATCGGGAGAAGCTGCTCGACTCGCTGCGGTTCTGGGGCGCCCTCGATAGGAATTTCAAATACGTGAAAGGCGACGCAAGCAGTGAACGGCGCGGCTTCGAGCGCGATCCGGGCGGCGGCCTCAGCGCGCGGCCGCAGTATTCGGAACCCATCGGCCTACGCGATCTGCTCGACTCCGGTCTCTGGGGCGCGCTGCCATTCGGCGAATTGTACGATTTTCAGACGACGATGTTCCAGCCGGTCGGCGGCATGGGACAGGTGGGCCAGGCATTTGCGCGCGAGTTGGCGCCCTTGATCCGCTACAACGCCAAGGTCGTCGACATCCATCAGGACGAGCATGGTGTCCGCGCCACTTATGAGGATACCGCCGGGCAGGGTAGCCGGCAGACCGTGGGGGCGGACTGGTGCGTCTGCACTATTCCCCTGTCAATCCTCGGCCAGATACCGATGAATGTTGGTGGTCCCATGGCTGCGGCGATCGCCGCAGTTCCTTACGCTACGTCGGTCAAAGTCGGCTTGCAGTTCAAGCGCCGCTTCTGGGAAGAGGACGAGCAAATTTATGGCGGAGTAACGTATACCGACCTGCCGATCGGTCAGATCAGTTATCCGAGCAGCGGAATGTTCAGCGACGGCAAGGGTGTGTTGCTGGGTGCATATATTTGGGACATGCTGACCTCAATGGAGTTCACGTCGATGAGCGCGGCGCAACGCGTCGCGAAGGCCGTCGAGTACGGGAACAACATTCATCCGCAATACCGCGAGGAGTTTGACAACGGAATCGCGGTCGCCTGGCATCGCGCACCCTTCGCGATGGGTTGCTTCGGCCTTTGGACAGAGGCGACGCGCGCTCAGCATTACGACAATCTGTGCGGATTCGACGGCCGCATCGTCCTCGCGGGCGAACACGCCTCTTACTTACCGGCCTGGCAGGAAGGCGCCGTCACCTCCGCGCTCGATGCGATAGATCGGCTGCACCGGCGCGCCCTCGCGGCAGGAGCTGTGGCATGAAAGCGCCCAAACTATATCTGGCCGCTGCGAGCTGCTTGGGAGCAGGCCTGGTTTCTTGGCTCGTGTTGGCGTCCGTTGCTCTCGTGAATACGCCGGCGCATGCCGACTCCGCCGGCATCTTTGACCCCGCGACCTTGAATACCAGCGACGGCCGGCAAGTCTTCGAACATATCTGCCAGGGCTGCCACATGCAGAATGGCCAGGGAGCAGTCGGCGCTGGACGCTTTCCGGCCCTCGCGAACAACCGCACTTTGGCATCGCGGCAGTACATGGCGCTGACGATCCTGCTGGGACGGCGCAACATGCCGGCGTTTGGCGCCAAGCATGCGATTGGATTTGGCGGTCCGGCAGCTACCTTGAGCGAGGAACAAATAGCGGCCGTGATCAACTACGTGCGCACGCATTTCGGCAATAGATACACCGACTTGATCACCGCCGCCGAGGTGGCTGCTCTGGACCACAGCGCGCGCTGAAGAAAATACAAATGCTCACGAGTTTCGGTTCGCCGAGATAGAGTTGATTTAGATCTCCCGTCCGAGTTTTCTGACACGCAATGTCGCTGATTGCTGACGGACTACCGGGCGGCTATGACAGAGCATTGCACTCTGCTTCCGCCAGAAAAGCAGCATCATCGACCAATCTATAGAGAGCCCCTATGGAAACGATTTATTT
>Ga0193755_1000240_pt1 | contig 15656 bp, 8 predicted proteins | sample H1a2metaG_FD_144921 | JGI IMG/M metagenome (GOLD analysis project Ga0193755, IMG submission 144921) | Soil microbial communities from a riparian zone of the East river system, Colorado, United States - H1a2 | ecosystem: Environmental > Terrestrial > Soil > Riparian zone | place: USA: East River...
ATTCTTGACCAGTTGTTGAGTGATCGACGAACCGCCCTCTCGCGCCCGGCCTTCGTCTACGTCTCGACGCAACGCGCGAAGTATGCCGCGGAAGTTGATCCCCGAGTGCTCGAAGAACTGACGGTCTTCGATCGCGACTACGGCGTTGACATAGTCCTTTGGCAAGTCCTTGAACGAAACGAGTTTTTGTTTTTGCCGCTTCTCATTCGAGATGGCCGTCATCATCTCAGGTTCCACAAGCGCGCTGTCCAGATTTCGCTTTGTGTCGATCTCGCTGATGTGGGTGATGGTCTTGCCGGCCGTGCCGAACTGGATTGAGATGTTCGGGAATTGGCGGACTCCATTGATCATTGCTTCGGCGCTCGTGTGAACGTCTATTCCGCTTCCCTTGATCTGGTAGCGTCCGCGTTTTGAGTCGGCGTCTTTGCTCGATTCGACGTAGCCGATTCCGTCCAGGTAGCTCTTCAACGAAGCCAGGGTCATGCCTTGTCCGATTCGAATCGAACGCGGTGCGGCATAGATGCCGGTCGTTCGGACCAGCACATCGCCTCGGAAGCGAGCGTCAATCATCCTCGAGTACTTGAAGTAAAAGAAGGCGAAGACTGAAAGGAAGATGAGCGCGAGGACGCCAAGAATTGCGAGCTTCACGGGCGAGAAGATACGGCGAAGCAGGCTTTTGCGCGGCTGCGGTCTCTGGACTACCTGTGTCCGGGGTTTTCTGGTTACGGTTACCAAGGCTCTGCGAACTTAGCGTTCCTTTCAAACTACGTCGGGCGATTAGATTCCTGCTAATGCGCTTTGGTTTGTTCCATTGAGTCTTTAAAGCGCTTCCCGGCGGTGAGAGCCAGTAAGAATGTAGCATTGAAAGAGGAGGCGGGCAACGTAGGTAGGGACGGCCCGAGTTTGAGGCAGCGCGTGAGCGTCATGTTTCGCGCATTCTATGCAGGCGGTTGAGCTGGCCGCGTAGCGGTCTCCTATCGATAGGACCGGGGGTGACCAGATCAAGCGGGGCCGCGTAGCGGTTACCTCCGCAATGGACAGGTTTTCGAGGGCGCCACAATGGAGCCCGGAACAAGGTACCGCGATGCGGCCAAGCTGCGGCGCGTTTGTCCGACACTATCGATAGGAAACCGCTACGCGGCCAGGCAACCGTATAGCTGGCTGTCCAGCGCATCGGAGAATCAAGTCTCAGCGAGCGGCGCCGTTTGCCCGTTGGACCATAAGCTCGATGTCGCAAGCGCCGAGCAATTCTTTGATCGAGTTGGTGAGCTGAGGCGTGACTTTCACGCGGACCAGATTGTTAGGTTGAACGCGGGCGATGAAACCGTCCGCGAGCTTCGCCTCAAAGACGATCGCGCAGTCGCCGCGGTTGCTGTCCACCAAACCATGCAGCTTCTCGAGCTTTTCACCATCGAGGGCATCGATCTCGAAGCGCAACACGATGGTTCGCGCCGATCGCTCGCGAATGTCTTCAAGCGATTGTATCTCGTCGGCGATGACGCTCATCGCGCCGCCGTCGTCCACCTCCAGCCGCCCTCGGACAAAGACCGCGGAGTCATTCTTGAGCAGCCCGTTCGCTTTTGTGTAAACACCCGGCCACGCGACTATCTTGACTGATCCGAACTGATCTTCGAGCTGGAACAGGCAGAACGGGTCCCCCTTCTTTGTCGCCCGAACGCTCAGCTCCATTACGATTCCGCCAAGCGCTACCTGAGCGCCATGCTCGTGGCTCGTGAGCCGGTCCACGTCCGCGTTGGCGAAGTCCTTGAGCGCCTGGTCGTAGCTCAACAGCGGGTGCCCAGAGATGTAGAAGCCGAGCGTTTCCTTCTCGCCCTTGAGCAATTGATAGTGCGGCCACTCGGGCGCGTCGGGCAGCGGGGGCTCGGCAACCGGCGCCGACTGCGCCAGCGCGCCAAACAAGTCCGCCTGTCCCGAAGCCAGTGAGCGTTGAGCGCGCAAGCCGCTTTCGATCGCCGAGTCGATTGCCGCAAACAATCGGGCCCGAGCAGTGTCGACCGAGTCGAACGCGCCGGCTCGAATCAGACTCTCGAGGACACGCTTGTTGACCGCGCGAGAGTCGACGCGCTCGGTGAAGTCAAAGATAGAGGTGAACAGCCCGCCAGAGTCTCGGGCGTCGACAATGGAGGATACGGCTGCCTGCCCGATGCCCTTGATCGCAGCAAGCCCGAACCTGATCGAGTTGGCGCTGGGCGTGAATGTGTCCAGACTGGCGTTCACATCGGGCGGCAGAATGGCAATTCCCTGCACCCGCGCTTCGTTGATGTACCTTACGACCTTTGCGGTGTTGTTCAGTTCATTCGACAAAACCGCAGACCAAAAATGAGTCGGGTAGTGGGCCTTGAGATACGCAGTGTGGTAGGCGAGATAGCTGTACGAGAAGGAATGGGCGCGGTTGAACGCGTAGTCGGCGAAGCCTTCGAAGCTCAGCCACAGTTTTTCAAGCTTGGCGCGGTTGTGCCCGCGCTCGACCGCCTGCTTGAGAAACTTCTGCTTTTCCTTGTCCAGTTCTTCACGCTTTTTCTTTCCCATCGCACGGCGAACAAGATCGGCCTCGCCCAGCGAGTACCCGGCAAGCTTCTGGAAGACGGCCATCAACTGCTCCTGGTACACGCAGATCCCAAGCGTGTTGCCCATGACCTCTTTTAGCTCAGGGAAGTCGTACTTGACCTGGCGCCGGCCGTGACGCCGCTCGATGAAATCGTCGATCCACCCGCTGTCGATAGGCCCGGGCCGGTAAAGCGCGTTCAGCGCCGACAGGTCCTCGAGCCCGGTCGGTTTCAAGCGCCGGCAAAGATCTTTCATTCCTTCCGACTCAAACTGGAAGATCGCTTCGGTCTTTCCTTCAACGAACAACTGCAGCGTGTCGCGATCATCGAGGGGGATCATCGACAAGTCGATGACGGTTTCGGTCTCCCGCTCTATGGATTTCAAGCAGTCTGCAATGATTGTAAGAGTGGTCAGCCCCAGGAAGTCCATCTTGAGCATTCCGGTCTTCCCGAGATCGTTCATCGAAAACTGTGTCGTTATTTCATCGCGAGACGTCTTCGAGATGGGCACAAGCTCGTGGATCGGCTTGGGCGAGATGACGACACCCGCCGCATGAACCGAAGCGTGACGAGAACAGCCCTCCAATCGTTTGGCGATTTCGATCAGATCATTGACTCGCGGATCCGTCGCAATCGCCTTTCTTAGCTCGGGGCTTTGCTTGATTGCTTCATCGATCGCGACGTTGCGGCCGCGAACGGGCGGCGGGATCATTTTGGCGATCTTCTCAACGTCGGCGAATGGCATCTCGAGGGCCCGGCCAACATCCTTTATTGCCGCTCTGGAAGCCATTGTTCCGAACGTGCTGATCTGAGCAACGTGATCGCGCCCATAGTAGTTCGCAACGTAGTCGATGACCTTCTGCCGGCCGCGAACGCAGAAGTCGATGTCGATGTCGGGCATATCCACGCGTTGGGGATTCAGAAACCGCTCGAAAACCAGATCGTATTGGAGCGGATCGAGGTCGGTGATCTTCATCGAGTAGGCGACAAGCGACCCGGCTGCCGAACCGCGCCCCGGCCCTACGGGGATTCCGTCGCGCTTGGCGTAGTTGATGAAGTCCCAGACGATCAGGAAATAACCGGCGTAGCCCATCCGGTTGACGACGTCGATTTCAAGCTCGAGCCTTGCCTTGTAGTCATCGACGTCGCACTTTCTGTCCGAACGGTTCTTGATCGCCTGCCATCTTTCCTCGAGTCCCGCTCGCGCGATCTTGGCGAAGTAACTCTCCGGCGTCTCGCCGTCGGGCACTCGGTACTCGGGCAAGTGTTTCTGTCCAAGCGGCAGCTCCAGCTCGCACATCTCCGCTATGCGAACGGTGTTCAGCAACGCTTCGGGGAGGACACCGCCGAACAGTTGCCACATTTCGGCGGCGTCTCGGAAGTAGAACTCACCCTCCTTGTACTTGAGCCGCTTCTGCTCGTTGACGGTTTTGCCGGCTCCGATGCAGACCAGCACGTCGTGCGCGCGCCAATCCTCTTTCATCAAGTAATGACAATCGTTGGTTGCGGCCAGCGGGATGCCGGTCTTTTTGGACAACTCGATCATGCCGGGGATGACCGTTGAGACTTCTTCATCGAGGCCGTGATCCTGGACTTCGAGGAAGTAGTTGCCTTTGCCGAGAATGTCTTCGAACTCGCCGGCTTGCTTTGCGGCTTGATCGAACTTATCGGTCAGGAGAAGGGAAGATGGAACGCCCGAAAGACACGCAGACAATCCGATGAGCCCCTCGCTGTGCTTCGCCAGGAGTTCCTTGTCAATTCGCGGCTTGTAGTAGAAGCCGTCCGTGTAAGAGATCGATGAGAGCTTCGCGAGGTTGTGATAACCCTGAAGATTTTTCGCGAGCAGAATAATATGGTTGGTCCCTCGTTCGGTGGCGTCGTCTTTACGATCGGTGTGTTTGCCTCGCGCGATGTAGGCTTCGATTCCGATGATCGGCTTGATACCGCTGCCCTTCATGTTGTTGTAGAACGAGACCGCGCCGTAAAGATTGCCATGGTCGGTGACGGCTACGGCTCGCGCTCCGGTTTCGGCGGCGCGTTTCGCTAGGGGCTTGATCTGGATTGCGCCATCGAGGAGGCTGAAGTCAGTGTGAAGATGAAGATGGACAAAGTCTTTTTCGTTCATGTGGGCCTTAGGAGCTACGGGTTATCAGTCGAGAGTATGTTGCCGCTGGTCTAGGGTCTTATCAAGGATCTGTCTCAGTCAGGCGGGGCGATTATAGCCTACGGGGTTCGGCCTGTACACCGCAAGTTGTAGGGTCGCGAGAATGACCTGCTATATGTTGGGTTGGTCTGGGACCTCCCTTTGTCCCTTTGTCGTAGTTTCTTAAAGACGAAGCTGCTAGACCGAGCCTGATGCTGCTGTTATCCTTGGAATCACCGGGACAGGGGGGGACGTCGCCACGAAGACACCAGGACACAAAGTTGCACGAACCTTGGTGAAACTTCATGCCTTTGTGCCTTCGTGGCGAAATCAGACCCATCCACTTACTCCGAATTGATGTCGAAACTCATCGCCGAGGAGCGTCCGTCATGCAATCCTATGAACATTTGCTTGTTGAATCCCAGGCACCAATAGTGATCGTCACACTCAACCGACCCGAGCGACGAAACGCATTATCGCTCGAGCTGATGCAAGAGCTGATCGGCTGCCTTCGAGAGATCGGACACTCGTCGGATATCCGAGCCGTGATAGTTGCAGCAGCCGGCCCCGCGTTCTCAGCGGGGCACGACTTGAGCGAGCTTCGCGACAAAGGCATCGCCGAGTACCGCAACGTGTTCGAAGTCTGCACCGAATTGATGACCCTGATCCAATCGATCCCACAGCCGGTGATCGCCGAAGTGCGAGGCATCGCCACCGCCGCCGGCTGCCAGTTGGTCGCGACTTGCGATCTCGCGATCGCATCAGAAGAAGCTCGCTTTGCAACGCCAGGTGTTCGGATCGGTTTGTTTTGCACGACGCCAATGGTCGCGCTCACACGAGCGATCGGGCGCAAGCGTTCGCTCGAGATGCTTGTGACCGGCGTGCCGATTGACGCGCAGACGGCGGCTGAGTGGGGCTTGATCAACAGGGTAGTGCCGGCTGAGCGGTTGAGGGACGAGACTCGCGCGCTTGCTCAGCGGATCGCCGAGGCCAGCCCGCTGACCATGTCGATAGGCAAGCAGGCCTTCTATGCGCAGATCGATCTGGACCAACCCAAGGCCTACGCCTATGCCAGAGAGGTGATGAGCATGAACGCGATGGCCGAGGACGCTCAGGAAGGAATGGGAGCTTTTCTGGAGAAGCGCGAACCGAGCTGGCGCGGACGTTAACACTGGGCCAGGTTCTTTATCCTTGCGTCCTTTATGTCTCTTGTGTCCTTTTGGTCTTTTTCTGTCAAAAAGGGACCTAAGAGACGCAAAGGACACAAAGGACGCTAAGGAAGAAGAAGGAGGACGCGGCCACTTGCGGGTTATTTGTTTTGAAGCGCCGCGGCCGCTTCCCATTCTCGATAAAGCTTTTCCAGCTTGCTCTCGATCACTCCCTGCCGCTGGCCCATCTCGACGTAGTGCTCGGGTCCCCAGTCGGAGGCGGGGCTGCCAAGCTGCTCCGACAACTCAGCGAGCTCCTGCTCCAAAGTGTGGATCTCGCGTTCAATCTCTTCTGCCGAATGCTGACGCTGCTTCGATTGAGGATTGACTCGGGGCTTCGATTTTCGGGGAGCCCCTGTCCGGCGCGTCGGAGAAGGCGCTTCGATTTCCGCCGGCTTGCGATGCCGAAGCTCGTAGTAATCCGAGTAGCTTCCGTTGTGATAAGTCGCCCCACCGTTCTCGAAGTGAAGTATTTCGGTCGAGATCTTGTCGAGGAAATAGCGATCGTGCGAGACGGTGATGATCGTGCCCGGATATTCCGCAAGCGCCTGTTCGAGCGCTTCCCGCGAAGGGATGTCCAGATGATTCGTCGGTTCGTCGAGTACCAGCACGTTCGCGCGGCTATAAATAAGCTTGGCGAGAGCAAGCCTGCTTCGCTCGCCTCCCGACAGCGCGGTCACCGGTTTGAGTATGTCGTCGCCCGGGAACAGGAACTTCGCAAGATAGCTGCGCAGCTCGGCGGGTGATGCTTTCGGCGCCGCAGAGGCAATCTCTTCGATGACCGTCGATGAAAGATCGAGCCCCGAGAGCTCCTGGTCGAAATACTCGAGATTGACATTGGCGCCCCAGGTCAGCCCGCCGTCCAGCGGCTCGAGGTCGCCGATGATCGTCTTGAGAAAAGTAGTCTTGCCTGAGCCGTTCGGTCCGATGATGCCAAGCCGCTCGCCTCGCCGGACCAGAAACGACATGCCGCCCGCGAGCTTGACCGCATTCCTGCCGATCGCAAAGTCCGAAACAGACAGCACGTTGTCACCGGCCCTTGCGACCGAGTGTAGGCGAAAATCGCCAATGCGGTTGTCGCGGACCGCCTCGACACGATCGAGCTTTTCAAGCATCTTGCGGCGGGATTTTGCCTGCTTGGTTTTCTGTCCTGCGATGTTGCGGCGAATGAAGTCTTCGGTGCGAGCGATCATCTCCTGCTGCTGCTCGTACTCACGCATCTGCGACAGCCGCCGTTCCTCGCGCTGCTTCACATACGCAGTGTAGTTTCCCGGATAAACAGTTGCGCGGCCCGCGTCTATCTCGACCATCTTTGAAGCCGTTCGGTCTAGCAGAAACCGGTCGTGTGAAACGATGACGAACGCCGACTTGTAGTCGAACAGAAAATCTTCCAGCCATTCGATCGCGCTCACATCCAGATGATTGGTGGGCTCGTCGAGCAGCAAGACATCCGGCTCCGCCAGCAACAGCTTAGCGAGCGCGAGGCGCGCCTTCTGTCCGCCGCTGAGTTGATCAGCCGGTCGGGACAACTCGTCGGGGCCGAAGCTGAGGCCTACCAGCACTGCTTCGGCGCGAGCTTGATAGGTGAACCCGCCACCTAGTTCGTGACGATGCTGCAGGTCACTGTAGGCGTGCATGGCTTCGTCTAGGGCCTCACCGGTCGCTTCGGCCATCAGGTGTTCGAGCCGGGTAATCTCAGCCTCGATCTCGTGCAGTTCCCTAAAGACCGAAACCGCCTCCTCGCGTACAGTTTTGTCTCCGACGAAAGTTGGTTGTTGTTCGAGCAGCCCTACCCGAAGGCCTCTTAGGAGTATGACCTCGCCGCGGTCCGCTTCTTCGCGTCCGGTCACGAGTCGAAAGATTGTAGTTTTGCCGGCACCGTTGCGGCCGACCAGCCCGACGCGCTCGCCCGGGTTGATCTGAAACGTCGCGCCGCGCAATACGGTTTGTGCGCCGTAGGATTTGTGAACGTCGTCTAAGCGGAAAAGCATTGGGAAGTCCGTAGTCCGTAGCCAGTAGTCCGTAGCTACGGGTCAATCTTTAAGTCAGTCGATCACTCTGTCAGATGGCTGCTAACTACGGACCACGGACTACGGACTACGGACCACCGTTCTATCGGTTGGCGTTTGACGGCCGGGCGTTGGCATTCGCAGCAGCCGATGATGCGGGCCGATTGGCACTGCCCGCCGGCTGGTTCTGATTTTCGATTCGCGGTTGCGCCTGCTGTACGGTCTGGCTTGACTCCAGCAACTGCGACGGCCGCATCTCGACTATGCTTTGCGGGTTTTGCACGATTCGCTCGGCCAGCAGATTCTTGGTCGAAGTCTCCGCAAGGGTGACCATCACCAGCGCTTGAAGCAGAATCTGCTGTCGCTGCTGAGTAATGGTGTTTATGATGTCCGTTCGCACGTCGTTGAGCGTGAGATTCTGCGGCTGCTCCTGCTTTCGATTGAGTTTGAATATGTACCAGTTGCCGGCCAGGTTGTCTTTGATCGGCTCGGTGAACTGGCCCTCCTTCATACCCATCAAGGTGCTGGGAACATCGGGCCTGCTGGGAAAGGTCTGCTTCAACCCGGCCTCGGAAGCGAATCCAAGCTGTCCGCCGCGCAGCGCTGACTGCTGGTCCTCCGACTTTTGACTCGCTACGGTTGCGAAGTCGGTGGTCCCGCTTCGAAGCTGTTCGTAAATGTTCTTAATCTTCTGCTCGGCTCCGGTCTCGCCGCCGTTATTAGCCGGACTCACGATTATCATCGAGATGTCGGCGCCCCGCTCGGCCACAAATTCGGACTTGTGATCGGCGTAGTATTTGTCGATCTCCGCATCAGTCGGCGCGCTCACTCGGGTGCGTTCGCGTTCGCGAAGCGCGTTGATCGAAAGCTCACGTCTGATTTTTTCCCGCAGCTCCTCTTCGGTCATTCCCGCCTGCTTGAGCTGATTTTGGTATTGCTCTTCGGTGACGTGCGCGTCCTGCTTGCGCTTCTGGACTTCCTGATTCACCTTGCTGTCGTCAGGCTGAAGGTTTTCTTTTTGGGCCTTCTGGAACATGGCTTCTTCTTGAATCAGGCTGTCGAGGACGGTCAGTCGAGCGGCGACCAGCTCAGCCGGACTCAGCGTCTTACCGCCGCCGCTCTGATCCAGTTGCTGCTTGATGAGGCTATCGACCTGGCGCAGCGTGATGTCGCGCGAGCCGACGCGGGCTGCGGTCTCGCTGCCCGCCTTTGAATCGCCGTCCTTGCAGGACGCCAACAGTAGGGAAGCGAGAACAACAACTAAAGGGAGTAAGGTATTCTTTGAGAAACGAAACACAGCTTTGCTCCTTCGAGAAAATGGTTTGACGGCACGGTCGCCGCTCGTGCTAAACTCTCGTTTTGCTTTCATCGCAATAATCGCAACAGGGGAGTACAACAATGGCAAAACGCTGCGAAATCTGTGACAAGGGACCTCAGTTTGGTCACACCGTAAGCCACGCTAACAACCGGACGAACCGGCGGTTCAATCCGAATCTTCAACCCGTTCGCGCGCTTGTCAACGGCCGCCCGCAACGCATCCGCGTCTGCACTCGCTGTCTCAAGGCCGGAAAGATCGTTAAAGCCGCCTAGCATTTTGGATTTTTGGATTTGCGATTTTGGATGAGGTTTTCCTTGGTCTAAAATCCAAATCCAAATTAACCGACCCCATCCTGGCCCGCCAAGGCAATCAAGTCTATCTCCACGAGCACATCCTTAGGTAGCCGCGAGACCTGCACCGTTGAACGCGCCGGCGGAGTATCCCCAAAGAACCGGCCGTAAACCTCATTCATCCCGGCGAAGTCGTTCATGTCAGACAGAAAGACGGTCGCCTTGACGACTTGCTCAAACGAGCTGCCCGCCGCTTCGAGCACCGCTTTCAAGTTGTTCATCACTCGCTCTGTTTGCTCGCGAATCTCGCCCTCGACGACCATCATTGTGACCGGATCCAGGGCTACCTGCCCCGAAGCGAACACCAGGCCGTTGGCCTTTATCGCTTGCGAATAGGGCCCGATCGCTTTAGGCGCGTTGTCGGTCTGAACGCCGTCTTTCATTCCAAGTCACCCTTCACAGACAGCAATAAACCACCCTGCTGAAATTGGGGATTATCTCAGATGGTTGAGAAGATTGTCCACCAACAAAGCCTCTACCTCGTGAGAAGTGCTGATTATCAAGGGTGTGATGGCAGAACGAGAATTCAGGCGTATTACCCTACCCACTCAGGCAATTGAACTGGGAGGCGACAGGAGTATAATCGACCCCACGGCCAAAGTACTCGGGAGACTAAGCGCCCTGGTGAGTTGCCCTCCAACCGGCTCGCCTCGGTCTGAAACAAGAGATCGCGTCCTTTCAGATATTTTCCTTCGTCGGTGGCCCTTTACTCAGGATCCGGTGCCCAAACCTGTCACCGACCGATGCAAGTAACGAACAGTTTGTCCCGGCCCGCAGCGTTGAATATTTCGTCAAACACTGGTGAGCCCTTTGTAGGGCAAAATCAGGATCGAGGACAACGTGTCTATCAATAGATCGGGACGTGAGCTCGTGCCGCAGGAACGTTCGGAAGCATTCACATTGAAGGGTCGAGCGCCGACGATTCACTCGCGTTCCCTCGTTCACCTGTCCATAAAGCAGCGATTGCCGTTGTTGATAGGCGGATTGTTGCTCGCCATCATCGTGGCTTCGACTTGGGCGGCCTACCACGGAGTGAAGGCCTCCGCGCTTGAAGTTGGCCACGAGCGATTGGCGCATCTGACTCAGCAGTTGGCTACTATGTTCCAACAGTCGGCCGCAAATATCTGCAGTAAGACCGCTACGGCCGCGAATGATCCTGCGATCCAGGCCTATCTTCGGTCGCCTGTTACGGCCTCGAGGTCCGGCGTTGAAGCAGTCGTGCACCAGTTCCTGTCCCCCCAGGATCCGAGCTGTCTTCGAGTTGAATTATGGAACGCCAATCGATCGCTCGTGCTCGCCTTGCCGGAAAGCTCATCGGAGATACCGGTCGACCTCGACACGGAGTTCGACCGGTCCGCTTCCGGCCCGTCGTTCAGCGACGTGGGCGTCTTACGGGTGGTGACAGAGACAATTGCGCACACTGTCGTAGCCGCCGTGAGAGGGGACGGAGAACGGCCGCTCGGCTACCTTGTCAGGTGGCGTCGTCTTTCGGCCACCCCCGAAGCTAGGCAACAGTTTGTGGACCTCATCGGAACCGGGGCCGACGTCTATATTGGCAACGGCCAAGGGGATGTTTGGACGGACTTTTTGAGCGCCGCGCCCATGCCTCCAGTCGATGTGCGGCTAATTGCTGAGGTAACTCACTACAAAAGAGAGGGAAAACCTTCCGCCGCGGCCCTTGCGCGGCCGATCGTTGGAACGCCGTGGCTCGTGCTGGTCGAGTTTTCGGATGAAGCGATGCTGGCTCAGGCGAGCCGATTTCTGAGGCGTATGGCACTTATTGGCCTTGTTCTGCTCGCGATTGGTGTTGCGAGCACCTGGGTCCTGAGCCGTAGCATTTCACGTCCGCTCCAGCTGTTGACAGAAGCGGCGTCCGCGATCGCCGGAGGAGACTACTCCCGTGTCGTCGAGGTCCTCAGTCGCGACGAACTAGGCACACTTGGCGGAGCATTCAATACGATGGTTGTTCAGGTGCGGGGCTCGCAGTCCCAGCTCGAGCAGAAAGTGCTGGAGCGTACTGCGCAGCTCGAAAACGCCAACAAGGAACTCGAGGCGTTCAGCTACTCAGTATCACACGACCTGCGCGCGCCTATTCGACACATCCACGGCTTTGCCGATTTACTGCAGAAACAAAATGCTTCATCTGTTGACCAAAACAGCCTTCGGTATACAAAGACGATAATACAAGCTGCGCAACAAATGGGTCGCCTGGTCGATGACCTCCTGGCTTTCTCAAGGATGGGGCGCGCTGAAATGCGAGCGACGGTCGTCAGCCTCGATGGGTTGGCAAGAGACGTGATATTGGAGCTGGAACCCCAGACGGGCTTGCAAAAGTTAGTGTGGGAACTCGAGCCCTTGCCCGATGTCCAAGGCGACCCCGCGATGCTGCGACTGGTGCTGGTGAACCTGTTGTCGAATGCCGTCAAGTACACAGGCAAGCGAGACGGGGCTCGGATCCAAATAGGAATCACGAGCAGCAGCAACCCTGACGAAACGGTATTCTTCGTGCGTGACAATGGCGTCGGCTTCGATATGCGGTATGCCGACAAACTCTTTGGCGTTTTTCAACGCCTGCACCGCGCGGAAGAGTTCGAAGGAACAGGGATCGGCCTCGCCAATGTCCAACGGATCATTCAACGGCACGGCGGTACCACCTGGGCACATGGAGTGGTCGATGAAGGGGCCACATTCTATTTTTCACTGCCAACGACGAATGGGAGCCGAAATCCGCAGGCGGTCGAATCATCAGCCAACTGAAAACATCTTGACTGACTTTTGCCAGCCGAAGTTGAACTGACGCCGATCGCGGTAACGGGCATCAGTCGTCAAGAAAAGATGTAGTGTCCGAATTCGAGAGTGTTCTCCGTGCTGTCTCTGTGTGTCTCCGTGTCTCCGTGGTTAGATAATCTTGAAACTTGCTAACCAGAGAGACACAGAGAACATAGAGACAGCACGGAGAGGACACTATCAGAAAAGAGGTTGTGACTTGCGCGGGGGAGGGAAGCGGCGCGCCATCCTAATCATAATCATATGATTTCTAACCAAGCAACTAGCTGGTCATTCACAAGCTGCAGGAATTCATCATTATCGCCTCAGCATCAACATCGCCGGCATTTGGGTCGGGTTCGATAACCTTTATGGTCAGCGTATACCTTGCGGCGGTCTTGGGTGTGAAGCCAATTCCAAGATAGATAGATGCCTGATTCCGCTCCTCACCGATAAGCGCCCAGGTCGCTTGATCAAGGTTAGTATCGGCATTCCTTAAAGATCTCGTAGCTTCTTCCAGTAATTCAACCCTTAACCGCACACGGGGCTTGTGGTCCACAATAATAGCCTTTGGATCACGAAGACCGACCTCTAGACGCAAGTCCATTCCCTTATGCGGGAGGCCCACCAGCGTAAATACATTCTTGTTCTTCCTGGTAAGATCGATGCGCCCAAGATGAAGGGTGTATAGAGTGCAAGGGGCCCACCAAAACAAGTTATCCTTTTCGGCTACCAGCTTTCCGTTTCCTCGATAAGTCTTGATCCTATAGCAACCGATCATGGGCAAGATGAGAAGCAACAGAATCAAGCCGATTACTCTACTGCGTCGGGCGGGCTTAAGACGAAAGGACAAGAGTCTGGAAAGAGGATAGTGCTTGAACATGATGTCCTCCGTGTCTCGGAGGATACGAGGCACAACAGGAGGTTGCAGCTAGCAGTGTGACACTTTTCATAGTGTCACAAGTGACCGGCTTAGCCTAACACGCAGGATGCTGACAGCTAGAGTTACTAGCTTATTACTTTTTGCCGAAACATCGCAGGGTATCGCTGAGAGCGCCAAATTCTTTTCGCGCTCATGGTAACGCCGATTCTGAACTAACAAGAAGAAACTTCTTGACACGTCACAGAACCTGTAGTACAACTGGCCGCCATCGTGGGGTCTCGACGAGAAGCACACTCGCTTCTTTCGAAGGTCGAGGCAAAAACAACCGACTACTAAAAGCCTTCGCTCCGATGACAGAGCCTCCTTTGTCTCTCTGTCCGGTTTGATCACAAGTGACCGGTAAGCTCTGTACGCGAGGTTAGGCCTGCTATCAGGGTCATAAGACTCAAGACTGCAGGTTTCCGGCTCTATAGTAGTCACCGAATATAGCAGGCCCCGACTATGTTCACTCTGCGCTTCAGACTGATTCTCGCACTGTCCATTTGCTTAACGGTTACGCTGGCTGAGCTCGCAACTGCCGACGGTAAACGCAACGATACAGTTGTGGCTCGCGGAACTCCCGTGCCAGTCGAGCCGTTCGGGCCTTCCAATGCGCGCACCCCAAACGGAGAACTGATTGCTGAATCCGACTTCTTCCCGGCGTCGCGCTGCGCATCCTGTCACCAGGATACTCACGCGGCCTGGTCGCAGTCTCTTCACAGGAACGCCGCCCGCGAACCCTTCTACCGCGAAAGCGCCGACATTCTGCTTCGCACGCGCGGCATCGAGTTCACTCGTCACTGCGAGTCGTGCCACACTCCCATCGCCCTTTTCTCCGGCGCTCTTACCAAAGAGTCCGGCAGGACCAGCGCACCATTCACGAAACTGGACGACGAAGGAGTGACTTGCTCTGTGTGTCATTCGATCGTCGAGGCTCGGGTTGACGGCACAGGCAGCTTTACGATTCGCCGCCCAGCTCTGCTTGCTCGCGAAGACGGCTCGCCGATCTTTGGTGAATTCAGCGACGAACAGATCCTCGCCGACGTGCCGGGTCACAAACGCGCGGTGATGAGACCGCTTCTTAGGACGCCGGAGTTTTGTTCCACCTGTCACAAGGTGGTAGCGCCACCCGACTTGAACGGCTACAAGAACATCAAAGGCTTCTCCGCATACGATGAGTGGCAGCAATCAGGCGCGTCGCTCGAATCGGTGCAGCCGTTCTATCGGCGTGACGCTCGTGCCGATTGCCGCGCTTGTCACATGCCCAGGATCGAAAGCCTGCATGATCGCGCCGCGAAGAATGGATTGATCGCTTCTCACCGCTGGCTTGGCGCAAACACCGCTGCGCCGCTTTTCTACGGGCAGAACGAACAAGCTGCCTTAATTGAGAGCTTCCTCAAGTCGAACGTTCTGGCGATCGACATATTCGCATTGAGGCGGGAGCGCACCGGAGAGCTGATCGCCCCACTCGCCGGCTCTGCTGGGAATCTCATCACGCTCAAGCCGGGCGAAGAAGTAGTCGCCGAAGTGGTCGCGGCTAATCGGAACGCGGCCCACTCATTTCCCCCCGAAGTGCGCGACCTCTACGAAGCGTGGGTTGAGTTCGAAGCCGTCGACGCAGCGGGCAAAACCATCTTTCATAGCGGCTATCTGAAACCAGACGGAATGCTCGAGGAGAGCGCACACGTCTACAAAGCGATCTTGCTGGATGAATCGGCCCGCGTGATCACTCGTCATCAAATATGGACGACGAACATCAAAGCGTACGACAACGCAATTCAGGCTGGACGCTCCGATGTAGCTAGATTCCGCTTCCGGATTCCAGAAGACGCCGCGGGCGTGCCTCAAAGCATAAGGCTGCGTGCCCGCCTGAACTATCGACGCTTCAATCAAGAGTACATCAACTACGTACTCACGATGCGCGGCGCGTGGATGAGAATTCCGGTCGTTCAAATGGCGGAGGCGGCCGCAGAACTGACGACGGTGCGACGCGGCGACGCAGCGACCCGGAGCGAGGGAAGCGGCTTAGTCCCTGCGTCTCCCCGTCTCCCCTTCGCCCTTTCTGATGCTCGCCGTTGGAACGACTACGGCATCGCCTTACTCGAACAAACCCAATACGGCCTCGCAAGCGAAGCGTTCCGCCGGACCAGCGAGATCGATCCGTTCGACCCAAACCCGTTGGTCAGTGCGGCCATAGCGGAGTTGAGAACTGAACGCTACGGCCTCGACCGCGAGCAGTTGCGAAAGGCCATGGCGTTGATCGACCGCGCGCTGAAGCTAGACCCGTTGCGCGCGCGCTCGCGTTACTGGCGCGCGGTTGTCTTGCGGAGCGAAGGCAAACTTGCTGAAGCAACGAATATGCTCCGGGCCCTG
>Ga0193755_1000242_pt1 | contig 15571 bp, 21 predicted proteins | sample H1a2metaG_FD_144921 | JGI IMG/M metagenome (GOLD analysis project Ga0193755, IMG submission 144921) | Soil microbial communities from a riparian zone of the East river system, Colorado, United States - H1a2 | ecosystem: Environmental > Terrestrial > Soil > Riparian zone | place: USA: East River...
GGATTCGGCAACGATCATGCTTCCTCTCTTGTTGTTTTTCTAGGTCTCGATAGTGATAGTGAATGATCGCGGTCTTGCCGGCTTGCATCTGTGCGCTGGCGCACACAAACCGGCCCGTGGCCGCGGCGCCTTGCCGCGGGCCGCTCCAGACGCCGATACGGCGCTACGGGGACTTCGCGCTCGGGCGCCCGGCGCCGATCAGGCCGTTGCTTTGAGAAGAGATCCGCCTTCACTCTCCCAGCTGTCCTCGGCGCCGTGATCGGAATTCTCGAACCGGCCGGAAGCCTCTTTCCAGTTCGCCACCGACCACCAGCCCTTCAAATAGTCGGCGCGCCGGTTTTCATGCTTCAAGTAGTAGGCGTGTTCCCAGACATCGTTCACCAGAAGCGGGAAGTGGCCTTGCATCAGCGGATTGTCGTGGCCGGACGTGGAGTACACCTGGAGCTTGCCGCCGTCCTTCTGCGCTCGCGCGAGCCAGACCCATCCGGACCCGAAGAGCTTCACGCCCGCATCGTCGAATTGGGTCTTGAACTGCTCGAGACCGCCGAAGTCCCGCTTGATCGCGTCGGCCAAGAGGCCCGTGGGCGCGCGGTCTCCCTTCGGAGACATGGCCCGCCAGAACAAACTATGGTTGACGTGCCCCCCCGCGTTGTGATGCACGGCCGCCCGTATTTTCTCGGGTACCTTGGCGAGGTTGAGCAACAACCAGGCCGCCGTGCGCTTTTGCAGCTCGGGGAATTTTTCCAGCGCCGTATTCAGGGCCGTCACGTACGCGGCGTGATGCTTGTCGTGATGCAGCATCATGGTGTGCGCGTCGATGTGCGGCTCCAGCGCCGCATGGTCATACGGTAAAGGGGGAAGAAGGTGTTTCATCGGGCAAGCCTCCTGTTTGGCCTTCCAATCGTTCGGTCCAGCTTGCGTCGAGCGTCTGAATTGGATCGTCGCGGCTTGTTAGCTCGCGGCCGGAATCCTTCGCGCTGTTCGGCAGCCTGCTCCTCGGGAAGATCGACGACGAGTACCAGGTCGCCGCCGAACCGCGTGACGCCGAGATTCGCCATCAACTGCTGTTCCTGCGATGGAGATTCGGGCCGGAGAAAGCACATTGCCTGCCGTTTTCCAGGCTGCTTCATGGTCAATATATCCATGAGGGTGATCGCGCCGAATTCCGCGGAAAGCTCACCGATCGTGGATCTCAGGTTCGCAACGTTCTTGCACCCGGCCAGCGATTTCAACAGGTCTCGCATGACGTTCTCCAGTTTCGGGGCGGCCGGCTCGGGCTTGCCTCAGGCGGCCTTGCGCGCGCCGGCTTTACGCGCGCTGAAATACGCTTCGAGCTCGTCCGCGCTTCCTATCAGCGTGCCGTCGATGAAGACCTGCGGCCAGGTGCCGCTGCCGGAAACCGCGCGCAGCGTGCTCGAGGTGATGTTCTTGCCGAGGGTGATTTCGTCGTAGCGATAGCCGTTCGAATAGAGCAGCGCCTTGGCGCGCGCGCAGTGCGGGCAGCCCGGTTTGGTGAAAATCACCACGGGCCGGGGACCGATGGCCTTTGGATTGATGTAGCTCAGCATGGTGTCGGCATCGGACACCTCGAACGGATCGCCTTCCATCTCGGGCTCGATGAACATCTTCTGGATCACGCCGTCCTTGACCAGCATGGAATAGCGCCAGGAGCGCTTGCCGAAGCCCAGGCTGGACTTGTCGACCAGCATTCCCATGCCGGCGGTGAATTCGCCGTTTCCGTCGGGAAGCACGGTGATGTTTGCGGCCTCCTGGTCCTGCTTCCACTGGTTCATGACGAAGGCGTCGTTGACCGACAGGCAGACGATCTCGCTCACGCCGTTGGCCTTCAGCTCGTCGGCGAGCTCGTTATAGCGCGGCAGATGGGTGCTCGAGCAGGTCGGCGTATACGCGCCGGGCAGGGAGAACACGACGACGGTCCTGCGTTTGAACACGTCGTCGGTGGTGACGTCCTTCCACTGTTCGCCGGTGCGGGTTTTGAAGGTGACGTCGGGTACGCGCTTGCCTTCGAGACTCTTGGCGCTGGGCAGCATGTTGATCCCCACGAAGTCGTTCAGCGCTTCGCTGCCAGAAGGCCGATCAATATGCCGGCTGCGGCGACTATGCCGATAGCGGTCCACGGGCTGCCGTGCACGTAGTCATCGGCTTGCCTGGCTCTTTCGACCACCGGTTGCGACAGGTCGGCGAGGCTCGCCTTGGCGCTCATGACCCTCTCGGCGAATTTCGCCCTCGCCGCCGTGAAGCCTTCTCCGGACGCGTTTGCCGCGGCCTTGAGCAGGTCTTCGCCGTCGCTGACGATCGTCTTCAAGTCATCGGTCATCTTGCCTCTTGCTCGATTGAATTCATGTTGCATGGTGTGTCTCCTTCGATCTTTCGGCTTCTGAAAATACGGTGGCGGGGCCGAATCGCGCTCGACCCCGTCTCGTTACTTCATGGTTTCTTCACCGGGCCGTGTGAATGCCATCGGAACCCGGCGCCTTACGCGGGTCGCGGTAAGCCTTCCCCGCGACTATCCGAGGTTACAGCGGCGCATTTCCGCCGTCTGTCTGCTGGCACACAGACCTATGGATGGAGTGCCCGGCGAACCGGCGTCCTGGGCATCACGCTTTCGGCGGCGAATCGTCCAGCAGGTCGGACAGATCGTCGGCGTGCTCTTCTTCCATTGCGAGGATAGCCTCCAGCATCCGCCGCGTAGTGGAATCCTTGGCGCCAAGGTACTGGATCACGTCGCGGTAGCTCTCGATGGCGATGCGCTCCGCGACCAGGTTTTCCTTGATCATTCCGACCAGCGAATCGCCCTCGACGTATTCCGCATGGCTGCGGCTGGTCAGGCTGTCCGGAGAGAAATCCGGCTCGCCGCCCAGCTGCACGATGCGCTCCGCGAGCTGGTCGGCGTGTGCCTGTTCCTCGTTCGCGTGCGCGAGGAACTCGTCGGCGACGCTTTTTGCATCGATGCCTTTGGCCATGAAATGATGGCGCCGGTAGCGCAGGACGCAGACGATCTCCGTGGCGAGAGCATCGTTCAGCAGCTTCAGCACGGTCTTGCGGTCCGCGTCGTAGCCGGCGGTCACCGCCCCTTCGCCGATGTGCAGGCGCGCGCGTTTTCGCAGGGTTTGCACGTCGGTCAGTGCGTTCTTCTCCATGAGTATCTCCTTGGGGTTCGGTCGGACCGATAAAATTGTTCGGGCTCTTCGCAATTATCTTCGGTGTGGAGCGGTCCATCAGTGTGTTGGCGTACACAGGTCTTCGAAGCGAGCGGTGCATCGGTGCGCTGGCGTACACACAGCGCCGACGCGATTCGTTTGGTCAGTGTGATGGCGTACATACTCGGCGTCGCACTCGCGCTAATCTTGCTTTCCGATGCTGATATCGTCTGCTCGTTCCATCGATGGAGCCGTACAAGACAGGAGAAATCCCATGCGGGCTGAGAGGGCAGTACCCATTCCAAACACCATGCTTGCCGCATTGCCGCGCAAGCAGTACGAGCGCATGCGCGCCGGCCTGGAATCGGTCGCGCTGAGTTTCGGCGAAGTGCTGTACGAACCGGGCGCACGGATGCAGCATGTTTATTTTCCCAACGACTCGCTCGTCTCCCTGCTGACCCTGGTGGACAACCACCTGGCCCTTGAAGTCGGCATGGTCGGCTGCGAGGGCATGGTCGGCATTCCGCTGGCTCTGGGGAAGAATGTTTCGCCGATTCGCGCGCTGGTGCAGGGAGCGGGAACGGCGATGCGGATGAAGTCGGCGCGCTTTTCCGAGGAAATCCGGAAAAACCCGCAGCTGCAGCAGGAGGTCAACCGCTATACGGGTGCGTTGATGGCCCAGGTCACCCAAACCGCCGCGTGCAACCGCTTCCACGTCGTGGAGGCGCGCCTCGCCCGCTGGCTGCTGATGACGCGGGACCGCGTGCACTCGGACGCCTTCCGTCTCACGCACGAATTTCTGGGGCACATGCTGGGAGTGCGGCGGGTCGGCGTCACCATGGCGGCGCGCGCGCTGCAAAAAAGAAAGCTGATCGACTACAGCCGCGGCAAGATCAGGATCCTCGACGGCCGCGGCCTCGAGCGCGCCGCCTGCTCCTGTTACGAAGTCGTCAAGGACATGAACGGCAGCACGGAGTGTTAGCGGGGGCCGAAAAAAGGCCCGGAACGGGGTTGCCGTGCCGGGCCAGATACTTCAAGTGTTTATCAGGGAGGAGACATAAACACTCATTTGGATCATCCTCTTCCATTCTGCGGCGTTCTGTGCGTTTGCGTACGTAAAATGCAATATTTGGGGAGAACAACGAAGCGAAAGGAAGGCAATGCTGCGCTATACCGTTGTATTTCTTGTCATTGCGCTGATCGCCGCGCTCCTGGGCTTTACCGACATTGCGGCTGGCGCCGTCCAGGTCGCCAGGATCCTGTTCTTCATCTTTGTCCTCCTGTTCGTCGTGTCGCTTGTCTTTGGGTTGATGAAGCGCAAGTGAGCGCGCGAAAGCGCTTTCATTCCCTGAAAAAGCACATCGCCACTCCGGAAAATTATTGCCTTTCCGGAGTGGCGACGCTGAAGCTCTGAATCACCCCCGCTAGTTGACGGTCAAGGTCGCGGTGGCCGCGGCGGCGTTACTCCCGTTGCTTGTCTGCAAGGCCCCGGCAGGTATCGAGTTGATGTAGCTGCCGCTGCGAGGCGCGGTCACGTTCGCCGTCACCGTACAGGAGCCGTTGGCCGGGATCGAGCCTTCCATCAAGCCCACCTTCGAGATGTCGATGACGAACCACGCCGGCGAGCGCACGTTGCTGGGAGTGTGCAGCGGCTCGATGCAAGTACTGCTGATGCTGCCTGCGACCACCGTCACGCCGCTGGGCAATTCGTCGACGAACGGCAGGGCGAGGGTGGCGGCCGTGGCGTTGGCGTTGCCCAGGGTAATGGTAAGAGTCGAGACCCCGCCCGCATTGATGGTGCCCGGGCTGAAGGCCTTGCTGACCGTGGGCGCGACGGGAGTGACCGGGGGCACGCCGCAAGTGGCGGCGGCGACGGTATTGGAATCCAGCGTCACTGCACCATTTCGCGCCAGGGCTCTACCGGACACCTTTGCGCCGGTCTGGAGGGCGATGCTCGTGAGCGCGAGAATATTGCCAACGAACGTAGTCGTCGTGCCGAGAGTCGCGGAGCTGCCGACCTGCCAGAAGACGTTGCATGGCTGGCCGCCATTGATCAGCAGCACGGACGAGTTGCTCGCCGTGACGAGGGTGCTGCCTGTCTTGAACACCCAGACCGCACTGGAGTCGCCCCCGGCGTTGAGCGTGAGCACTCCCGTCAGCTGAGCCGAGGACGAAAAGCAATAGACGCCCGGCACGAGCGTCTTCCCGCCGAGGTCCTGGCCAGTCAAGTCGGAAGTGCAGGTCTGGCCGGCGAGATTGTCGTACGCAGTGGTGGTATCGCTCTGAGCCTGAAGCGCCACCGCATCGGCTGCATGTGTCGTCCCTCCGGCCACGATCCCGGGAGGAAAACCGGTGACCGCCGAGCCCGGGCTGACACCCAGGTTTCCGGTGATGACGCTCGGGCCGGTGTTGGTCACCGTCTGCCCACCCAGCACTGCGAAGCTCTGCTCCGTGCCCAGCGGTGGCGCGGCCGCGGCTGAAGCCGTGTTGGCTTGGCTGACTTGGTCCGCGGGCTGATCCCCGCCGGCTCCACCGCATCCCGCAAGGAGAACCGTCGTCGCCGCAAGCGCGGCCAACGTCGCAAACCACATCTTGGAGATTTTCATGACAATTCCTCAGTTGCATGCACCATCGACCTTCCCCTGAACGAGCTGCGGGTCGTGACCGCCGGCTCGGATTTGGGGAACCCCTCTCGTACACGCCGGGGATGTCACCGGAAATGTGCGAACCGATGTACAAGATAGGCGAGGGGGCGTCGCTGGTCTGTTCGCAATCGAACATGCTGTATGTGCGCTGGCGTACGAGGCCCTGCGAATCTGCAGGGCGTTCTGCGAGGCGGCGCCCCGCGGGGACGGCTCATCCTGTCGCGGAGGCGATCCTGATCATGTTCCCCCCCATCGCTCGCGGCCGCCGGGCCGCGAGCGATGGCGATTTGCGCGGCTTAGATACGACCCATCAGGAGCAGAACGACCAGCACGATCACGATCAGTCCGACGCCCCCGGTGGGCCCATAACCCCATCCCCGGCTGTGCGGCCAGGCGGGTATCACGCCAAGCAGCGCGAGCACCAAGACGATCACAAGTATCATTCCAATACTCATTGTCGACTCCTCGTTCAGCGGCCGGTGCCCGCGCCAGCGGCGCGCCGCGGCGGACTTCCGACCAGTGTTGCAATTGTCGCCGCCGCAATCGAAGACGGCTGTGCGCTGTCTAACATACGGAGAATTTTCGGTCCGGCCTGCCCGGGCGCCATATGTGCTTTGGCGCACAGACCGGAAGTTTGCGGAGGAAGACCATGCGAATCGACGCAGGGCAAGCTTGCGTCACCGACGGGGAGCGTGAACGGAAGCGGGGAGATCGAGATGACCCAGCATCGTGTCGCGGGCAACCGGAAGCAGATCAAGGGTGAGACGAGGGACCGCGGCAGGCGGGCCACTGCCGCGCTCAAGGTGGTCGCTGGAACGCGCGATCAACTCGGCGAGAAAATCCAGGAGGCAGACGGACTCTCGAACGAGGAGGCCGCGCGCCAGCTCGATGGTTTCCTGGACCGTAACCGCGACTGGGACCACTAGCTTCAGGTACAGCCGAACCGGCCGCAGGCCGGGCAGGGGCCAATCAGGCCAGCGCCACCTTCTGAGCATATTGGATTTCCGCCGAGGCCCTGCCGTCGCGGACGATCATTGCAATCTCGTGGGGCCAGATGGTGATGGCTATCTCGATTCTGCTCGGCTGCGCATGGCGGGCGACATTGTGCAGGGATTCGCGGTAAATATCGAAAATTGCCGCGGCATACTTGCCGGGCATTTCGAAACCGGCCGCATCCGTGATGGTCAACCCGCAAAAAATCCCGGTCCACTTCTGAAATTCGCGCGCGTACCACTCCAGCGTCGCCGTCATGCCCTGGGTATCGAGCAGGACTGGCCACAACTCTGAGACGACCTCATCGATCGACGGACTGGCGCCCTCCGCCTGCGACCGCGCGCCGTTCGTCCTCCGGCTTGCCTTGCATGACCGGGTATCCGCCTGAATGAAGGACCTCAGCTGCGTCTTGATGACCGCCAGGGTCTTCTCGAGCTCGCCGTATGTCGCGCACGCAGGGTGCGCGCGCCGGGCGCCCTTGCCGGGCTCAAAGCGCAGCGTCAGCTCTTTTCGATCGTTCATAGGACAGGAGCAACGATGCGATCTCCTGGCTCTTCTGCTCGGTGATGTCATACCCCGCGATGAAGATCGCCTGGTGCTCCGAATCGAATCGCCGGTGCCATAGAAACCACTTGCATGCGCCGTCTTTGCACCGCAAGCCGAATTCCAGCCGCTCGAAACTGTCTTCGGCCAGGAGCCGGTCCACCAGCGCGGCGGCGCCCTGCCCAGGCTGCTGCATCAATTCGGACAGCGGCCTGTCCCGCAGTTCTTGCACGGGGTATCCGAGGGTTCTCTCCCACGCCGGGTTGAGGAATTTCAGCTTGCCGTCGAAACCGATATTTCCCAGCAGGATGGGCGAAGAATCGGAGAGAAGGCCGTGCTTGCCGCGCATGAATTTGCGGCCGGTGACGCGGGACAAGGACTGGGTGTTGTTCATCACGGATTCTCCTGTCGGGCGAAAATATCTCTCTCGCCCCGGGACGCGCTGTGCGCCAGCGCACATAAGAAGGTGTTTTCACCTTCTCCCGGTCGTTTTTCTCCCGGCGGAGGTGACGGGATTCCGACTTGCGGCCCCGCTTCACCCGGAGCCTGCGGTCTTGCGGTGCAGTTGCCCCTCGTACAACGCCCGCACGGTCTCGATCGCGTCGGCGGCGCTCTTGTCCTCGCGGTAGCGCTTGACGCGCGCGAAGCGCAGGGCGAAGCCGCCAGGATAAGTCGAGCTTTGCTGGATTTCGTTGAACGCGATCTCGGCGACGAGTTCCGGCCGCACGTGCACCACGTGGCCCTCGCGCGAGACTTCCAGGGCGAGCAGCCGCTCGGTCTGCCAGGCGAGCATCTTGTCGGTCATGCCTTTGAAGGTCTTGCCGAGCATGACGAAGCCGCCGGTGGCGGGATCGAGCGCGGCGAGGTGCAGGTTGGAGAGCCGGCCCCTGCGGCGGCCGCTGCCCCATTCGGCCGCGATGACGGCGAGATCGAGCGTGTGCGCCTCCTTGATCTTGAGCCAGCCGGCGCCGCGGCTTCCGGCTTCGTACGGGGCCTGGAGCGATTTCGCCATGACGCCTTCGTGGCCGCGCGCGAGCGCCTCGTCGTAGAAGGCTTGCGCGGCGTCCCGATCGCCCGTCACGAGGCGCGCGATGACGAGATTCGCCGGCACAAACCGCGCGAGCGCGTCGAAGCGCTCCCGCGCGGGTCTCGGGGTGAGATCCCCACCCTCGGCGAGCAGGCAGTCGAAGAAAAAGACGCTGAGCGGATGCGTCGCGCGCAACGCCTCCACGTCGAGCCTGCGCCCGAAGCGGCGCATGGTTTCCTGGAAAGGATAGGGCGTGCCCTCGGGCCGCAGCGCGATCGTTTCGCCGTCGAGGATCAATTCGCGCGCCGGCATGTCTCGCAGCGCCGCGACGATCTCAGGCACGGCGGAGGTGACTTCGTTCAGGCTTCGCGTGTAGACGCGGATTTCGCCGCCCGACTTGTGCGCCTGCACGCGCGCGCCGTCGAGCTTCCACTCGAAGGCCGCCGTGCCCAGGCGTTCGATCGCGCCGGCGACATCCTCGGCGGCTTGAGCGAGCATCGGCTGAACCGGCTGGAACACCCTGAGCGCAAAGCGCGCAAGGCCCGCTTCGCCTTCGGCGAGCGCGGCTTCGGCGATTGCGGGAAGGCCGCCCGCCCGCATCGCCGCCGAGCGCACCCGCGCCGCCGGGAGCTCCGCCGCTTTCGCGATGGCGTCGAGCATGATCCCTTCGAGCGCGCCCTGGCGCAGCTCGCCGAGCAGCAGCCGCGCGAGAAAATCCTGTTCGGGCGCGCTCGCGCGGGCGAAAAGCTCCGCGAGCAGGCGCGAACGCCCGGCGGCGGAGCCTTCTCCCTTGACCTGCGCGAGGCGCGTGAGCGCGTCGTCGACTTGCGCAAGCGTGAGCCGGGGCGCGCTTGCGGGCGTCGCGGCGAGCGCGTCTTTCAGCGTCGCGTAGCCGATGCCGATCCTGCCCTGGCGCGTGTCGCCGCTGAGATACGCCACGCCCAGGGCGATTTCGGACGCATCGAGCCGTCGCAGGCACTGCGCGAGCGCGTCGATTTTCGCGAGGCGGCTGCGCGTCCCGGCGACGCGCTCGGAGGCGGCGAGCAATTCGGCGAGAAGCATTCAAGCCCTTCGCGATAAGATGGCGGCCCGTCGATCCGTCCCAGCCAAGTGATCCCAATCGTAATCCCCAGCGTCGCCCGGCTCAAGGAGCGGGTCGGCGAGGAGGTCGCCGTGACAGACTGGTTCACCGTGAGCCAGGAGCGCATCGACGCCTTTGCCGGCGCGACGGAGGATCACCAGTGGATCCACGTCGACCGCAGGCGCGCGGCGGAGGAATCGCCTTACGGGACGACCGTAGCGCACGGCTTTCTCACGCTGTCCCTGCTGCCGCACCTGATCGGGCAGGCAATCGAGATCCAGGGCATGCGCCTGGGGATCAACTACGGCCTGAATCGCGTGCGCTTCACCGGCCCCGTGCCGGCGGGCTCGCGCGTGCGCGCGCGCTTCCGGCTGGCAGCCGTCGAGGACATCGACCGGGGCGTGCAGCTGACGTGGAACGTCACCGTCGAGCGGGAAGGCGAGACGAAGCCGGTTCTTGTCGCAGAGTGGATCACGCGCCGGCACAACTAGCCGGGTGCGCGGGCTTTGCAGCCGATCGGTTCAGAAACGCTGTGAGCTCCGACGCGACTTCGTTCTGGCGTCCGACCCACAGGTGCCCTCCGGTAGGAAAGCTCAGGAAACGCGCCCCCGGAATGCGTTCCGCAGCCGAGCGGCTGCTCGGGTAAGTCCCGAACAAATCGTCCTCGATGCCGATGACGAGCGTGGGACTCGCGATTCGCTCCAGTTCGTGACGCGGGGACGAAGCGACGATCACCAGGTCGTTCCACAGGCCTTTGCGGCGCCGGCTGAGCGGCAGGCTGCCCCGCGCAATCCGCAGGATGCGTTCCCGTTCTTCGCTCGAGGCATTCTCGAAATCGCGGACCGGAGTGGCGAAGACTCTTTCCAGCATGGTGTCCCGCGCGAGCTTCATATTGAGCCAGAAAAAGAAATCCGATCCGACGATCCAGTCGAACATCAGGGAAGGCGACGCGGCCGGGTGCGCTTGCGCGCCCGGCGGAAAGAAAGCCGGAACGAGGAGGACCATCGCCGAACAACGCCTGGCGTGCCGCAGGCAGAATTCGATCGTCGAGGGCGCGCCCGCCGAGCCCCCGAGGATCGCCGCCCCGGGTAGTTTCAAAGCGTCGAGCAGGCAGGCGTGCGCGTCGGCCTGTGCCGCGGGCGATGCGTCGGCGGGCATGGGGGTGCGCAGGTATCCGAACCTCGACATCGCGATCACGGTGAAGCCGCGCTCGGCCAATGGGCGCCCGAATTCCAGGCCCTGGTCGAAACCGCCGCCTGCGCCGTGCACCAGGAGCACCGGCGCGCCCTTGCCGATGACGGCGTACTCGATCCGTCCGCACGGGGAATCGACGACTTCGCTGCCCGAGGAGGCCCGGGCTTCGGCGGCGCCGAGCTCGTCCCTATAGCCGAAATACGTGAACAGGGCCAACCCTGCCAGGACGGCGGCAGGAATGCCCAGGACCACGCTTCGCTGGATATTCATCGGCGATGAACGTATCCCATTGTAGTCAAGCGCGCCAGATACCATATTGGTGAATTCACTTCCCGACAGGACCCGCATACCAATGTGGGAAGCATGGGCTCTCGCTGCACTCGCCGTTCTCGTCTGGCTGTGGTTCGACAGCATGCGGGCGCGCGAGCACGCGCTCGCGGCGGGCTCGCTCGCCTGCGATCGCAACGGCCTGCAATTCCTCGACCAGACGGTGGAGTGCGTATCGCTTCGCCCGGCGCGCGACGGGAACGGGCGCGCGGCCCTGCGGCGCGTGTACCGGTTCGAATTCTCCGACAACGGCGACAACCGGCGCGCCGGCAGCATCGTCATGATGGGTGGCGAGGTAGAATCGCTCACCATGGAACCGTTCCTGTTGCAGTGAGTCTTCTGCGGTGAATCATGCAGAAATGGGTCGAAGGCACGGTTGTCAACCAGAAGCGCTGGACGCAGACCCTGTTCACGCTGCAGGTGGAGGCCGACGTCGCCCGGTTCGAGGCGGGGCAGTTCGCCAAGCTCGCGCTCGCGGTGGAGGGCGAGATGGTCGCGCGCCCGTACTCGTTCGTGAACGCGCCGGACGAGCGTCCGCACGAGTTCTATTACGTGACGCTGCCGGACGGGCCGCTCACGCAGAGGCTGCCCAGGCTGGAAGCGGGGGACACGATTTACCTTGCGCCGCGGCCGGCGGGGTTCCTCGTGCTCTCGGAAATTCCGGACGGCGAGAACCTCTGGCTGATGTCCACCGGAACGGGGGTCGGCCCTTTCCTTTCCATCCTGAAGACCGAAGGTCCCTGGCAGCGATACAAGCAGGTGGTCCTGGTTCACGCGGTGCGTCATGCCGGGGAGCTGACCTACCGCGACAGTATCGAGCGGCTGCTCGGCGAGCACCGGGAGCAGATGCGCGTGGTCTCGTTCGTGAGCCGGGAAAATAAACCGGGCGCGATCCAGGGACGCATCCCCCTCGCGATCGAGGAGGGCCGACTGGAAGCCGCTGCGGGCGTGGGGTTGTCTGCAAAGACCTCCCGGGTCATGATCTGCGGCAACCCGGAGATGGTGGCGGACACGAGCGAAGCGCTCGCGCGGCGCGGCATGAAGAAGCACCGGCGCCGCGAGCCGGGCCATATCGCGGTGGAGAACTACTGGTGAAGAAGACTTCGCTTGGCTTGCTGCTTGCGATCGGCGCGCCGGCGCTCGCTGCCTGCAGCATGACCCGTGTCGCGTATGACAACGCCGACACCATGCTGCGCTTCATGGTGCCGAGCTATATCGACCTGGACGCCGCGCAGGCCGATGACCTGACGCCGCGCATCGTGCGATTTCACCAGTGGCACCGGTCGAGCGAGCTTCCGGCGTACGCAGCCTTGCTGCGGAGCGCGAGCCAGCGCGCGGGCAAGGGAATCACGGCAGAGGACGTCGCGTGGGGGCTCGCCGTTGTGCGCTCGCGCTACCGCAAGTTCGCGGCGAAAGCGGCCGAGGACGCCGCGCCTGTGCTCGCGACGCTCGGGCCCGCGCAGCTCGCATCGCTCGAGCGCAAGTTCGCCGAAAACAACGAAAAATACGCGAAGAAATTCCTTTCTTCGGACGACAAGGAGCGGCGGCGCAGTCAGCTGAAGCGCATGCTCGAGCGCTTTCGCGATTTTGCCGGGGATCTGTCGCCGGACCAGGAGGCCCGCATCGAACGCTTCGCGCTCGATCACGAGCGCCACGTCGCGCTGCGCTACGAGGAACGCCAGCGCTGGCAGCGCGATTGCGTCGCGGCGCTCAAGGCTGAGCGCAAACCCGAGGAGCTCGGCAGGCAGCTCGCCGAGATGTTCCGCAAGCCGGAGCTGCGTCGCTCCGAGGAGTTCATTCGAGAGGACAAGCGCTGGGACGAAGACCTGGGACAACTCATCGTGGACCTCGACAGGTCGCTGTCGCCGAAGCAGCGCGCGCACGTGGTCAGGCGGCTTTCCGACTACGCCGAGGATTTCACCGTTCTCTCCGGAATGGGCAAGGAGGCCGCGTGAGCCCACCCCGGCTTTTGAACGGCCTGGCCGCGCTGATGCTGTTCGCGGCCTGCAGCGCGGCTTGGGCCGCAGGGGGCGAGCTCAAGCCCTGGAGCGGCGGCGCGACGCCGTCCCTCGCGCTGCGCGATCTTCAGGGCAAGGAGCACAAGCTCGCCGATTACCGGGGCAAGGTCGTGGTGCTCAATTTCTGGGCCACCTGGTGCGATCCCTGCCGCGAGGAGATGCCTTCCATGCAGCGGCTGCAGGACAAGCTCGCGGGCAAACCCTTCGCGATCCTCGCGGTCGACTACGGCGAGGGCGCGCCGCGGATCAACGACTTCCTGAAGAAGGTCCCGGTGCGCTTCACGGTGCTGCTGGACCGGGACACCTCCGCCGCGACGGCGTGGAAAGTGAAGGTGCTGCCCACGACTCTGGTGCTCGACCCGGAGCAGCGGATCCGCTATTCGGTGGTCGGCGACCTCGAGTGGGACTCACCTGCCGTCGAGAGCGCGATCAGGAAGCTCCTGCCGCCCGGTTGAAGCGCGACCGCGCGCCCTCTTGCATATAATGGGGCCCACGTCCGAACCCCACCGAACATTCGCAGGAGGATTCCATGGATAGACGTTCGTTCCTGAAGGCCGGCGCTCTGGTCCCGGCAGCGGCAGCGCTGCCGAAGCTCGCGCATGCGCAGCAGCTTCCGTTCGAGCCGCGGCAGGCGGAGAAATGGCGCACCTTCGAGGTGACGACCCGGGTCGAGATCGTCTTTCCCGAGGGCGCGACGCGCGTGTGGCTGCCAGTGCCTTCGGTGGACTCGGGCTACCAGAAGACCATCGACAACGCCTGGTCGGGCAACGCTCAAGCCGCGAAACTGATGCACGACGGCAAGCACGGCGCGGGGATGCTCTACGCCGAATGGCCCGGCTCCGAGAAGAATCCCGTGGTCGAGCTCTACAGCCGCTTTGCCACGCGCGACCGCGCCGTCGATCTGTCGTCGCGGCCCGCCTTCGCGGCGAAACTGGACGCGGGAGAACGCGCCTTCTACACCGGGGCGACCGAGCACATGCCCACCGACGGCATCGTGAAAAAGACCGCGCAGGACGTGACCAAGGGTGCGCGGACCGACCACGACAAGGCCAAGGCGATCTACGAATGGATCGTCGACAACACCTACCGCGATCCGAAAACGCGCGGCTGCGGTGTCGGCGACATCAAGACGATGCTCGAGACCGGCAACCTCGGCGGCAAGTGCGCCGACCTGAACGCGCTCTACGTGGGACTCGCGCGCGCCGTGGGCCTGCCGGCGCGCGACGTCTACGGCGTGCGCGTGGCGAAGTCGCAGTTCGGCTACAGGAGCCTGGGAGCGGGCACGGCGAACATCACGCGCGCGCAGCACTGCCGGGCGGAGGTCTATCTCGCCGGATTCGGCTGGGTGCCGGTCGATCCGGCCGACGTGAGAAAGGTCGTGCTCGAGGAGAAGGCGCAGCCGACCACCTTGAGCGATCCGCTGGTGCAGGCGGTGAGGCCCAAGCTCTTCGGCGCGTGGGAGATGAACTGGCTCGCGTTCAACACCGCGAACGATTTCGCGCTGCCCAACTCGAAAGGCGGCAAGCTCACCTTCTTCATGTACCCGCAGGCTGAAACCGCGCAGGGGCGCCTCGACAGCCTCGACCCGGACAACTTCAAGTACACGATGACGGCGAAGGAATTGAGCGCCTGATTCCCGCGCCCGGCTCGAAAACCCCCGGGCTGCCGGCCGGGGTGTTTCCCCGGGGGAATGCCGCGACAATGCGCACGTGACGGTCCTGCATTTTTCGCACGCCAACGGCTTTCCCGCCGCGTGCTATCGCAAGATGTTCTCCTATCTCGAACCCGCGTTCGAGATCGGCGCCATCAATACCATCGGGCACGACCCGCGACACACGGTCACCGACAGCTGGCCGCATCTGGTCGCGGAACAGATCGAGCACATCGAACGCCATCGCGGGCCCGTGCTCGGCGTGGGGCACTCGCTCGGCGGCTATCTCACCGCGCTCGCGGCCTTGAAGCGCCCGGCGCTTTTTCGCGCCATCATACTTCTGGATTCGTCGATCCTCGGGCGGTGGCAGGGGACGGTGTTCAAGATGGTGAAGCGCTTCGGACTCGCCGACCGCGTAACGCCCGCCGGCGCGACGCGCGGCCGCCGTGCCGAGTGGGCCTCCGCCGACGAGGCCTACGCGCACTTTCGCAACAAGCGGGCGTTCCAGCACTTCGATCCCGAGTGCCTGCGCGACTACGTGACGCTCGGGATGGTGCCTTCGCCGGGGGGCGTGCGCCTCGCTTTCGATCCGGGAATCGAGTACCGCATCTACCGGACCTTTCCGCACGGCCTCGCGGAGGAGCTGCCGCGCCTGCGCGTGCCGGCCGGGGTGATCTGCGGACGCGAATCGGCCGAATCGAGACGGACGGGGCTTGCGACGACGCGCCGGCATTTTCGCGTGACGCGCATCGCGGGCGGGCACCTGTTTCCGTTCGAGCGGCCGGAGGCCGCGGCGCAGGCCATCCGCGAGATGGCCGCCGAGCTGCTCGGAAGCGGCTAGATCGAGCGCTGGCGACGCCGCACCATCATGGAATCCAGTTTTTCCGCGAGAGCCTGCACTCCTTCGAGGTTGGGATTGACCGCGAGCGCG
>Ga0193755_1000244_pt1 | contig 15482 bp, 17 predicted proteins | sample H1a2metaG_FD_144921 | JGI IMG/M metagenome (GOLD analysis project Ga0193755, IMG submission 144921) | Soil microbial communities from a riparian zone of the East river system, Colorado, United States - H1a2 | ecosystem: Environmental > Terrestrial > Soil > Riparian zone | place: USA: East River...
CGACGAAAAGCGCGGCCTCTACACGGGATGGCTGCAGACCTCCCCGACGCTGGGGATCGTGCTGTCGCTCGGCGTGATCATCGGGACCCGCGGGATCCTCGGGACCGAGGCGTTCAACGCCTGGGGTTGGCGGATCCCCTTCCTCGTGTCGCTGCTCCTCGTCGTGGTGGCCATCTACATCCGGCTGCGGCTGCAGGAGACGCCGATTTTCCAGGAGATCAAGGCCAGAGGGCAAACGGCCACGCATCCCTGGAAGGAAGCGTTCACCGGCCAGAATCTCCGCTACGTGTTGATCGCCACGATCGTCGTGTTTGGCGAGGGGTGTGTCTGGTACTCGAGCCAGTTCTGGGCAATCTATTTTCTACAGACGGTGAGCAAGATGGACGTGCTCAAGTCCAGCATCATCGTCGGAGTAGGATTGCTGATCGCGACGCCGACCCTGGTCCTGTTCGGCTGGCTGTCCGATCGCGTCGGCCGGAAACCGATCATTCTCGCCGGATTCCTGCTCGCCGCCACCACGTACTACCCACTGTACGTGGTGCTCGGCGACGTCACGCAGCCCGGCGCAATCAGCTATCCGCTGGCCATTCTCATTGTCGCGGTACTCGTCTCCTACGTCGGCATGGTGTACGGACCGATTGCCGCGTTCCTCGCCGAGTATTTCCCCAGCCGGATCCGCTACACGTCGGTGTCGGTGCCGTATCACATCGGCAATGGCTGGGGAGGCGGCGCGGTGCCGCTCATCACCACCGCGGTCTGGACCGCCACGCAGAGCCTCGGCCTCACGCTCGCGTATTCCATCGCGGTGCCGGCGGTGGCGCTGCTCCTGTCGCTGCGGCTGATGCCGGAAACCCGGCACCGAAAGATTTGGGGCGCTTAGCGGAGATCCATCAGAGAGAAGGTCTTCCAATTCAGCAGAGCCAATCTCGTACCGTCGGGCGAGACCCGCATGAACGTAACGGCCGGCGTGCGGGCCCTCTCGAGGAGGTGTCCGGTGCTCGCGTCTGCACGCAGCACGCCCTGTGGAAGCGAATAGTGATAGAGCACCTGTCCATCTGGTGACAAAGCGACCGCAAGGTACGGGTCCCACGCGGAGGACTCGACGCGCCGCTCGAATTGCAGTGTCGCAGCGTCAAAGACGTCGAGCCCCAGCGCCAGGCGAGAACCTGTCGCATCCAGACTGAACCGGCTGGCGTACGACGCGGCGGCGGTGAGCGGCCCGAAGACGTCGCCCGAAGCGTCATAGCGCTGGAGTTGTTGACCCTGCCAGAGAACCATCACGCCACGATCATTCGACCGCTCCATCGTGACGTACCCCACCACTCCGTTGTTCCCCGCATCGGACCGAACTCGCTCGACGCCGCTCGACAAATCCACTTCCAGCAACGTCGTCTGGAGAAACGTCGCCCCATTCAACCGCACGAAGATCTTGCCATTGGCTGGAATTCTGACGAGTTCCGCTCGCTGGTCCATCGCAGCGTTCAAGGTTGTGAGTGGATGGACGACGACCGTGCGGGGCGAGGCGTTCAAATCCAGGATCCCCAGCGCGTGCAGATCGACCAGAACCACGACGAGCGTGTCGCCACTCACGGTGATATCGAAGTCGCTTGCAGCCCCGGGCAGCGGGATGCTATCGACCAACGTGAGGTCCGTCGCCGACAGCACCGCGACGTAGCTGGGATAGGAGTTCAGCAGGTAGATCGCGCCCCTGCGCTCATCGAAAATGAGGTCTCGAATCACACCGCCCATGGTTCTGGATTTTACTGCGCGAGCAACGGTAGGGAAAATCCGGAGGCTGTCCGCCGGCGTGACGATCGTATCGCTGACGAGTCCGACGCCGTCACGACTGAAGGCACGCACCTGGATTCCGCCGACCCAATCCTCAGGAATGGGGATATCAAGCCTGGCATTCAGACTCGGGGCTGATGTCAGCAGGGAATCGCGGCGACCCCAGGGCAACACCTCGCGATAGACGCCACTCAGCGCGTGATTGTCGCTCGCGTGGAGGTAGGCTGGAATCGTGTCGCCTCCGAAATACATGAGCTGCGCCTGGCCGTCGAAACCGAGCGACGCACTCACACGTGGTGGTGTACGATCGATCACCGACAGCGTGGCGAGTTGGGACTGCGCGCCTTGCCCCGCTGCATCGAACGCGCGAACCGCGACCGAGAGCGTCCCGCCGATGCTGCACTCGGGTGGAACGACGATTGGCACAATTCGCGTCGTGGTGATCACCAACTGCTCCCCGACGTGTCGCGATAGTCTGCATGCACCCGTGATGTCGATCTCCGTCTCCCAGAGTCCGACTGGGCTGCTCGCAGCGTAGGACACGGTGAGGGTATCGCCACCCTCGATTTCGCCCGCCGCGGGACTCACGCTGACCTGGCCGAACTGGGGGGGTCCGGCGCCAGAGGGGATGGTTGGTCCGCACGTGAATGCAACGGGTCCTGCCTGCTGCACCTCGCCGTTCTTGCTGTAGGTGAAGACGAAGCTCAGGCCAAAGGGAATCCCAGCCGAGAGTTGCCACTGGGCGTGACGCACCTCCGACGAATCGATAGAACTCGCGCCCCAGGATTCCCGGATCGTTTGAGCGGGGATGACGCTGGAATCGATGGGAGTCACCCGGTCCGGTCCCGCAAACACGTAGAGCTTCCCGTCACCCCAAATCGCGCTGCCAGGCCCCCGCGCGACTGCACGGAGTGTGACGAAACATTGAATCTGCGGGACGGTATCGTCGTTGAAGAAGGTTGGTCCCGTCGTCGACTCGATGCTGACGGAAACCGTAAACGGAGCTTCGGGCCCCGTGCTGTCGTGACAGGCCAGGACGGAAGTGAGGAGGACGCTGACCGCGGCGGCGCTCAGTCGCATCAACCGATAGGTACACCGCTACCGATCGGTGTGATCCCTCGGCGTGAGCCGGCTCGCCTTGACCCAGAACCAATCGTCGGGCAGCCCGAGCTTGGCGTCGCCCCGGATCTGCGCAGGGTAGCCATAGGTCGGATCGTAGGCGACCACGAGCACGTCGCTGCGGCGAGCGCCCTGCTCCACCGCGTCGAACAGCCCTTCTACTGTATAGCTGGACCAGGGCTCGCGTGGCGTGCCCAGCGATTTCCCTGCGGTATCGCGCAACGCCACGGCCACGCCGTCCCGGGTTTCGAGAATCGCCGGGTACGAGGGCCAAGGACAGAAACACCCGACCGCAACTTGGATTCGGTAGCTGCTGATGTGACGCGCCCGCCACGCCGCGCGGCGCGCCGCGACCTCCCGCAGCAGCGAATCGCGCTCTACCGGCGTCAGTGCGCCAGGCGAGTCTCGCTGCGGGAGTACGACGCGGGTGTCAGGCTCGAGCGACGGCGGCGGGGGCGGTGCCGCGCTCCGGCACCCCCCCACCACGATCAGCGCCGCCAGCAGACGGCTCGACATAGCGGCTAGACGCTTCCTGCTTTCTGCGCCCATTCCTTGCGCCGCTGCTCCACGCTGCCCGCAAAGTCCTGCCGGTGTTTGTTGAACGTCGCGGCGAGCTGATCGCTGTAGCCGTAGATCGCCCACGGCGCGCGCTGCTGCACAAAGGTGAGCAACTCGTTCACCTTCTTTTCCTTGCCCGCAATGGTGGCGGTGCCGCCATAGCAGGCGACGATCGCTTCGTACGTCTTGCCCGTGGGAATGAAGTTGACGGCTGTGCCGCGTGATCTTCTTGTAGCCCCACAGCACGTCGTGAAACCGCAAGACATTGAACGTGAAGAAGGTCGAACGCACGAGGAATTTGTTGCCCAGGCGCCACCCCGCCTTGCCCCGCATGAGCGAATTCTCGTAGTCGTGCTCGGCCTCGAGCGCGATTCCCAGCGGATCACCCCACTGCGCGACGCGCTTCCAGAGCGGATGCCGCTCGGGATTTCGCCACGCGCGCCACGCCGGCATCGCTTGCCACACGAACAGCAGCAGAAACACGATGCCGACACCGATCACGACGAAGCCGGCGCGGCGGAACGAATCGCTGTCGAGATAGAACGGATAGAACCTGGGCCGGAGTGAGCGCATGTCCTTGGTATCGAAGAGCTGCGTTTCGAGGTCGGACGTCCACGGGACGAGCTTCCCCTCGGCGACCGAGGGCTCGTCGGTGCCGGTCTTCACGACGAGGTAGCGATCGCCGAGGACGAATGCGTTGTACGCCCCCGCCTCTTCGCGGCTCGTCTCCACGCCATTTTGCGTGTGGACCGTGTATTCCCGGATGCCGGTGTCGATGACGCGCTCGGCGGTGACACGCGCGTAGTACCGCGGCGTGCTCGTCACATCGCCGATCGAATCGAGATCCGCCTGCGCGAGCGCGTACGGCCCGCTGAGGAAGTTGGCGATGTAGCGACGGTCGCTGGTCGCGACCACCACGAACCCGACGAGGACGAGAGTCCACACGACCACACGGCGCAGCGACGTCGCGCGAATGCGTCCGGCGATCCAGCCGTCCATGGGATTCTCTCTGGCGAAGAGTGGGCACACTATAGCGAACGCCATCCGGCGAAGCTACCATAGCGTTATGCGATACTTCCCTTACATCTCCGTGACGGCCCTCACGCTCGTGGCGGCGGGGGCGTGTGAGAAGCCGGGGCCGAAGCCTCCCCCCGCCGGTGCGCCGGACATCCACAACCCTGCCGACCCGGGCTTCGCACAGCAGGCACCCGACAGTTTCCGCGCGCGGTTCTCGACGACCAAGGGCGACTTCGTCATTGCCGTCCATCGCGACTGGGCGCCGCGCGGCGCCGACCGCTTCTACAACCTGGTGCACGCAGGGTTCTACGATGGTGTGCGCTTCTTCCGGGTGCTCCCCGGCTTCATGGCGCAGTTCGGGATTCACGGCGACACGGGGGTCACCTCCGCCTGGCGTGAGCGGCGGATTCCGGACGACCAGATGCGGCGCTCGAATCAGCGCGGCGTGGTGACGTTCGCGACCGCTGGACCCGGCACGCGGACGACGCAGGTCTTCATCAACTATCGCGACAACTCCCGGCTCGACGGCATGGGCTTCACACCGTTCGGCGAGGTCGTGGAGGGCATGGCGGTGGTGGATTCGTTGTACAGCGGCTACGGCGAGGGCGCCCCGAATGGGCGCGGACCCGACCAGATGCGGATGCACATCGAGGGCGAGAAGTATCTCGCCCGGCAGTTCCCCAAGCTCGACAAGATCAAGAAGGCAACGATCGAATAGCCTAGGGGCGGACGAGTTGCCGCAGCCGGCCCTGCGCCTCACCGTTCGTGGAATCGCGCCGAATCGCTTCGCGGAATGAGGCGATCGCGGCGGCCGTGTCGCCCTTCATCAGGTTGATGTTGGCGCGGAACGTCGCGAGGTTCGACGACGCCGGGAACTGCTCCTCGTTGAGCGTCAGGATCGCGAACGCCTCGGCGAATTTCCCCACGCGCGCGAGGCGGAACGCCGCGATATCGAGCGTCGGCTCGCCGAAGTCGTAGGACGCGCGGCCGTAATAGCGCTCGCGCAAACCGCGATAGGCGCGCGCCGCAGAATCCGCCCCTGACGTTTGGGCCGTCTCCTGCATCAGCTGCTCCAACCCCATTGGCCGGCTCACCCCGCGATGACAGGTCTGGCACGTCACCTCGACGTGGCTCGTCATCTGCGCGTGCTCGGGCAGCGTGTCGAGCCGCCGGTTGATCTCCTCCACCATCCGCATCATCTGCCGCGCCGTGAGCTTGGTGCGCTTCTCGTCCTTGGCGAAATCGAATTGCGCGAGCGGCTGCCCCTCCTGGCCGACGTGGCAGAACTGGCAGCGCACGCCGAGCGCGCCGGCGAAGTTGCGCATCATCCCGACGACCTGCATGACGGGCGTGTTTTTCGGGATCACTTTGACGTTGATGAGCGAGTCGGGAGGAAAGTGGCCGGGAGCCTGCGCAGCCATGGCGGCAGGGGCGGCAAGGGCGGCAAGAGCGGCATGCAGGATGAGCCCAGCAGTCAGGACGAAAGGTCGGTTCATAAGCTCAGTTTTACGTCGCATTGCAGAATCACGCCATAACCGGCTGCGGCCCCTCACCCATTCCTGACGGTTGTCTTGAAGCGCGGAGTCGTTGAAGGCTAGTTGACGCGTTCAAGGAGATTGAATGTGACCATCGAGGATTGAAGTGTGACCATCGACCCGTTGTTTTGGACAGGCTAAAGCCTGTGCTCGGCCAGCACTGTCCTAAAGGACAGGGCGACACGCTCGGAGTCGGAGACATGTCGGCTCACCAAATCTTCATTCACCTGGCTTGGACGACTCACGATCGCCTGCCGATGATCAACGCAAACACGAGCGCATTTCTCGAGGACTTTTTCAAGAAGACGGCGGCACGCCATGAAGTCGATATCGTCGAGTTGGCGATTGTGAAAACGCACGTCCATATGGTGGTTCGAACGCCACCGCGGTTGGATCTGCCGCGACTTGTCCAGTTCTTCAAAGGCGGGAGCAGCTTTGCCGCGAGTCGCCTCCCTGGCAACGTGCTCGGTCTTCGGTGGGCACCCGAATACTCCGCGACGAGCGTCGGGCCGCGTCAACTGGACACGGTCCGACAATACCTGCGGAAACAGGCGAACCACCATCCCGGTGAGGGGATCGAAGCACCTGTCCTTTAGGACAATGTCGGCCGAGCAAACCCTTTAGGGTGTGAACAAACAAGACGAAGCGCGCGTTTGCCCTAGTCCCCCTCATGCCCTGCCGCGTGATGCTGCTGCCGCTGAAACTCGAGGAACTGGTGAATCGCAGCCACCGCTACCGGATCGCCGCTCGTGATCCGCACTTCCCCGCCCCGTGGCCGATCGATCTCGTCATAGCTGATCGCGCCGCGACGCGCCACCATCATCCCGGTCCCGGGAACGGTCTGGGCGTGCACCGCGAAGGGCTTGGTGAAATCGCCCGCGCGAAACGCAGCCTCGATGTCGTGCAGGTGGGCGCGAATCGTGGCGATGGCGGCGGTGTCGGCCGGGTCGTCGCGCTCGAGCACGACGCGGCCGCCGTCGGGGAGGTCCTCAAAGACATGCGCGGAGGTGTACTGGTCGACGCCCATGACGTGCGCGCCGCGTGATTGCATCGCGGCGAAGTCGGACGAATCCCCGGATCGCTTACAGCCCCCGCCTAGGAGGGCCGCGCCGAGCCCGAGGACTCCGATCGATAGCCGAGTCTGATCCATACCACGCATAGGGCACCGTTGAGGGCGAGGCCGAGCGCCGGCTTCACGAAGGCGAGCGCGGTCGCCGTGGCGTAGACGAGAAGACCTACGTAATAGGTCCGCTGTATGTTGGCGACCGTCTCGGCCGTCACCTCCTTGCGCAGCAAACCGCCGTTCACAATCGCCCGGAACAAGACGTTCCAGCACAGGGCGTTCGCGACCATGCTCGCGCAGTAAAACGCCGCCGCCGGTTTCGCCTCGGCGGTCGCGAGGTTCTGCGCCAGCACCGCCGTGGGAAACGGGATGAAGGTCACGGTGAGCAACAACAGCCCGTTCGCAAAGAGCAACGGATAGTTGACGCCCCGCGCCATGCGCAGCAGCTCGTGATGATTCACCCACATGATCAGGATGACGACGAAGCTCAGCAGAAACGCGATGTAGGACGGCCACAGGGCCAGGAGTTCCGCCCACAGTCCGTGGTCACCGTGTGGAACGCGGATTTCGAGAATCAGCAGCGTGATGGCGATCGCAAAGACGCCGTCGCTGAAGGCTTCGACGCGGGAGGGACTCTCAGTCATGCTCACAAAGATGCTTTTTCCGGCTAGATTCCGCTCACACACACCATGCTGGGGGCTGGACCATGCATCGCGCAATTCACACTGTGTCGTTTGCTCTGATCGCCGCGGGATTGAGCGCGTGCGGCAAGGACTCGAGTGGTCCCACCGCGGGCTTCGAATGCCTGGGCCAGCCACTGCCCACGACCGCGCCTGCCTCCATCACGTTTATGGGACAAACGAAAAGCGGCCTGCTCACGCAGAACGCGCTTTCCGGTGTGGAGGTCATCGTCTCTCGAACCGGCACCGACACGGTCGGCGCAGACACATCCAGCACACCCGGCCGCTTCAGTATCTCATTCCTGACGGGCGGCACCCCAGTGGATGGGCATCTGCAGCTCACGAAGAGTGGCTACCTGTCGACCTACGCCTATCCGTCGCGCCCGCTCGTGGCGAACGACAGCGTGGGCGTGCTGATGATCACCAGCTCGGAGTTCACATTCGTGGCTTCGGCCGCTGGGGTCACGCCGGTCGCGGGCGATGGATTCATCGGCGTCGTCGTGAAGAACTGCGCCGGCACGCCGCTCGCCGGGGCGACGGTGTCGAGCAGCCCCGCCGGCACCGTGAAGTACAACGTGGGTGGCGCGCCGAGCTCGACCGCGACAACCACGGCGGCCGACGGCGTCGCCTACATCGCCAACGTCAACGCGGGCAACGTGACGGTGATGGCGAGCGCGAGCGGGCATACGCTGCGGCAGCACGTGGTGAATGCACGAGCCAACGCGATTACACTCACCGAGATTCAGCCGTAGCAAGAACGATCAACTCCGGGCACCCGTCCACGAGCGGACCCCGCCCGAAGTCCCCGTAGATCTCGCGCGTGCGAAAGCCGGCGCGCGCGAGCAGGTGGCGGAGCTCCGCCGCCAGATACCACCGCATCTCGAACGCCTGCACGTATCGCTTGCCGTCGACGTAGTAGATCAGCTCGGACTCACTCACCTGATCGACCCAGCGCACGCGCGCGATCCGGTAGCTGCGACGAAGCCGGCGCCCGTCCGGGAGCCGCTGCTCGGGCGTATCCTCCCGCTCGACCCCGTCCGCGCTCACGAGCATGTCGAACCGCGGATTGAAGACGTCGAACACCAGGCGGCCACCGGGCGCCAGATGTTGCCGCGCCGCGGCGAGAAACTGCAGCTGATCCTCCTGGGTGATCAGATGCTGCACGACGCGAAACGGCGCGGTGATCAGCGCAAACGTCCCGTCGAGACTGAAGCTGCGCATGTCATGCTGCGCGAGCGTGACGCGGGATTGCACCGCCGCCGGCTCGGCGGCGAGCGTCGTGCGGCAGCGCGCGAGCATGTGCGGCGAGCTGTCGATCCCGGTGATCGTGTAGCCGGCGCGGGCGGTCGGCAGCAGGATGCGGCCCGTGCCGCAGCCCACCTCGAGCACGCTGCCCCCAGCCGCCTTGGCTTCTGCGACGTAGAAGTCGAGATCTTGCCGCTCCAGATAGAGCGGCACGTGGTCGTAGAGCAGTCCGAAATCAGGGATGTCGTCGTAGGGCGAGGCCACTAAGGCTTGATCTTAACCGTCAACACCCTCCCGTCGCGAGAGACCTCGGCTTTGCCTGCACGCAGCGAAACGAGCGGGGACTCGATCTGCACATCTCCCTCGGCACCCGTCGTGACTTTCACGGTCGAGTCGGCACCGACCACCGCCCGGAGCACCTGGGCGTTCCGGTCCTGCACCACGGGCGTGTTGAATGTCGCCTGGAAATCCCCCGCGCAGGCCTTTACCCAGCGCGTGTGCAGCAGCACGCCGGGCTCGACCTGGAGCAGATTCTGTGGATCGATCCCGCAGAGGCCGAGGTAGCGGCCTTCCACGGTGACGACGAGCTGCACCCCGGGGACGTTGAGCACGCTGTCCACCTGCGCGCGCCGGAATGCCCGCAGCCCGGCCACACCCGAATCGGCCGCATCCCGCAGCTTGCCCATGACGAACGTCGACTCCGCCTGGCGGCGCAGCGTTACCTCCTGAGATCGGTAGCCCACCGCATCGGCGAGAACGTCCTGCAGCGTGAGGTTGTCGTGCATCAGCCGCGTCTTCCATGCCGGCCCTTCGAGGGCGTCGAGCAGCAGCCCGAGCGCGGGACCGGTGGCGTAGTAGCGCAGCCGAATCGACTGCGTCGCGTTTCCAGTGAGCGTGTGGAGCCCGGAGAGCTTGTTCTGCTGGATGCGCACCGCACCGACGCGGTCGGGGAAATCCCGCAGCCGCGCGGCGAGCTGCACCGAGCGGACCAGGGTGTACTCCGCGAGCCCCTCATTCAGCTCCGCCATCTGCTCGAACTCGGCCAGCTCGGCGCCGAGCGCGCGGTGGCGCGATTCGCGCACCGCGAGGAACTGCCGGGCGAGCGCGCGCCGGCGCGCTTTGGCCTCGGCCTCGTCGGCGGCCGCCAGGATCCGTCCCTCGAGCGCCATCCCCGCTTCATTCTGCGGATCAAAGACGGGATAGCTCGTGACGAGAAACGAGTTCTCCCCCTGGCCGAATCGCCGGCCCTCTTTTTTCATCGCCGCTTCGAAGACGTGGAACGCCTCGTGCGTCGTAAGGCCGACCAGCGAGGCAACGCCCTGCGAATCGCTGACGACGACTTGCGCCGTAGGACGCCCGGCCAGCTCGGTCCCGGTGCTCGCCGCGCCGCGGTCCGCCGCCGACTGCCAGCCGCTGCCCTCGAGGCCGGCGATCGGCAGGAACCCTTGCGGCAGCGTGCCGCGCCACCCGAGCACCAGCGTCCCTTGCCCGGGGACGACGTAGAGCACCGGAATCGTATCGGGCCGGAATCCGGGCCAGATCGAGTCGCCCAGCTCCGCGCCCAGCCGCACGACCCACTGGTGCGCCGTGGCGATGGTGGGAGTCTCGGGTGGCGGTCCTTGAATCAGTGCAAGACAGAGTGCCGCGGGTACCACCGGATTCCCCCTTCGGGTTTGATCGCGATGTAGAAATCCGCGCCGTTGTCACCGCCGCGGATGATCAAGGTGTCGCCGCTCTGCACGAGGTCGCGCTCCAGCACCGGTGCGCCGTCGAGCGTGGCCCGAATCGCGCGACCGGCGTGGATCTCGAGCGCGAATGCGCCCGCCGGATCGACCCCTTCCACGGTGTAGTGCACGGATGATCGGACCGGCGCCACGATCATGAGGACGAGGGCGGCGGCGAGTGCCGAACGGATGGCGGTGCGCGGCTGACGCACGCACACGCTCACGACATCCATCACAGAGCGCCAACTCTTCTCATTTCCATACAACTCGGCGAGGTCGCCCTCGAGCGCCTCGAGTTTCGTCGGATCGCAGATCCAGCGCAGCAGACGGCTCATGCGTGTTTGGGGATCGGCTGTGCGAGCCGCGAGCGGATGCGGCCCATCTGCCGCAGCGCGGTGAGGCCCGGGGCGGTGACGCGGAACATGCGTTTGCGGCGCCCGCCGCGCTGCGGCGTCGCCTCGCCCCACGTCGAGCGCACGTAGCCTTTGCGCTCCAGGCGGTCGAGCACCGCGTAGACCGCGCCGAGCGCGACCGCGCCGCCCGTTTCATCCTCGAGCCGCTGCTGCACCGTCACGCCGTACGCCTCGTCCCCGAGACTCGCTGTGGCGAGCAGGACCAGCTCTTCAAAGCCTGCAAGACGTTTCTTCATGCGGGAGGGAGAATATTCTATAAAGTAGAAGAAATCAAGCACAGATACGCACGGCCTGGAGATGGTCACATACCGCGATTTCCCGAACAAAGCCCATATGACCCGCGCGGGGCTTGCGTCCCACCCCATGCTCCCCCGCGCCCTCGAATCCGTTTCCCGGAGGGCCGCATGCATCCCACGAACCGCACCACGCTGCTATTCGCGACGCTCATCGGCGTCGCGGCCTGCGATAAGAGTGCACCGACCGGGGCGCCAATCCCGCCTGCCCCGGCGATTCCCGCGCCCGAGTTCAGGATTGTCCCTGCGACGCTGGGCACGCCGCTCAGCAGACTCACCATGGCCCAGCGCCGCCAATTCGACATCGGCCGCGCGGTATTCCAGAACGTATTCACGCCCGAAACGGGCCTCGGCCCGCTCTTCAACGCGGTCAGCTGCGCCTCCTGCCACGAGGAACCGGTCGTTGGCGGCAGCGGCAGTAATGATGAAGAGGAAGGCGGCGAGGACGTCGAGCTGCACGCCACCGCGTTTCATGGCGGCACGGCGCAATGCGACGCGCTCGCGGCGGTCGGCGGCCAGGTGATTCAGAAGCAGCTCACCCCTGCCTTTGGCGCGTACACGAACCTCGCGGCGGAGCCGGTCCCGGCCGCCGCGACCGACTCCGGTCACCGCACGACACCCGATCTCTTCGGCTTCGGACTGCTCGACGCGGTGCCCGATGCCGAGATTCTCGCCCGCGCCGATCCGCTCGACCGCGACGGCGACGGGGTTTCGGGACGGCCGAACCGCACGGCCGACGGCCGCCTCGGGCGGTTCGGGCGCAAAGCGCAGGCCGCGACGCTGCGCGAGTTCAATGCCGAGGCATTTGTGATGGAGATGGGCGTGACGAATCCCGGCAGTCAGGTCGAGCAGACGATCGCCGGCGAGCCGTTCCCACCCGGCATTGATCCGCTGCCCGAGCCGGAGATCGGCGCGGAGCAGCTCGCCGCCGTGGATGCGTTCGTGCGCTTCCTCGCGCCGCCGCCACGCGCGCCGCTCGGTTTCGTGTCTGCCCATGGCGCCGTGCTGTTCAGCAGGATCGGCTGCGCGTCATGCCACACGCCGGTGCTCGTGACGGGCGCCAGTCGGATCCCGGCGCTGCGATTCCGCTTCGTGCCCGCCTTCACCGATCTGCTGCTGCACGACATGGGGCCCGATCTGGCCGATATCTGCCTCGGCCAGGCGCTGCCGTCCGAGTTCCGGACCGAGCCGCTCATGGGTCTGCGGTTTCAGGCGGCGTTTCTGCATGACGGCCGCGCGGCGACGATCAGTGATGCGATCGACCTGCACGGCGGCGAGGGACTCGCCGCGCGCAATCGCTTTCTGCGACTCGGCAGTTTCGAGCGGACGGCGTTGCTCAGATTCCTGGGGAGCCTCTAAGGATTATTTCCTGACAAAGGTCACCGTCGCCACCGGCTTCACGCGGCCGTTGACGACGAAATGGCGCGTCGCGGCCCGGGTGGTGGGCTTCTTCGGATTGGCATCCTTGTCCGGAGCTTTGTAGGTCTTGCCGTCGTCGCCGCCCGAGTCGTAGGCGGGGAGCGTCAGGGTGCGCCGCGCGACCCACGCGCCATTCTCGATCAGGTTCACGCTCGCCGCGCCGGTGAACCAGTCGGGACTCGGCGCCACCATGTTGACGACCGAAACGAGCGGGTGCGCCGGATCGACGCGCACCGTCGCGACCATCGAGTCCTTCCAGTTCTTGAGACCATGAGCGCGTTGCCTTGATCGATCGCGGTCTTGATCTCGGTGTCGAGCGGCGAGTGCTTCCCTTCCTCGGACAGCCGCTCGAGCCCCGGCGTGGGCCGGCGGCCCACCGCGAAGATCGAGTACTTCGCGTTGTGCGACGCGCCGATCATGCCGGAGAAATGCGCGCCCGACGGATACTCGAAGGGGTGCGTCGTCTTCGTCCAGGTGCTCTTGATGATCACGGTGTATTCGGCCGGGACGGTCGGCATCGCCGGGGGCGCCGGCGGTGCGGCGGCGGGGGCACTTTTCGATCCTTTCCCGCAGGTCACGACAAGGAGAGGCGCAATCAGGTATAGCGAGCGTAGGGCACGCATGACGGTCTCCATTACGCGGAAGGGGTTCCCATCGGAACGACTTCAATATCGCACTCGGAGCACGATTTTCCCTGCACGAGTGTGGCGCCGCAGCGCCTACGACGCTCTAAATGACATAACGGCTTCAGGGTACGTGATTACCTGGCGACGGGCGTCTTCCGTTCCAGCATTCCAATGATGAACGCGAATAGCGCGTAGCCCACGATCGCGGTTGCCGCCGCGGCATTGGCGGACGCGGGTGGCGGCCCAAAGAACACGTAGACCTGGATCGCGAGCATGATTACGCCGAACACGAGGAAAGCCGTCCGACGCGCGGGACCCAGCTTAAAGTAGAGCCACATCCCGCCAAACAGCGACGCGGCCTCGAGGCCCATGGCAAGCGCCGGCAGGTTCCAGAGGCCGAGTCCGACTTTGGCGGTGTTGTCGTACAGCGCCAGATCGGGCCGGTGCACCAGGAAGTCGAGCACCCAGTGCGAGAAGACAGCGATCCCAATGATCGTCGCCGCTCGCCGGCTGCCGCCACGCGCCAGGAATCGATACGCGAGCGCAGCGACGACGGACCACGCGAGCGCGGCGACCAGGCTGTGCGTGTACGGCATGTAATAGAGGTCGAGCGGATTTGACGCGGTGAAGCCGGGAACGATCCGAACCTTTTCGATGCCGAGCAGCACGAACGGCGCCCACAGGACGTCGAGGAGCTGCACCGCGATGAAGAGGAGCCAGAGTGGGAGCTCCGGCTCCAGCTTCTTCGCCGCAAAGCCGACGCCGTAATGGCCGACGAACATGAGCAATCCCTACGGTGTGGCCTTCTTGTGGCGCGGGTCGTCGTTCTCGTTCACGTAGGTGATCGCGAACGGCCCTTCCCCGCTCACCTGCACGACCGTCACGCCGCGGGTCGCCGCGAAATGATGCGCGTCGGCAGGCGCCGTGATGAACCCGCCTGCGGTGAGCTTCATGGCCTTCGCCAGTTTCAATGTGTCACCCATGCCCACGAGAAACGTGCCGGAGAGCACCGTGACGTGCTCGTCGGTGGGATGGAAATGCGGCGGGAACCGGAAGTGGTCGGGGAACCGCAGCCGAATCGTATAGACGGCGGCCTTGCTCGGATCGCCCTGGATGAGCGCGAACCGGACGCCGGCCGGGAGGAAGTCGGGACCGGGGCCCCACTTTACCGCCATCGAGGATGCAACCTGGGCGTGAGCGGTGTGCGGGAGAGCGACGGCGACGGCACCAGCACACAGTGCAAGGGAAACAGCGCGCATTGAGAGGCTCCGAGCTGAGAGAGGTGCGGCGGAGCATAACCCGCAGCGGACGCCCGGCAAGCCTAGCGTTTCAGACTGTGCTCATTTCGCAGGCTCATTGATCATGAAGCGCCAGATGCGCCAGCCGCCCGCTTCCCGCCGCCAGACCGTCAAGTAGCGGCCGGTGCCGTGGATCGGCGCGCCGGTCTTCGGCAGCTGAATCTCTTCGTACGTTCCCACGTCGACCGCATGATCGCCGGCGACGAAGAAGTCGGCGCGCGTCAGGGTGAGCGACGGGATCGTGTACTTCGCCATCTCGTCGATCACCAGCGCGTGGACGGCCGCGCTGTCCAGGTCGCGTTCGCCCGGAAACAGGAAGCGCACGTCACCGGAGAGCTGACGCAGCGCCATGGCCGTATCGCCCTGGAGCCACGCCTGGCGGTATTCCTCCAGGGCCGTGTTCACCGCCCCGCTATCACCGGCGCTTTTGGTGACGAGCGGACCCCGGCACGCGGGGATCGCGAGAGCCATGAGGAGTGTGCACCTTCCCGACATTGCGGTACTCCCGAGAGAGACTGTAGAATCCGACCAATGATACGGTGCATCCCTTCGCTCCTCTTTGCAACGTGCGTCGCCGGTCTCTCGGCGGCCGCCGCTCAAGCCCCTACTCCCGATTACACCGCCGCCGACGTGCGATTCATGTCGGGGATGATCTACCATCACGCGCAGGCGATCGTGATCGCCAGATGGGCGCCGTCGCATGA
>Ga0193755_1000245_pt1 | contig 15454 bp, 12 predicted proteins | sample H1a2metaG_FD_144921 | JGI IMG/M metagenome (GOLD analysis project Ga0193755, IMG submission 144921) | Soil microbial communities from a riparian zone of the East river system, Colorado, United States - H1a2 | ecosystem: Environmental > Terrestrial > Soil > Riparian zone | place: USA: East River...
GAGGGGCAGGGGGGGCAGGGGGGGCAGGGGGAGGGCGCCGGTCGTTCTGGACGCCGTATCCCTTGGAGGCCACTTCGAAGTCGTCACTATTCATCCAGGCGGAGCGGATTCCTGACACGGCGCTCTCCCAGCTATTGGCGGAGCGTCTGTCGTGAGTACCGCGGACCTGCAGGATCTCCGGCGCGTCGTCGGAGCAGTGACGCGGCTCAAGGGTGAGACGGTCAAGCATGTCACGGTGCGCTCCGACGTGCGGCATATCAAGGTGGAATTTGAGAGCGGGCTCATTCTCGTCATTTCGTCCGAGCGCGACGCGCAGGGGCGTCCCCGGCTCGAGGTCGATGTGGTCGAAGCGACGCAGGACTCGGGGCTGAAGCAGCAGATCGAAGTTCGGTTCGACTGAGGTTGCTCACGTGCCCGACGAGCGCCTGCGGTTTCAGGAGTTCGGCTTTCAGCGGCTCGCCAATGGCCGCTGTCGCGCCAAGGTGGTGCTGACGTGGTCTGATGGTCGCCGGTTCGAGGGCTCCTCCGACGGCGTATCGTCCCAAACCGGCGAGCTGCGCTGCTGCGCGGTAGCCGCCGTGAACGCGTTGGAGCAGGCGGTGCAGCCGCGGCTCACGTTCGAATTGCTGGGCGTGAAAGCGGTGCGTGCGTTCGATGCAACAGTAGTGATCGTTTCGCTGTCGGCGCGGGCGGAGGAAGTGACCCGGCTCGTGGGATCGTGTTTGACCGAAGTGGATCCGCCCCGCGGCGCGGCGCTTGCAGTGTTGAATGCGACAAACCGTTTACTCGGGAATTATCTGGCGACACGATGAGACGACTGACGGCATTCTGGCCCTCGATGATTGGTGCGGCGGCGGCGGCGACGCTAACCGCATGCGCTGGTGCACATATTCCCCCGGCTCCCGTCACGGCGGCGGCCGGCGTAACCACGCGCGACAGCTCGGCGGTGCAGCTCGGCACGGCGCTGGCGACCGTGGAGCAGGACTCCGCGGCCGATCAGTCAGCGCTGGACAGCCTCCATGAGCGGTCCGCTGACTCGCTCTCGGCCCCCCGCACCAACGTGGCGGTCCGCGGCGAGGACGTGCGCCAGGAGGCCCAGGATCTGTTCGGCAGTGAGGCGACCACCACCTTCGACATCGACGTCTCGAACTTCGCGGGAAACCGCCGGGTGCTCGAGTACTTGGAGTTCTTCCAGCTCGATGCGCGTGACCGGTTCACGATCTGGCTGTCGCGGCTCGGCCGCTATGAAGGAATGATTCGGGAACGGCTGCGCGCCCGGGGCCTGCCCGAGGATCTGGTGTATCTCACGCTCATTGAAAGTGGCTTGTCGAATACCGCCGTCAGCCGCGCCCGCGCCGTAGGGATGTGGCAATTCATGTCGTCGACGGGACGGGGGTACGGCCTGGTGATCGATCCCTGGATCGACGAGCGGCGCGATCCCTTCAAGGCGACCGACGCCGCGGTCAACCATCTCCAGGACCTGGTCCAGCGGCTGGGCAGCGTGTATCTGGCGGCGGCGGCGTACAACGCCGGGGCCGGCCGCATCGAGCGAGAGATCCGTCGTCTGCCGGGTGAGCCCGACACCGTCGACGATCAAACGTTTTTTCAGATCGCGGACCGCCGCAACCTCCGCCGGGAAACGCGCGACTATGTGCCCAAGCTCATTGCGGCGGCCCTGATCGCCAAGCAGCCCAACCGCTACGGCTTCACCGACATCGAGCGCCTGCCGCCATTGGTCTTCGATGAAGTGTCGGTCCCAGACGCGACCGGCCTCGACGTGCTGGCGCGCCTGGCGGATACGTCTGTCGCCGCGCTGCTCGAGCTCAACCCGCAGTTCGTGCGCGGGATAACGCCGCCGGGACGCGGTGTGGTGGTGCGCGTGCCGCGGGGCAAGGGGGCGAGCGTGGCAGAGCGCTACGCCGATCTTCCCGTGAACGAGCGCATCACGTTTGTGGACCACTACGTGACGAACGGCCAGACGCTTTCCGGGATCGCGCAGCGCTACAAGGTGACCGTCACGATGCTGCAGGCGGCAAATCCGCACCTGCGCTCGCACGCCCTGCGCGTCGGCCAGCGCGTAATTGTGCCGATGAGTGGCCGGGTGGTGCCGCGGGGTGCCTGGAGCAACCCTCCGGAGCCGCGGATCCGCCGCGTTTCCTCACGGTATCGGACCACTGCCAGCGCCGACGGCTCGCGCCATCGGGTCGTGCCAGGCGAGACCGCCAGCGGCATCGCCCGCCAGCACGGCATCGGGTTGATGGCCCTGCTGGAGGCGAACGATCTGACGATGCGGAGTGTGATCCGGCCCGGTGACGTCCTGACGATTCCGGGCCGGTAATCAGGCCGGCACCCGAGGTTAGTGGTGCCGGAATCCCTTCATAACTTCTGTCTCATAGCCGTTCGCGGGGTCGCGACCGGCACCCAGTAGCTGCTCGACTTTCGCCGGGCCACGGTTATAGGCCAGTAGCGCCAGCTGCATGTTGCTGGGATAGCGGTCCAGCAGGTCCCGCAAGTAGCGAAACCCGATCCGCAGGTTCGTATCACGGTCATACAGCTGCTGCGTCGTCAGCCCGGGCTCGTACAGCCGTGCCGTGCTGGGCAGCACCTGCGTGAGACCGATCGCCCCAACGTGGCTGATGGCGCGCGTATTGAAGCCGGACTCGACCTTCACCAGACGGAAGGCCAGGCCGGGATCGATCCCTTCGCTCAGCGCGACGTCATAGACGGCCGTCGCCATGTCGGCGGGCAGCCGGTAATGGGTGGAGTACTGCATGATGGCATCGACCCGGTCGAGCTGGAGCCGGGCGACTTCCAGCTCGCCCTGCTTCGCGTCCAGCTGCTGCCGGAGCGACCGCAGCTCACCGAGCAGCTCGGTGCCCGAACCGGGCGCCCGCTCAGCATCGGTGGTCGTGCCGCCGGCCCATCCGCCCACAGTACTGACGAGCAGAGCGGCCAGCACGAGAATTCCGCCGCGCAAGATCAAACGTTGAGTTTTCGTCTGCATAATCCTCCCCTGTTCAGCGACTTCCTGCGAGTCAAGCATGCAACACCGGCATCAAGCGTCCGTCAATCATCACGCGGAGCCTTTTGCTTCTCCACGAGATGCACATCCTCGATCACCATGCTGCCATCGATCGCCTTGACCATGTCGTACACGGTCAGCAGGGCAACCGCGACTGCCGTCAGCGCTTCCATCTCCACACCGGTCCGGCCGACCGTCCGCACCTTCGCCCGAACGAGCACGCCGGGCAGCGCTTCCGCCAGACTGGCTTCGACCTCCACGTGGTCCAGGCCGAGCGGGTGGCAAAGCGGGATCAGCTCCGCCGTCCGCTTCGCCGCCAGCGTTCCCGCGACCTCACTGACCGCGAGCACATCGCCCTTCGCGACGGCCTGGTCGGCCACCTGCCGGAACGCCTCCGGCGACATCCGAATCGACCCGCTGGCGACCGCCGTCCGATCCATCAGCGGCTTGTCGCCGACATCTACCATCCGTGCGCGGCCGGCCTGGTCCAGGTGCGACAGCTTCATGAGCCCCTGATCGCTTGCAGATCCTCCGCCATTACGGCGGCGAGGAGCTGCGGGTTCACGTTCCCCTGTGCCAGGTCGCGCGCATCCAGTACCAACGCGATCGCCTCGACCAGCTTTTCGGTATCGCCGCCCCGCCGCGCTTCGCTCCGCAATCTGCCCGCAAGCGAATCGAGCATGTCGGTGAAACCGCCTCGTGCCTGGAACGGCACCTGCCCGAGCGCGAACAGCCACGGCGCATCGAGAAACCGTCTTGCGAGATCTTCACCCGAGCCACCCAACCCACCCGGCTGCCCGGGACGGACCGGAGCTGTTGCAAAGAGCTTGCCAATGCACCCTTCAGCCGCCGTAACTCGTTCTGCCAGTTCATTTTTGCTGTCTATTCCGAGCGTCTGCTGCGCGAAAGCTGTCACGTCACTGTCGGCGATTCTTGCCACTCGAATGAGCACAATACGCGACAAAATCGTCGGAAGCAGCGCACTGGGGTCGGCGGCCGTCAGAATGATCACCGAGTCAGCCGGCGGCTCCTCGAGCGCCTTGAGCAGCGCGTTAGCCGCGACCTCCGTCCCCAGCTGCGGAATAAGACGCTCCGCATCGCCAACAATGAACACCTTCCGCGTTCCCATCGCCGGCGTTAGCGCCAACCGCCTGAGCAGGAGGCGCACGGCCGCCACCGGATGACTCGCCAGACCGGCTAGCGGTGGATACAGTGGCTGCTCCCTGCGCGCCGCCATCTCTTCTGCCAACGCCTCCGCCACCGCATCGACCTGCTTCTCAGCGTCCGAGCCTCGTTTGCCCAGCTCTATCGGTACAAACCAGTGCACGTCAGGATGCTGCAGAGAGACCACAAGGCGACAAGGGCGGCATTCACCACAAGGTTCCGCCCGGGCGGCTTCGCAATGGATCAGCTGAGCAAGCCACAGCGCGAGACGCTGCTTCCCGGCGCCACGGGGGCCCGCAAACAGGAGCGCTTGCGGCAGCTTTGCGGAGGCAAGGGCCCCCGCCAGTCTGGTCTTAACCCTTTCGTGCCCAACGAGGGGCGGTAAAGCCATGGCGCAAATCTAGTGGGGGGGTCAGTGCGCGGCGCCACTTACTATCGTAAGCCATTGTGGCACAACCTAGTACAGTTATCACCCCGGCCTTGCGCACACTTAACAGGCTATTTGACAATTTGTTACGAGCTTAAGTGAGCGCGCACTCGCGAGTTTGTATCGATATTATCGATTTTTTTCGGGTGTTGTTCGGGTGCTAGGAGGGGGTCTGGAGCACTTCCCGCACTTTGCGGAGCAGCGTCGGCGGACGGAACGGCTTCTCGAGGTAGGCGAGCCCCGGCTCGAGCATCCCATGGCGGACGACGGCGTCATCTGTGTAGCCCGACATGAAGAGCACCCGCAGCGCCGGTCGCCGCGCGACGAGTTGGGCCGCGAGCTCGCGTCCGCTCATCCCCGGCATGATGACGTCCGTCAGCAGCAGATCGACGTGCGTGGCATGCTGCGCCCCGTCCACCAACGCCAGCGCCATCTGCCCATCGGACGCCTCCAGGACGGTGTATCCGTTTCGCTGGAGCAATTGCCGGGTGATCGAGCGGACCGGCGCTTCGTCCTCGACGAGCAGAATGGTCTCGGTACCGCGCAACGCCGTTGCGGTTGTTTCGATCCGATGCTCGATAGTGTCCGCGGGCTCGTCGACGCGAGGGAGATACACGCGCATCGTCGTTCCCTGTCCGGGCTCCGAATAGGGCCAGATGTGGCCGCCGGTCTGCTGCACGATGCCGTACACGGTGGCGAGGCCGAGACCGGTGCCTTTACCGCGAACCTTGGTGGTGAAGAACGGCTCGAAGATGCGCGCCTTGGTTTCCTCATTCATGCCGATACCGGTGTCGGTCACCGCCAGCATGACGTAGTGTCCCGGTTTGACGTTGGGGTGATCGGTGGTGTACGACTCGTCGAGCTCGACGTTCCGCGTCTCGATCGTCAGGCGGCCTCCCTTGGGCATCGCGTCGCGGGCGTTGACCGCGAGGTTGACGATCACCTGCTCCAGCTGCCCCGGATCGGCGCGCACGTTGCCGACCTCCGGATGCAGCACGGTAGTGAACAGAATGTCCTCACCGATGAGCCGCCGCAGCATCTTCTCAATGTCGGGGACCAGCGCACTCAGGCGAATCACCTTGGGTTGCAGCACTTGGCGGCGGCTGAAGGCGAGCAGCTGGTGCGTCAACGCCGCCGCTCGGTCGGCAGCGCGATGGATCTCCTCGACGTCGCGCCGGCGCTTGTCGTCCGGCGCGAGATCGGCGAGCAGCAGATCGGTATAACCGCCGATCGCCGTGAGGATGTTGTTGAAATCGTGGGCGACGCCACCGGCCAGCCGTCCAATGGCTTCCATCTTCTGTGCGAGTATGACCTGTTCTTCCAGGATCCGGCGGTCGGTGACGTCGCGATAGTTGTTGACGATCGCCCGGATGCTCGGATCGTCAAGCAGGTTCGTCAAGACGCCTTCGAGGTGGCGCCAGTGGCCGTTCTTGTGCTGCACCCGCGAGGCGACCTCCACCCGGCGGCGCGGCTGCGTCGTCACCTCCTCGAGACGCAGCAGCACGGCGGATCGGTCGTCCGGGTGGATCAGCTCCATCGCGTTGCGGCCGACGAACTCCCCGAGCTCGTACCCCAGCAACCGCGTCGTGGCGGGGCTGCCGTACAGGATTGTGCCGTCCGGCCCGAACAAGGCGATGGCGTCCCAACTCTCTTCCACGAGTGCCCGAAAGCGGCGCTCGCTGATCCGCAGCGCCGCTTCGGCGGCCTGCTTGTCGGTCTGACTCTGCGAAAAGGCGATCGCCCCGCGGACCGCGGACGGCAGCCGGACGAGATTCGTCTTGAGGACGTAGTCGGCTGCCCCGGCTTTGATACATTCCGCGGCGGTCTCCTCGTCGAGACTGCCGGTGACGATGATCAGGGGAATGCCGGGGGCTTCGATCTGCAGAATCTCGAGCGCCGCCATGCCGCCGAATCCCGGCACGGTGTAGTCCGCCAGGACGACATCGGGCTTGAAACTGGGGAGCGCGCGCCGGAAACTCGGCCCGCTGTCGACGCGCTGCGTCTCGCAGATGACCTCGGCGCGGCGGAGCTCGCGGATCGCCAGCTCCGCGTCCTCCGCGCGGTCCTCGACCACCAGCACGCGCAGGGACTCGGTGGCCACGCTTATTGCGGCGGGTGGTTGAGCAGCAGCCAGTAGAGCCCGACGTCCGACACGGCGCGGGCGAACGCCTCGAAATCCACCGGTTTCACGATGTAGCTGTTGGCGCCGAGCTCGTAGGCGCGCTCGATGTCCGGCTCTTCGCCCGACGACGTGAGCACGACGACCGGAATCGCCTTCGTCCGCGCGTCCCCTTTGAGGCGGCGCAGGACTTCGAGGCCGTCCACCTTGGGCAACTTGAGATCGAGCAATATGACTTTGGGGACTGGACTCGCGCCGCCCGAGAAGAACTCCATCGCTTCGGCGCCATCACGGCAGACATGCACCTGGTTGGCCAGATTGCGTTGCTTGAGCGCCCGCAGGGTGAGCTCCGCGTCGTTCGCGTTGTCTTCGACCAGCAGGATCTCGACCCCCTTGGACTGCGTCATTTCTCTCCGCCAGGCAGCGAGAAGTAGAATGCAGCGCCTTCGTTCACCTTGCCTTCCGCCCAAACACGCCCGCCGTGCCGCTGCACGATGCGTTTGACGATCGCGAGACCGACGCCCGTGCCTTCGAACTCCTCGGCGCTGTGCAAGCGCTGGAAGACGCCGAACAGCTTACCGATGTAACGCCCATCGAAGCCCGCGCCGTTGTCCTTCACATAATACACCGTCTCCGTGCCGTCCGGCCGCGATCCCAGCTCGATCTGCGCGAGGGGCCGCGCGCGGGTGAACTTCATGGCGTTTTGGAGGAGATTGCTCAGCACTTGCCGCAACAGCGCGCGGTCGCCCTGTGCCGGGAGCAACGTGTCGATGCGGACCTCCAGCTGCCCGTTCCGCTCGGGCTCGGCGCGCCGCAGCTCATCGGCCACCACGCGCGCCATTTCGGTCATATCGATGCGCGCCGAGGCGAGCTCCTTGCGGCCCAGGCGGGAAAACGACAGGAGATCGTCGATCAGCTGGCCCATGCGCTGGGTGTTCTGGTCGATCACTCCCAGCAGACGCTGTGCCTCGGGCTCGAGCTTCGTCTGGTGGTCCTCGAGGAGAATGCGGGCAAAGCCATGAATCGCGCGGAGCGGCGCGCGCAGATCGTGCGACACCGAGTACGAAAACGACTCCAGCTCCGCGTTCGTCCCTTCGAGCGCCTGCGTGCGCTGCGCCACCTGTGCTTCCAGATCGTGATGGGAGCGTGACACCTGGTCCGCCATCAGGTTGAACGAGCGCGCCAGCCGGCCCAACTCGTCGTTCCGCTGGACGCTGACGCGCTGCTCGAGGTCCCCGGCGGTGATTGCCTCCGCGGCCCTGGTCACGTGCACCAATGGTTTCGTCAGTCGCCGGCTGCCCCACCAGGCGAGCAGCGCGCCGGCGATCACGATGAGGACCGCAATGGGCGCCATGCTCTTGAGGTAGTCGCGTGCGGGTACGGCGATCAGCCGGCTGGGGAGCTCCGCCACGACCATCCACGGCGTGCCGGGCACAGCGGCGGCCGCCGCACGCCGCGTCTCGCCCCCGTGCTCATAGCGGACGGGAGTGCGACTCGTGAGCACGCTCTGGGGGGGTGCCGGTACGATCGTGGAAAAATCGGTCCAGGGATCACCCGCCGCATTCCCGACGAGGAGCACGATGTCTCCACCGGCCAGGCCGGTCAGCGCCTGTTGCGTCCGCGCATTGAGCCCCACACGCCCAACCTGCTGGACGATGCCACCGCTGCGCTCCGTGGGTCCGGCGCCAACGGCCATCGTGACGGCGATGAAGAGCGTCGTATCCTGCCGCATGAAGGGACCGTAGGTCGCAGAATCGCTCCGCGGGGAGACGAGGACGCTGTCGGCCACGGCAAACTTACCGGTCCGGAGCAAGAGCTTGCCCCCGAAGTCCCGCAGCTCGAGACTGCCAGTCGACGAGGTGTCGTTCGTGATCCGCTGCATCGCGGCGCGAGCGCGCGCGCGATCCGCAGGGTCACGCGAGTGCAGGAATGCGACGATCGCCGGGTCCTTGGCGAGGGCGGTGATCCGCGCGCGCTGCTGCGGTATCTGGAACAGGTCGGCGAGCACCCGTGTCGCGAGCGGCAGCCGCTTGTCGACGAGGGCCCGGGATGCTTGCCGCACCTCGCCGTACCCGATCGTCAGCTGCGCGATCGCCACTGCCACCAGAAGGATCGTCACGAACAGCGGCAGTTTGCGCTCGATGGACCAGTTCATCGCTCCTCCAAGACCTCGCGGACCTTCCGGGCGATCGCCTCGGTGGTGAAGGGTTTGGCAAGATAGGCGACGCCCGGCTCCAGCATGCCGTGGCTCGCGATCGCGCCGTCGGGATACCCGGACATGTAGAGCACCCGTAAACCGGGACGCGCCGCGCGCATGGTCTCGGCGAGCTTACGGCCGTTGGTGTCGGGCATGATGACATCGGTCAGCAACAGGTCGATGTCGCCCTTGTGACGCCGCGCGATGTCCAGCGCGGTGCCGCCGCGGTCGGCGACCAGCACGGTGTAGCCCTGGGCGTCGAGCGCGCGATGCGTCAACCGGCGCAGCTGCTCGTCGTCCTCCACCACGAGTATCGTCCCGACTCCGCGCCGAGCGGCTGCGGCGGGCACGACCTTGCCAATGTCCTCGGGCAGCGCCGCGATCGCGGGCAGATAGATCTTGAACGTCGTCCCTTTGCCCGGCTCGCTGTAAAGCCAGATGTTGCCGCCGGTCTGTTTCACGATGCCGTACACGGTCGAGAGACCAAGGCCCGTGCCGCGCCCCGCCGGTTTCGTCGTGAAAAATGGCTCGAAGATCCGCGACTTCGTCCGCTCGTCCATCCCGCAGCCGGTATCGCTGACAGCAAGCATGACGTACTCGCCCGGGATGACCGAGACGTGCTGCGCCGCGTACGCGTCGTCGAGTGTCGCGTTTCGGGTTTCGATCGTCACGGTGCCACCGTCGGGCATCGCGTCGCGCGCGTTGATCGCCAGATTCATGATGACCTGCTCGATCTGATTCGGGTCGGCGCGCGCGGCCGCGAGGTCGTCGGCGAGATCGGTCTTGAGCTCGATGTTCTCGGAGATCAGCGACCGCAGCATCTTGTCGAGGTTCATCACCACACCATTCACGTCGATGATGCGGGGTTCGAGCACCTGTTTGCGTGAGAAGGCCAGCAGCTGCCGGGTGAGCGCGGCGGCCCGCCGCGCCGCTTTGCGAATCTCCTCGAGGTCTTCGAGCTGCTGGTCGTTCCCGGAGAATTCCGCGCTGAGGAGATCGGTGTACCCGACGATCGCCGTCAGAATGTTGTTGAAGTCGTGCGCCACACCGCCCGCGAGCTGTCCGATCGCTTCCATTTTCTGTGACTGGAGCAGCTGCTCTTCGAGCTGCTTGCGCTCGGTAATCTCCGTGGCGACGCCGAGCATCGTGGGAGCGTCCTCGCCGGGCATGCGCATCGGAATCTTGATGGTCTGAAACCAGCGCGTCTGGTTGGTCTGCGGGTTGGTCACGCGCTCTTCCGCGATCAGTTTGGGCTTTCCGGACGACATCACCTCCCGGTCGTCCTGCAGGAAATGCGTCACCTCCTGGATGTTCGGATTGAAATCGCCGTCTGTCTTGCCGATGAGCCCTTCCACAGTCGTCCCGTAGATGTCGGCGACGGCCTGGTTCCCGAGCACGAAGCGGCCGTCCCAGGTTTTGACGAAGATGAGGCTGGGATTCGCGTCGATGATCTGATGCAGCAGTCGCTCGTGACGGCGCAGCGCCTGGCGCTGGCTGGCGCGGGTCAGCGCGTCGAGCAGAGCCGGGCCCAGACGAACGAGCCGATCCTTCAGGATGTAGTCGGTTGCGCCCGCTTTCAGATAGGCGACCGCGGTCTCCTCATCGAGTGATCCGGTCACCAGAATGAACGGAACATCCGGCAGCGCGCGCTGCGCCAGCGCGAGCGCTTCGGGGCCCCCGAAGCCGGGAATGTTGTGGTCACAGAGAATGATGTGCGGCGCGTAGCCCTCGAGTGCTGCCTCGAACGCCACGCGCGTTTTGACTTGATAGATCTCGGGCCGCGGGTCCAGGCGATCGAGCTCGCGCCGAATCAGGGCAGCGTCACTGTCCGTGTCTTCGATCATGAGCACGCGCACCGGGTTCATCGCACCACAGTTTTGGTGATACAGGAAATTGTGTCTGTCGGCGGTAGGGAACCCTGCGAGTAGGGCTTTGCCTACGAGGCGTTTACGTCGTCGCGCGCAATGCTGCCGGGCTGACGAGCCCGTGTTGTGTCGCGTAGAACGTCAGCTCGGCGTTCGATCGCATCCGGAGTTTGTGGAGTAAGCGTGCCCGATAGGTCGTGACGGTCTTGGGCGAGAGGCCGAGCTGTTTGCTGATTGCAGTGATGGGCCGGCCGGCTGCGAGGAGGCGCAGCACTTCGAGCTCGCGATCCGACAGCTGTTCGTGCGGTGCCGGCGGTGGCCCACCGAGGCCGTCGGCGACGGCCTGCGCCATCGCCGGGCTCAGGTATTTGTGACCGGCCATCACGCGCTCCAGGGCGCGCAACAACTCTTCGGGCGCCGACTCCTTGGTCAAGTATCCCGCGGCGCCCATCTCGAGCAGACGGAGCGCCAACTGGTCCTCCGGGAACATCGTGACAATCAGGACGGGGAGCTGCGGTCGCGCCGTATGCAATTCCCGGAGCACTTCCAACCCATGGCGATCGGGCAAGCCGAGATCGAGCAGCACCACGTCCCACCGCTCTCCGAACGCCAGCGCCATCGCGTCGGCGGCGGTGCCCGCCTCGCCGAACTGCACACCCTCCGGCAGACCTTGCAGGATCTGGATCAGCCCGCGGCGGACGAGCGCGTGATCGTCGACGACGAGAATGCGAATCATCGTCCCGACCCGGCGGCTCCCGGCGCCGGCGGAAACCAGGCCGCGACTCGCGTTCCACCCTCTTCCCGCGGTGCCACTTCCAGAACGCCGCCGAGCACCGCCGCGCGCTCACGCATGCCGAGGATGCCGAGTGAGCCGGGCCCCATCGTGCCGGCTTCAGTGATGCCGCCTCCGTCGTCGTTGATCTCGAGTGCCACGCAGCCGCTTTTCACGCCGAGGTCGATATCCACCCGCGTTGCGCCGGCGTGGCGCACCACGTTCGTGAGTGCTTCCTGGACGATACGAAACAGCGCCGTGGCCAGCTCGCCCGTGATCGCGCCGTTCGTGGGCCCAATCGAGGTCCGGCAATGGATCGATGTCCGCCGTGTGAAATCCTGCGCGAGCCACTCGAGCGCCGCGGGCAGACCCAACTGATCGAGAATGGGCGGCCGCAAGTCGGAAGCGGTGCGGCGTACGCTCTTCACCAGATCATCGACCATCAGCGCGGTCTCATGAAGCCGGCCGCTCAGCGCCGGCGACTCTCTCGATGCTGCGTCCTGCGCCGCTGCGAGCTGCATCTTCAGCGCCGTCAGCGCTTGGCCCAGGCTGTCGTGAATCTCCCGGGCGATGCGGGTTCGCTCGTCCTCCCGGATGTCCTGCTGCCGGGTCGCGAGGCTGCGCAACGCGGCACGCGACGCGCGCAGCTGCTCCTCGGCCCGTCGCGTTTCGGTCACGTCGCGCGTGATCCCCAGGAGTGCCTGGACGGCGCCGGCCGGGTCGCGGAACGGAACCGCGTGGGTCGCCAGCCAGCGGCGTCTCCCCTTCAACCCAATGATCTCGAACTCGAGCGTCCCGGACTGTCCGGCGAACACACGGGCGTGCAGGTCTGTGAACGCGGCCCGGTGTTCCGGAGCGACGAGATCGATCATCGCGCGGAACCGAATGGCGTCGATGCTCGGCGCCTCGATCATCGCCAGGCCGGCGGGGTTCATTTCCAGGAGCCGCCCGTGCGAATCCACCAGCTTTACGCAGTCGGGCTCGCTGTCGATGATCGCGCGGAGACGTTCTTGACTGTCGTGACGATCGGTGACATCGAACGCGAATCCCACGACCCCGACGACCCGGCCGTGCGCCCCCACCACGGGCTCTACCCGCGCGGAGAACGCCCGACCGTGGAACACCGTCTCGTACGCGACCGACTCCCCACGGAGCGCGGCGCGGTGAGCCGCCACCACGGGCGCCGCCTGTGACGGGTCCCCAAACGCCTCCTCGAGGGTCTTGCCGGCCTGGCCGGCTTTCGCCCCGCCACCCCGAATCGCGGTGATCCGGAGGTCGAGATCGGTCGACCAGAGAACCACCGGCAGCTGGTCGACCAGGCGCGCGAACTGGCCAAGACCGAGGTCTCTCGCGAGACCAAGGGACGAGAGCGCGGGAGCGGTCATGGGGCTACGGTAGCGCCTCGCGTGTCATGCGTCCAGCACATCGCGGACCTTGCGCGCCAGACCATCCGGTGAAAACGGCTTCTGGAGAAAGGCGCTGCCGCTGGGCAGGGTCCCGTGCTGCACGACGGCATCCCCGGGATACCCCGACATATACAGCACGCGAATGCCGGGCCGCTGCGCCCCCAGGCGGTCCGCCAGCTCGCGCCCGGATAAGCCCGGCATCACGACATCGGTGAGGAGCAGGTGGATGGTGCCGCCATGACGCTCCACCACCCGCAAGGCGGCAGCGGCGTCGGCGGCGGCGAGCACGACGTAGCCCTGCGCCTCGAGTGCCCGCTGACTGAGTGTCAGGACGGCCGGCTCGTCTTCGACGACGAGGACCGTCTCACTGCCGCGAGCGGGCCTGCCCTTCGGCGGTGCTGCCGGCTTGTCGGCAGGCGCCTCGATCCGCGGCAGATAGATCCTGAAGCTCGACCCGCGACCCGGCTCCGAGTACACGGAGATGTAGCCGCCGCTTTGCTTCACGATACCGTACACCGTGGCGAGCCCGAGCCCTGTTCCCTTGCCGACTTCCTTGGTCGTAAAGAACGGCTCGAAGAGGTGGGCCCGGACAGTGGCGTCCATCCCCACGCCGGAATCGGTCACGGCGAGCGAGGCGTAGGGTCCCGGGACCGAGCCGAGGTGGACGTGCGCGAACGCCTCGTCCAGGTCCACGTTGGCGGTCTCGATCGTCAGCTTCCCGCCGTCCGGCATCGCGTCGCGTGCGTTCACCGCGAGGTTGACGATGACCTGCTCGATCTGATTCGGATCCGCGCGGACCCGCCCCAGGTCGGACGCGAGGACCGCGACGAGCGCGATGTGCTCGCCGATCAGACGGCGCAGCATCCGGTCCATCTCGGCCACGACGACGTTGAGGTCGAGCACCTCAGGTTGGAGCATCTGCCGCCGGCTGTAGGCCAGGAGCTGCCGAGTCAGCGAGGCAGCGCGTTCGGAGGCTTTGCGGATCTCTTCGACGTCGCCGTGCTTGGCGTCGCCGGGCGGCAACTCGCGCAGCAGGAGTTGGGTGTTCCCCAGGATGGCCGTGAGCAGGTTGTTGAAGTCGTGCGCAATGCCCCCGGCGAGCTGGCCGACCGCTTCCATTTTCTGCGCCTGGCGGAACTGCTCTTCGAGATGCCGCTGATCGGTGACGTCGCGCTGCGTGCCCCAGACCCGCACCAGGTGACCGTCCTCGAGGAAGCCGATGACATTATTAAGGAAGACGCGCGCCCGTCCCTCGCGATCGTGCTCGCGTGTTTCAGAGTCTGACACGCGGTAACCGGCCCGGATGAAGGCGCGAATCTGTTCGCGGTTGGTGGGATCGGTAACGTTGTGCAAGTCGGCCAGCTGCGTACCGACCAGCTCACGCGCCTCGCCGAAGCCGTACATGCGGGCCATGGCGTCGTTGCATTCCGCGATGCGCGCACCGGCGTACAACCGATCGATCTGCTCTTCCTCGGCGAGGTTGATTGGGATGGGCGGATCGATCTCGAGACGGGAGACGCCCTCGGAGCTTTGGGCGATGAACGAGCGGTACCGCTCCTCGGCTCGTTTCCGCTCGGAGACGTCCATGCCGATCGCCAGCCAGCCGCCACCCGTCAGAGGAGCGTTCGCCCAGATCGTGTCGAGCGTCTCCCCGCGCCTGGTGCGAGTGCGGAAGTCCGTCCATTGGCCGACGGGCGCTCCGATGGAGTCACGCAGGCGCTGCCGGTCGCGGGGATCGGGGTACAGCTCGACGAAAATGTCGCGCGCGCGCGCCTCGGCAATGTCGTAGCCCAACGTCCGCGTCCACTCGCGATTCCCCCACTGGATGCGGCCGTGCTCGTCGAGGAACACGAGCATCACGGGAATGTTGTCCACGATTCGCTGCAGCAGCTCGCTCTGCTCGCGCCACGCGTCCTCGACGCGCTTGCGCTCGATCGCCATGGCCATCTGCGACGAGACGAATGTCAGGATGTCGCGCTCGCTCTCGCCGTAGCGAACACCCTGCGAGTAGGTCTGGGTCACAACCACGCCGATCGTCCGTTCTTTGACTTTGAGCGGAACACCCAACCAGTCGATCGAGGGGGCGCCGATCAACTCCGCTTCACCCGCGGCGACGAGCTGCTCGTACACCTCGGGTGTGGCGAGCAGCGGCAGTCCGGTGCGGAGCACGTACTCCGTGAGTCCCTTGCGGAGTTTGCGCGGCGGGATATCGCGGGCCGTGTCGTACTCGTCGACGAAATAGGGGAACTCGAGCCGGTCGTTTTCCGCATTGTAGAGCGATACGTAAAAGTTTTTCGCGGGCATGAGCTCGCCCACGATCTCGTGAACCGCGTGCAGCAGCTCCTGCAGGGTGTCCGCGGTGTGGGCGGTGTGCGAGATGCGGTACACCGCTTCCTGGACGCATTCGGCGCGCCGCCGCGCCGTCACATCCCGGAAGCTCCAGACGCGGCCTACCGAACGGCCGTGCAACCGCAGCGGAATC
>Ga0193755_1000246_pt1 | contig 15417 bp, 18 predicted proteins | sample H1a2metaG_FD_144921 | JGI IMG/M metagenome (GOLD analysis project Ga0193755, IMG submission 144921) | Soil microbial communities from a riparian zone of the East river system, Colorado, United States - H1a2 | ecosystem: Environmental > Terrestrial > Soil > Riparian zone | place: USA: East River...
CGGCGCGACGGTCGGCATCCTACCTGGAGATGATCCTGCGGCGGCGAACGCCTACATCGTCATCCCGCTCGCGACTGGGCTGGGTGAGATGCGGAACTTTCTGATCGTCCGGACCGCGCACGCACTGATCGCGATCGGCGGTGGCGTGGGAACCTTGTCCGAGATCGCGCTCGCCCAGCGCATCGGGAAGCCGGTGGTTGGGCTTCACGATTCCTTCAGGAACACGCTCGATATTCCGCGGGTGGAGAGTGCCGCCGAGGCAGTGCGGTGGGCGTTACAACGTGCCGGAACCGGGATGGTATAATTCACCCATGAAGGCAGGGACCAAGTTCGCGCTGGGGGCGGTCCTGATCGTCGGCTCGGTCGGGTACTTGATGGCGTCCGGGATCCGGCAGACGGGACAGTATTTCCTCACACCGAGCGAGCTGGCGCAGCGCGTCTCGGCCGATCCCTCGTTCTACGATCTCGGCCTGAAGGTCGGCGCGCGCGTCGTGCCCGGCACGGTGTCCAAAGAGATCGCGACGCAGACGCTGCGCTTCCACATCACCGACGGGACGGTCAACTATCCCGTCATCTTCAAGGGCCTGCCTCCCGACACCTTCACCGACTCGGTCGAGGTCGTCGTCGAAGGACGACTTCAAAAAGATGGTGTGATTTACGCGACCAACGTCCTCGCCAAGTGCGGGTCGCGCTACGAAGCCGTCCCCAAAGCCTAAATGAGTCTGCTCGGCCACCTCTCCCTCTGGCTCGCCTTCCTGGTCGGCCTGTGGGGCGCGATCACCGGCTTCGTCGGCGGCGCCCAATCGCGGCCCGACCTGCAACAGAGCGCTCGCAACGCGACGTTCGCGCTACTCGGCGCGCTGCTGGTCGCGGTGATCTCGCTCGAAATCGCCATCTTCCGCCACGACTTCAGTCTCGAGTACGTGGCTGCGTACACCAGCCGCAATCTGCCCACGTTTTATCTCTGGTCGGCGCTGTATGCGGGACAAAAGGGAAGCCTGTTGTTCTGGGCAACCGTGCTGAGCCTGTTCGCGGTGCTGGCGCAGGTGCTCACGAGCCGCCGCCATCGCGCGTACCTGCCGTATGTCGCGGCGGTCACGTGTACGGTGGCGACTTTCTTCATTGCGGTGATGCTCTTCGCCGACGCAAACCCGTTCCAGCGGCTCGGCTTCACGCCGATCGACGGGCGCGGGATGAACCCGCAGCTGCAGAATCCGGGGATGGTTTTCCATCCGCCGATGCTCTACCTGGGCTACATCTCGATCACGATTCCGTTCGCGTTCGCGATCGCCGCGCTGCTGACCAAGAAGCTCGACAGCGACTGGCTAGTCGCCGTGCGCAAATGGACGCTCGTCTCATGGCTGTTCCTGAGTATCGGACTGATCCTCGGGATGTGGTGGGCCTACGTCGAGCTGGGATGGGGCGGCTATTGGGCGTGGGATCCGGTCGAGAACGCGGCGCTGTTGCCGTGGCTGGTCATGACGGCGTTCCTCCATTCGGTCATGATCCAGGAAAAGCGCGGCATGCTGAAGAAGTGGAATCTCGCATTGATTCTGGGCGCATGGCTGCTCTCGATTTTCGGCACGTTCATCACCCGCTCGGGGGTGATCTCCAGCGTGCATTCGTTCACGCAGTCGAGCGTCGGCTACTTCTTCCTCGGCTTCCTCCTCGTGGCCGCGATCGCCAGCGCTATCCTGTACGTGAAGCGGCTGCCACTGCTCGAGGCCGAAGCCACTCTCGAGTCGATGGTGAGCCGTGAGGCCAGCTTTCTCTTCAACAATCTGTTGCTCATCGGCATCGCCTTCTCCGTGCTCTGGGGCACGCTGTTTCCGATTCTCTCGGAGGCGATCAAGGGCACGAAGGTCACGGTCGGCCCGCCCTTCTTCAATCAGGTCAACGTGCCGCTCGGTCTCGCGCTGCTCGCGATGACCGGGATCGGCCCATTGATCGCGTGGCGCCGCGCATCGCTGCCCAATCTGCGCCGCCAATTTGCCGTGCCGCTGACGAGCTGCGTATTCGTGCTGCTCATTCTGTTGGTAGCGGGTATGCGGGACATCGGCGCGCTGATCGCCTTCAGTATTGGTGGGTTCGTGCTGGCGACGATCGTCCAGGAATTCGCGCGCGGGGCGCGGGCCCGGCACCGCCAGTACGGGGAGCCGGTCATCCTGGGGCTCTTCCAGCTGTTGTCCCGCAATCGCCGGCGGTACGGCGGCTACATCGTCCACGTCGCGATCGTCCTCCTGTTCGTCGCGTTTGCCGGGATGGCCTTCAAGACCGAGACACAGGCCACCCTCCGGCCGGGTGAAACGGCGACGCTACAAGGCCCCGATGGGCACGTGTACTCGTTCACGCACCTCGGCGTCTCGCAGTACAACACGATGAATCGTCAAGTCACCGCCGTGCTCCTGGACGTCGGTCGCGATGGCAAACCTTTCGGCCGGATGCGCACTGAAAAGCGCCAGCATGTCGATGCACTCGGGAACCCAACGTTCGAACCGTCGACTGAGGTGGGGATCATGAGCGGGCTGCGCGTGGATCTGTACGTAGTGCTCGCCGGCCTGGTCAACGGTACGGAGCAGGCCGTCTTCCGCTTCACGATCAATCCGCTCGTGTGGTGGGTCTGGTTCGGCGGTCTGGTGTTAGTGGTGGGGGGGCTGATCGTGCTGTGGCCGGGCGGCGCGGCCGTCCCCGTGAAGGGATCGAAGACATCGGCGGTGCAGGCGGGGTACGCCGTGAAACTGGAGGCTGAGCGGTGACCGATCGCCTGAGCCGCAGAGTATTCTTCGCGGTTGCCGCTGGTGCAGCCGGCGCCGTCATTCAGGACACGGTGCAGGCGGGCCGCGTCTACGACCCCCAGCGGGCAGGCCGCTCCAGAGAGCCCATCACCGCCCTCGACACCGACGCCGGCATTCAGGCGACCGAAAAGAAGCTCCGGTGCACCTGCGGCTGCGGGCTCGACATCTACACTTGTCGCACGACCGACTTCACCTGCACATACAGCCCGGCGCTGCACAAGGACGTCCTTCGGCTCGCGGGGCAGGGGAAGACGGCGCAACAGATCATCGCCGAGTTCGTGAAGCAGTACGGTGAGGTGGCGCTGATGGCGCCGCCCAAACAGGGCTTCAATCTCGCCGGCTACTTGCTTCCCGGTGTCGCGATTATTGTCGCTGGCTTCTTCCTGGTGCGGACGCTGCGACGCTGGACGCGTGACGCGGAAGCCGCTGCCCCGGCGAGGCCGACACCGCCGGACGCGACTCCCGCGGAGCTCGAACGCCTCCGCCGCGAACTCGACCGGCTCGATGCTTGAGCTGAGTCTCGGAATCCTGCTGGCCGCGGGAGCGACCTACTTCGTCCTCTTGCCGATTCTCCGGCCGCCCGTGGAATCGGCGAGCGGGGACGCGGGCGGCGATGAGGGCGAGGACCCCGCCGACGACATGAGCCCGCAGATGGTGGCGCTGCGCGCGTTGAAAGAGATCGAGTTCGATCGTGCTACTGGTAAGCTATCCGACACGGACTACGAGCAGCTGAAGGCCAAGTACACGCAGGAAGCGGTGGAGGCGATGCGTAGTGAACGTGCGCCGAACGCCCTCAGCCGTGCGCCGGAATCGCCGACCGGCGCACTGCGCACGGCGCACAGCGCACGCTGCCCGGAACACGGTGCCCGCCCGGAGAGAGACGCCCAGTTCTGCTCAGAATGCGGGCGGCGTCTCGGATCCGCGCCCGGCTACTGCGCGCGCTGCGGCACGGCGCTCGAGGACAATGCCCGCTACTGCAATCGCTGTGGAGCCCGCGTCGCCGCCTGACTATTGCGTTTTCCCCTCCCGTTTCCTATCAGTCTGCATCCCTGAACTCTGGAGCGCGTCGTGAACCGATGGGTCTCGCGATTGGTGGTCGTGCTGCTGCTCGTAGCGGTGACAGCGTCGACGGCGGATGCGCAGCGGCGACGCCGGCGCGCGATTGCAACGCAGTCCGGTCCCACGTACGGCGCACATGTCGGCTACAACTTCGACGTCGACGATCTGCTCATCGGGGCGCAGCTGACCTGGCCGTTCACACCCGACCTCGGGTTCTATCCGACGTTCGACTACTACTTCGTGAGCGGCGGATCGCTGTGGGCCCTGAATTTCGACCTGAAGTACCGGCCGCCCACCCGCTACGGCGCGTGGTACGTCGGCGGCGGACTCAACTGGTCGCACGCGAGTGCCGGCGGGGTCAGCGGCAGCGATACCAATCTCAATCTGCTCACCGGACTTGAGGGACGTCGCGGGCGCACGCGGCCCTACGTCGAGGGCAAATTCATCCTCGGCAACAACAGCCAGTTTCAGTTGGTGGGGGGCGTAAGCTGGCACTAGGCTAGAACTCGTACGTCTCCATCTTTCGGAGCGCCATCCGCAGCGGAATGATCGTGGCCGCCGTGCACAGCGCGGCGGCCATGACAAACCAACCCAGCATCTCCGCCGTGATCCCGATCGCCTGACCTTCCCAGGCGGAGCGCACGTACGTGTAGACGGCGCGCGAGAGCGTCCCGAGCACCGCTGCGAGCAACGCGATGGTCGCCATCATGAAGACGAGCCCACCGAAGGACGTCGGAATCTGCGCGGCGTTCTCGGTTTCGAACTGCGGATAGAGCGTCCCGAACGTCAACGCCATCGCGGAGATCGCGAGCGTCAGTCCCGCCATCGTGGCGAGACTCAGAATCATCATGAACGGCGTGACTTCGAGCAGCGCGTTGGTCAGGCCGGTGAGAATCAGGCCGAGGATGAGCAGCGGCAGCGTCCCCACCCAGTACTTGGACCACAGCAGGGCCCGCAGGTCGAGCGGCGATGAGCGGAGCAGCCACATCTGCCTGCCTTCGAGCGAAACGGCCGGGAAGATGAACCGCGCCGCGATCGACGCGAGGACGAAGCCCGCGAGGCCGAGGTTCAGGAACGACACGAGATTGACGTAGAAAAAGCCGACCGGCTCGCCGCGATGCAGCGGCAGCGCCTGCATATTGAAGAGATAGACGACCACGAGCACGGCGAGCAGGATCAGCTGGCTCCACTGTGTCGTGTCGCGGAAGAAGAGCTTGATGTCCTTGAGCACGAACTCGCGTTTCGCGACCGGCAGCCAGCCGAGCATCGATCCCACCGTCCAGCGCCAGAGGCCACCGCGAATGAATCGCTCCGCACCCTCCTGCGCCTTCGTGAACCCCTGCGCGTACAGCGCGCGATGCAGCACGGCGCCGAGCGTGACGAATGCGGCGGCGGTCGTCCAGAGCAGCAGGAGCGGGAGCGGATCCAGCTCGTCCCGCAGGAATCCCATGATCGCCTGCGAGGCCCATTCGCTCGGCAGAAATGGCGACGTGGGCCCGCGGAGCAGGATCACGAAATCGAGCAGGTTGCGGAATCCTTCGGGGCGGGCCAGCTGCTCGGGCCGAATCACGCGGAACAGCAGGATCACGCCGCCGGCGGCGCCGAGGGCGATGATGGACAGCAGATCGCGCGTACGACGCGCGGGGAAGATGTTCACCAGCACCAGCGTCACCGCGCAGCCGAGCACCGCCGGCAGGATCAGCATCGGCACGATGGCGATGAGCGCGTACAGCGCGAACAGCACGCCACCCTTGTAGACGACGCCGTAGGCGGTGAGGATCGGCACCACCATCAGCGCCACCATCCACGACGAGTGCAGCAGCGTTTCGCCCAGCTTGGCGAGATACAGACGCAGCCAGTCGACCGGTGCCGAGACGAGGAGGTCGAGATCCTTCGCGAGGAAGAAGCTCGACAACGCCGTAATCACGTTCGACAGCACCAGGATCGAGATGAAGGAGAGAAGAATGAGCCCCAGCATCTTGCCGGGGATCAGCGGACCCAGCTCCTCGACTGCGCGCAGCGCCTTCAGGATCCTGTACAGGACACCAAAGACGCCCGCCCAGAACCCGGCGCCGACGAGCGCAAGAATGACGAGCTTCCCGGTACCGCCGCTGGCGCGTTCCTCGCGCAGCCGCTGTAACGCTGTGCGCCACTTGGGCTGCAGCACGTGCGCGAGCGACGGCTGCTTCACCGTGCCGCCCCCAGCACCTCGACGAGCTCACGGACTTGTGCGCCACCCGTGAGCTTGAGGAACAGCTCCTCGAGACTCGCGTCTCCCGCCTGATGCTGGCGCCGGACGTCGCTGACCGTCCCGGCAGCCACAATTTTCCCGTGCTGGATGATCGCGATCTGGTCGCACATCGCTTCGGCGACCTCGAGCGTGTGTGTGCTCATCAACACCGTGCCGCCCCGCTCGACAAACTGCCGGAAGATGTCCTTCAGTAGACGAGCCGCTTTTGGATCGAGCCCGACCATCGGCTCGTCGACGACGATACACTCGGGGCGGTGGATCAGCGCGCTCGAGATGATCAACTTCTGTCGCATGCCGTGGCTGTACGCCTCGACCAGCTCGTCCTGCCAGCTCGTCAGCTCGAACACCTCGAGCAGCTCGGCGATGCGCCGGTCGACGCTGACGCCTTCCTGCCCGTACAACCCGGCGACGAACCGCAGAAACTCCGCGCCCGTGAGCTTGTCGTACACGAAGGGGCGGTCCGGGATGAAGCCGAGCCGCATCTTGGCGGACAGCGGCTTGACGTGGACGTCGTCGCCGCCGAGCAGCACGCGGCCCTGCGTGGGCCGCAGGATCCCGGCGATCATCCGCAGCGTCGTCGTCTTGCCGGCGCCATTCGGCCCCAGGCAGCCGAAGAGGACGCCGCGCGGCACGTGCAGGCTGATGTCGTCGACGGCGACGAAGCTGCCGTAGAGCTTGGTCAGGTTCTCCAGGCGGATCATAGCACCTCGAGCTTCAGCCGGCCGACGAGCGGGACGAGCTCGACTTGGCGGGCAAGTCCGCCCGTCGCGATACGGATATGCGCCGCGTCGGCCGGGAATTGGTCGAATGTGGGGTCCACCGCGATCCAGTCGTTGAGGTAAACCTCGGCCCAGGCGTGATAGTAGAACCGGCCATTCAGGTAGATCAGTCCTGCGACGGTGCGCGCCGGCAACCCGGTCGAGCGCGCGAGCGCGACGAAGAGTGTCGCCGCTTCGTTGCAATCGCCGCGGGCAGTCTCCAGCACCTTCTCGGCGCTGGGGACGCTTCCCGCCTGCGGGGTCGCGCGGTGGAGCGTGCGGTGGACCCAGTGGGTCAGTAGCTCCGCGACGCGCGCCGGACTGCGCTCGCGCTCGATAATGCGCCGCGCCTGCGCGGCGATGCGCGGGTCGTGACTTTGAATCAGCGGTTCTGGCGCGAGCCAGCGCGCGAGGGCCGTATCGCGGGAAGGAAGTCGATAGGGTGCGGCGTGCGCTTGCAATGCACCAGTCTGCACGATCTCGAGTGTATCTCTCCCGTTCCGGCGCACGCGCATTCGCGCCCGCTCGGGCGGATCGTTGCGCACGCCGGCAACCAGCGCGGTCAGCGGCACGATTTCCCCGGGGCCGGGGGATGCGCTCGCGCGGGCGACGCGGGCAGTGTCGCGTTTCTTGAAGTTCTCATACACGATCTCGAACGCTGCCCGCTCCATCTCGAATCCCTGATCGCCCGCGGACTTGCTCGTGGCAAGCACGATGCGCCCCTGCGCATCGATCCAGCTGCTCGTCGGGACGCCGTTTGCGTCGTGGTCGATGCGGAATGCGCGCACCGTGTCGAAGTGCTCGGGCACCCACGTCATCGTCGTCGAATCGAGGTCGGCGCTATCGGACACGACCAACGTTGATTCTGCGGCCACGCGGGCGGTGACGTCTCGGCCGGTCAGGAGCAGCGGGTCGAACAGACGGGCGGTATACGAGCGTCCCGAACGCAGCTCGCCGCCGAACGCGAGCCGCAGCGGCAAGAGGGTCGGCAGCGTGACCGGGCCCTGCAGCGGGATCCGCGTCATCTGCGAGTCGCCTTCGGAGACGATCGATATCGACAACACTGTGTCACCGATGACACGGCCGTGCGCCGCGAATTGCCCCATATCACCGTCGAACGTCGCTTCGACGGTCTGCAGGCGCAGCGCGCGGGACAACATGGTCGTGCTGCGCGCGGTGGTGCGATGCAGCGTTCCCAGCGCCGGCACGTCGAGCACGAAGACGTTCTCGACCCGGATCTGATCCGGAAGGGTGTCGATGGTCGTGGAGGAATAGCCGACCTGCTGGCCGCCGACTGCGAGCCGATAGAAGAGCCCGCCGGGCGCGACCGCCATCGCCGCCGCGGCGAGCCGCGCGCCGGTGGGGCGGAACACTTCTCGCTTCACGAGCCACCCGAGCGACAGCACCCAGGCGGCGAGGACGGCGATCACCCAGGTCCGGCGATTCACGCAACCGCTCGCTGCAGCGCGGCCTCGAACACCTGTTGATCTTCCGGGCGCTCGACGATGAACGACACCTGCTCGGGGAACTGGGCGCCCCCGCGATGCGCGTGCAACACCGTCGCCATGATTTCGGCGGAGTCCTCGAGCGTCAGATTACCGGCTCCCGTGCCCAGCGGCGGCGCGCTGAGGTGCGCGAACTCCCACTCCTGCGCCTGATGCAGCGTGGACAGCCAGGCGCGCGCGACGTTGCCGCGGGTGACCGGCTCGGTTTCGCTGCGAATCACGGCATGAATGACGAATTCTGCGGGAAGGTCGCCACCGGCGGCGGTCACGACGGCCGCCCCGACGGCGAGCTCGCGGTTCAGGTGGATGCGGTTCTGGAACTCTTGTCCGCCGAGGATTTCGAGGCGTCGCAGCGCCGCTGCCGTAGGATCGAGACGAGTCGTGGCGGGACGGACGAGGGCATCAGCGGCGAACGACGCGAGATCGTCCACGACTACGCGAATCACCTACCCGTCATTTCCCGGGAGCGGCGGTACATCGCAGTCGCTTCGTCGGGGCGATTCAGCCGGTCGAGCACCTTGCCGATGCCGTACAGCGCCTTCGGGTTCGCGGGCTGCAGCTCGACCGCCCTCTCGTAGGCGGCCAGCGCGCCCGTCAGATCATCCATGTGATTGAGCGCTTCGCCCAGGTAATACCAGGCCGCCGCCCGTCCTGGCTCGACTTCGACCGCGCGCCGCAGCTGGTCGGTGCCCTCGCGCCACATGCCGCGCCGCGCCAGGACGATCCCGAGGTTGAACAGCGCTTCGACGTTGTTCGGGTCGGCACGCAGCACGCGCTGCAAGTCACGCTGCGCGGCGGCATAGCGCACTGTCGCGCCGAGGATCGCGGCGCGGTTGAGCAGCAGCGCCGGGTTGTCGGGCTCGCTCTCGAGCGCGCGGTCCAGCTCCGCCAGCGCACCGTCGCGATCGCCGCGGGCATCGAGAATCAGCGCGAGATTGTTGCGCGCCTTCACGTGCTTGGGATCGCGCGCCAAGAGGTCGCGATACGACGCCGCGGCCCGCTCCGTCTCACCGCGCTCGCTGGCTTCCCTGGCGGCGACGTAGAGCGGGTCGTCCGCCGTGGGAGGGGGGCTGCGCGGTTCGGCCGCCGCGGGCGGAGTCGGTGGAGGTGCCGGCGGAGGTGGAGGTTCTGGGACCTCACCGTCGTCCAGCTTCGCCGTAACGTCCGCGGGTCTCGGAGTCGCTACAGGTTGAGCGACCCGGAGCGGCGGTGGCAGCTCGTCGCGGGCGACGTCATTCGGGCTCGAGATCGCCCCCGTCTGGGTGAGCGATTCCGCTTCCTCGATCAACTCGGCCGCGACCCGTGCGCGCTCCTGCGAGGTCTGCCAGCGGCGCTCGCGCTTGCCCCCGCCCCCGCCCCCGCTACCGCCCCCAGCCCCTGGGGGACCGGGAGGGCCACCGCGGTTCATGTCGGCACCTGAGCGTTTGAGGTCATGGGGGATGCTAACCTAGGAAATGCCGCATGCATAGGCAAGAGAAATGGGGCGAGTTGACCGAAATGCGGTACCCCATCTAACCTCCGAGACTATGCCTGGTGACGCCCTGATCGTTCGCGGAGCACGCGAGCACAATCTCAAGAACATCGACGTCGAGTTGCCCCGGAACGCCCTCGTGGTGATCACGGGGCTGTCTGGCTCGGGCAAGTCGTCGCTCGCATTCGACACGATCTACGCCGAGGGGCAGCGCCGCTACGTCGAATCGCTCTCCGCCTATGCGCGGCAATTCCTCGGGCTCATGGACAAGCCCGACGTCGATGCGATCGAAGGACTCTCTCCGGCGATTTCCATCGAGCAGAAGACCGCGGGTGCCAACCCACGGTCGACGGTCGGCACGATCACCGAGATCTACGATTACCTCCGCCTGCTATGGGCCCGCACCGGCACGCCGCACTGCCCCAACGATGGTACGCCCGTCGAACGGCAGTCGGCGTCACAGATCACCGACCTGGTGCTCGAGTGGCCGGAAGGCACCAAGATCGAAGTGCTCGCTCCCCTCGTGCGCGGTCGCAAAGGGGAGTTCCGCGACGTGCTCGAGGCGATGCGCAAGCAGGGGTTCGTGCGTGCCCGGGTCGATGGCGAGACGTACGATCTGGCGGACGTTCCCAAGCTGAACAAGCGCCAGAACCACGAGATCGCCGTTGTGGTCGATCGGCTGGTCGTGCGTCCTTCGGACCGCGGCCGGCTCGCCGATTCCATAGAGACCGCGCTGAAGGCGGCCGACGGCGTCGTCGAAGTCGTCCGCCAGACCGGCAGTCCACGTTCCCGGATGTTCTCCGAGCGCTACGCGTGTCCCAAATGCGGGTTGTCGCTGCCGGAGCTTGAGCCGCGGCAGTTCTCGTTCAACTCGCCCTACGGTGCCTGTCCCGATTGCTCGGGACTCGGCACGCGCCGCGAGGTGAACGCCGATCTCGTGCTCGGCGATCACAGTCTGTCGATTCTCGAGGGCGTCGTACTGCCGTGGGGCGAACCGAGCGGATATCTCAGGAAGGTGGTGCTGCCGGCGCTCGCCAAGACCTACAAGTTCGACCTCGACACGCCGTGGCGCGATCTGTCGCCTGCCGTGCAGAAGATCCTGCTCAAGGGCGCGCCCGGAAAGACGATCACCTACCAGTACGACAGCGAGCGGTGGCACGGCTCGTATGAATCGGCATGGAAGGGCGTGCTCGATCACGTCGAGAAGCGCTACCGCGAGACGGCGTCGGATGCGGTGCGCGAGCAGCTCGAGCAGTTCATGGTCGAGCAGCCGTGCCCCACATGCGGCGGCCGGCGCCTCAAGCCTGAGAGCCTCTCCGTCATGGTGGCCGGCAAGAGCATCGGGGAGGTCGTGGCGCTGCCCGTGCGCGAGGCGCTCGACTTCTTCTCGAAGATTCCGCTGCGTGGCAACGGCCGCGCAGGATTGGATCCAGAGATCTCGCGGCCCATCCTCAAGGAAGTGACCGACCGGCTGCGCTTTCTCGTGGACGTCGGGCTCGATTATCTCACGCTCGAACGCTCGGCGGTGACCCTCTCGGGTGGAGAGGCGCAACGGATCCGCCTCGCGACGCAGATCGGCAGCCGCCTGGTCGGCGTGCTGTACATCCTCGACGAGCCGTCGATCGGCCTGCATCAGCGCGACAACGCGCGCCTGCTCGCGACGCTGAAGGAGCTGCGCGACCTCGGCAACACGGTGCTGGTCGTGGAGCACGACGAGGAAACGATCCGGGCGGCGGACTATGTCGTAGATCTGGGACCGCGTGCCGGCCGGCATGGCGGCGAGGTCGTAGCCGCCGGCCTACTGGACGAGGTGCTGCGCCATCGTGACTCGCTGACGGCGCGCTATCTGCGCGGCGAGCTCAGGATTCCGATTCCGCCCCGCCGCCGCATCGCCAACGCCGATCGGATGCTCCGCGTGGTGGGCGCGAGGCACCACAACCTCAAGGACCTCACGGTCGAATTCCCGCTGGGGACGTTCGTCGCGGTGACGGGCGTGTCCGGCTCAGGAAAGTCGACGCTCGTTACCGACATTCTGTATCAGTCGCTGGCGCGCCACTTCTATCGGGCCAAGGTCGTGCCAGGCGCGCACGAACGTCTGGAGGGGCTCGACCAGATCGACAAGGTGATCGACATCGATCAGAGTCCGATCGGCCGCACGCCGCGGTCCAACCCCGCGACGTACACGGGGCTGTTCACGCCGATACGGGAGCTGTTCACGTATCTCCCCGAGTCGAAGCTGCGCGGCTACGGACCGGGCCGGTTCTCGTTCAATGTCAAAGGCGGCCGCTGCGAGGCGTGCCAGGGCGACGGGCTCGTGAAGGTCGAGATGCACTTTTTGCCCGACGTTTACGTCCCGTGCGAAGTCTGCAAAGGCCGGCGTTACAACCGGGAAACATTGGAGGTCCGTTATAAAGGAAAGTCGATTGCCGATGTGCTGGACCTGACGGTCGCCGACGCGCTCGACTTTTTCGAGCATCAACCGCGTATCAGGGCGAAACTCGAGTTGCTCAACGACGTAGGTCTGGGATACATCCACCTCGGACAGTCGGCAACGACCCTCTCGGGCGGCGAAGCCCAGCGCGTGAAGCTCGCGACTGAGCTCGCCAAACGGGACACGGGCCGGACCCTGTACATCCTGGACGAACCGACGACCGGATTGCACTTCGAGGACGTACGGTTACTGCTGGAAGTACTGCACCGGCTGGTGGACAAGGGCAACACGGTCGTCGTCATCGAGCACAATCTCGACGTCGTGAAGACCGCCGATTGGGTGATCGACCTGGGCCCCGAGGGCGGGGAGCTGGGTGGTCGCGTGGTGGCGGAAGGGCCGCCCGAGAAGATCGCGCAGTCCAAGGGCTCTCATACGGGGGAATTCCTGCGCAAGGTGTTGCAGGCGGGAGACTAGACCATAGGTTGGACGAGGTAAGGAGGACGCGTGTTGAACGGTCCTGAAATTCCCTTGATGGTCCTGTTTGTGAGCATCGCCGCGGTGTTCATCATGCGCGGCCCGTTCGGTCGCGCCATGGCCGAGCGGATTTCAGGACGCGCGCGGACCGGCACCGAAGACCAGGACGTGCGGGAGCTCAAGGGCGAAGTGGAAGAGCTCCGCACCCAGCTCTCTGAAGTGCAGGAGCGCCTCGATTTTGCGGAACGAATTCTCGCGCGACAGGACGAACGCGCCGGCATGTTGCCCAAACGCGGGGCCGAGTAGTGAATCCTGACGATATCATCGGCCTCGTCGCAGTCATTGGGCTGTTTGGAGGGGGAACACTGTTTCTCCTGGCCATTTCGCCGGTGGGAAAAGCGCTCGCCGCGCGTATCACCGGAAAGAAAGGCGTCGTGGCAGATGATGAGACCACAGAAGAAGTGAAAGAGCTGCGACGCGAAGTCGATGAAATGCGGCACATGACAGAGCAGATGAGTGAGCTCGGCGAGCGCGTGGACTTTCTCGAGCGTCTGGTGGCCAAGAACCGGGAAGCCGAGCGGCTCCCGCCGGTGAGGTAACCGTGCCCGAAGAGGTCGTCTTTCTTTTCGTCTTGACCATCATTGGATCGTCGGTGCTGCTGTTCCCGCTGGTGCGCGCGCTCGCGGAGCGGATCCGGCCGCGAGGCGTCGACGCCGGCGTCCGGGAAGAGCTGCAGATACTGCGCGAGGACCTGCTGGCCGAGATTCAGCAGGCCCGACGGGAAATCGGCGATCTCGGCGAGCGCATCGACTTCACCGAGCGGCTGCTCGCCAAAAAGTCCCAGACATGAACGGCCCCGAAGCCATCGCGGCGTTCATGTTCTTCGGCGGGACATTCTGGGTCTTGCGACCGGTCGCCGCCGCGGTCGCGAAGCGCATCGCGGGTGAACATCGCAAGCCGGGCATGGAGCCCGCCGAGCGGGACGAGATCTTGAATGAGCTGCAGCAGGTGCGGCAGGAAGTCGCGGAGCTGGCGGAGCGCATGGATTTCGCGGAACGGCTGCTGTCGAAGCAGAGCGAGGTCAAACGATGAATCCGGGCATGATCGGCGTGTTCATCCCGATTATCGCCGTGGGCGGTTTCTTCGCCTGGATGATCTCGCTTTCCCCGCTCGGGAGAGCCCTCGCGGAGCGCCTGCGGCACGGCCCGGTGCCCCCCGGGGGAACCGGCGAAGATCAGGCGGAGTTGGTCGAAAGCGTCGCGGAGTTGCGCCGGGAGGTGGCGGAACTGGCGGAGCGAGTAGATTTTACCGAACGGCTGCTCGGACAACAGAAGGCGGGCGAGCAGTTGGCAAAGCCGCGGTCGTGATGTTGCCCGCTGAAACGGGCCGCGGACGAGCGGCGTAGGAGAGCACGTGATTCAAGGAACGCCTCTGCCGCCGACGCCGCCGCCGGGTATCGATCCGAACTTCTTGGTGAGCCAGCTAATTCCGCTGGTCGGAATGATCGGCGGAATGGTACTCGCAGGTGTGGTGTTGTACGCTTTCTTCAAATCGGATTTGGCGAAGGCGATGGCCGAGCGGATTCGCGCCGGCATGCATCGGAAGAAGCGCTGGAAGGGGTTCGGCGGAGAGTGGTCCGACACGCCCACCGATGGTCTCACAGACGCGGACCACGTTGCCGAGCTTGAGCAGCGCGTCACGGATATGCAGGGACAAATTGCCGAGATGGCCGAGCGGCTGGATTTTGCGGAGCGGCTGCTTGCGCAAAAGCGCGAGCGCTCATTGCCAGGAGCCTAGATGGGGATCATCGATCGTCTGTCCACGCTGATCCGGTCGAACATCAACGACCTGATCTCGCGCGCCGAGAACCCGCAAAAGGTCCTCGAGCAGCTCATCGTCGACATGCGCAACCAGCTGGCAAAGGCCAAGCAGCAGGTCGCTGCGGCCATCGCCGATGAGAAGCGCCTCTCCGCGCAGGCCGAGCAGGAGAAGAAGCTCTCCGAAGACTGGGAGAAGCGGGCGGTGCTCGCCGTACAGGAAGGCCGCGACGATCTCGCCAAGCAGGCGCTGCTCCGCTACAACGAACATGTCCAGGGTGCCGTGCAGCTGCAGGAGACGTGGGTCAAGCATCGCGAGGAGACCGACCGGCTCAAGGCGTCGCTGCGCCAGCTCAACGACAAGATCGAGGAGGCGAAGCGCAAGAAGAACATCCTGATCGCGCGCCAGAAACGGGCCGAGGCGCACAAGCGGATTCAGGAAACGATGGGTGCGATCTCCGACAAGAGCGCATTCGAGACGTTCGAGCGGATGGCCGAGCAGATCGAACACGAGGAGCGCAAGCTGATCGCGGCGGCCGAAGTGAACGAGGATCTCTCGGGCGACTCGCTCATCAAGCAGTTTCAGGGCATCGAGGTGAAGGCCAACGCGGACGAGCAGCTGCTCGCGCTCAAGCGCAAGATGGGGCTGCTGCCCGGCGGCACGCAGGAACAGGCTCGGGCTTTGGGCAAGGGCGCGAAGGATGCCGAGCTGCTCGAGGATGACGACGCGGAGCAGAAGAGCTGAACGGTTCCGAGGCTCCTTCCTCTCATAGGTTGTCGAGCGCCACGTTCGTGGCGCTCTTTGTTGCGGCCCTCGTCGTCCTGTTCATTCTCAAAGTCATCGATGTGCTCCTGC
>Ga0193755_1000247_pt1 | contig 15336 bp, 12 predicted proteins | sample H1a2metaG_FD_144921 | JGI IMG/M metagenome (GOLD analysis project Ga0193755, IMG submission 144921) | Soil microbial communities from a riparian zone of the East river system, Colorado, United States - H1a2 | ecosystem: Environmental > Terrestrial > Soil > Riparian zone | place: USA: East River...
AGTCATTTCCGGTAAACGCGTCCAGACTGCCGAAGTCCGCTTCGAAAGGATAGAAAAGCGGGAATGATTCAGTCGTGTTGACGTGGTTGAAATCGCCGCCGAACGAAAATGTGTGTGAGCCCACCGTTTTCGTCACGGTGTCGGCGATCTCGAATCGGCCCTCCGTGTAAAGGTCGGGATTGCCCCGGTTTACTCCCATTGTGAATACGTTGGAAACTTCCAGGTGAGGTTGCGTGCTGACCGTCGGGAAATCGAATCGCCGGTTGGCATACTGCAAGCGCAGCTCATTGACCAGGGAACTCGAGAAAACTGACGTCAGGTTCCCGACTATGGATTGATCGCGCAGACTGTTGTTTTTGAACCCCGACGGCAGATCGAATCCATCGTTCAGCGGGGAGAGATTTGTGGAACGCTGGTCGTTGAAAAAATAACGCACAAACAGCGCCTGCCGGTCGCTGAATGTGTGGTCGATGCGGAACAACATGTTGTCGTAGTCAATGGTACGGTTCACCCGAAGGTTCTCGGCGGGCAGGCCAAAGACGTTCACCTTTGTGTCATTGATCTCAGTCAGGTGTTGCAGAACAGCCGAATTGTAGAAAGGCGATTCGACGTGCCGTTGCCCCTCGTAGTTTCCAAAGAAGAATGTCTTGTCCTTCTGAATCGGCCCGCCCAGAGTCCCGCCAAACTGGTTTTGGCGCAGTTTGTTGAATCCGGCGGCCAGCGCATTTTGCGCGTCCATCGCATCATTACGGAAATATTCGTATACCGAACCGTGCAGCCGGTTGGTTCCGCTCTTGGTAATGATGTTGACGATCCCGCCTACTGCGCGACCAAATTGCGTACTGTAGTCGCTATTGATGACGCGGAACTCCTGCACCGCATCCTGCGAGGGCGTGGTCTTCTGGATGCCAGACGCCGTGGACATATTGTCCGCACCATCAATAGCCACGAAATTGTAATGAATATTCTGCCCGGCGAACGAGAGCTTGGTGACTGGCTCGATGATCACGTCCGTGCTGCCTGATGTGGTATCCCCGATCGTCACTCCCGGAGCCAACAAGGCAAAGTCGATGAACTGGCGTCCATTCACTGGCAGGTTTTGGATCTTTTGTTCATCGATCACCGAGCTGACAGTCGTTCGAGTGGGTTCCGCCAGTTCGCCTACATCCTGTACTTCGACCTGCGCGATCACCTGTCCCGGAGAGAGTGAGAAATCAAGGCTGCCGGCCGCGCCGATATCAAGATGGATTTTCTTGGCGGATTTTTGAAATCCGGGCTTATCCGCCGTCACCGTGTAGTCGCCGGGCGGCAGGATGGCAATCTGGTAGTCGCCCACCGCGTTGGCCGTGGTCGCACGGCTAAGCCCCGTCGCAGCGTTCACAGCGGTCACAGTGGCCTGAGAAATCGCGGCGCCACTGGAGTCGAATACCCGCCCCTGCACGGTCACGGTCACCACCTGGGCAAGTGCCGGCAACGAACTGAGCATTGCCAGCAAAACACAAAGTGTCTGGGTCTTCCCGAATGCAGTGCGTTTCTCTGAGTGTGTAATGCGTTTCGACTCCATGGTCGTCTCCTCCGTCGTCAACTCAGACCGACTTTGCTTCTCAAGCAATTTTTGCCGTTGATACCGCCTCTGCGGGGGATCCTGCGTGCTTGTGGTTGCCCATAATACGAGATAAGCGAGACTCTGAATCCTCGAGATGCAGCGCCAGAACCTTGGCGCACTCCTTCAATTTTCCCGCTGTCAACAATTGGTACAGTTTCCGGTGAACGGGAATCAGAATGCCAGGATGATCATGTCGGCGGTCCACCAGCACCATTCCCATACGTAGTTCCGCAATCGTCTTCTGATAGAAAGATTCCAAACGCTTGTTCGCCAGGAAACGAATCAACAGGCCGTGAAATTGCAGATCATGAGTAACCGCGCTCACCCAGTCTCGTGCCCGGACCGCACTTTCATACTGCAATAGCGCACCACGAATTTCTCGCAGTACCTCGGGAGCTGGGCTCTTCGCCGCGAGAATTGCAGAAATTTCCAGCACACGCCGGACGTGATAGATCTCCTCGACGTCACGGAGGGACAACTGCGCGACCGCGATGCCCCGATGAATCCGCCGCTTCAGCAGGCCCTCTAGTGACAAGATCCGCATGGCTTCACGCATGGTATTGCGCGATACTCCGAGCGAACCCGCCAGCGAAATCTCCTGCAGAGAAGTCCCCGGACGCAGCTCGCCAATGAGGACTTTTTCCCTCAAGATGCCAGCTACTTGGTCGGCAACACTGATGCGCTGAATTTGTGAACGGTCCATCGCAATGCGGGAAGGCGAATCGGGGAGCCATCTTGCTCCCCGATGTTCAATCTGTCAAGTGTTGAACAATTCAACAAGACACGGATCGCAAATTCCAAGTGGACGGCGTCAGCCCTCTGTCTTAAAGTTCCGCAGGTGAGCTCGACCCCTAATCGACGCACGAGAATCTCTGCCGGGAGTTGTCTACACAGACCAACACAGTGCAAAATACAGACGTTGTCATAGTCGCGACAGACGTTCTGGCGTCCCTCCTCCCCTGAAGACATACCTGTCTGCGAACAGTTCATTCCCCCGTGCCTGAAAGGATTCGGCTGCTTGCGGCAGTTCGTCTTCGTTGTTTGGAGTCATGTACCTTTAGGGGGTAAGCAGTCGGTATCGCTGCCGTGTGCGACTAGACCCACTCTGTCGGAGGTGCACTCGTGAAAAATGTGCTTGGCAAGTGGACGGAGGAAACCTACGTCCTGATGCGCTTCATGATGGGATTCATGTTAGCGTGCCATGGGGTTCAGAAACTGTTTGGAGTTCTAGACGGTGATGGGCACGCGCAAGGCTTGTGGCTGGCCGCCGGAATGATCGAAACAATCGGTGGCATGTTGGTCATGATTGGACTGTTCGCCTCTCCAGTCGCCTTCCTGCTCTCTGGAGAAATGGCGGTTGCCTACTTCATGGTTCATGCCCACCTCCGCTTTTGGCCCATTCTTAATGGCGGCGAGATCGTGGTCGCGAACTGCTTTGCATTCCTTTATATCTCGGCAAAAGGGGCGGGCGCGCTAAGCGTGGATGAGTGGCTCAGTCGACGCTAGCTTGGCCGACGTGATCGATTGCCTGTATTGTCGATTGCCTGTATTAACGAAGCGCTGAGCCGTTCGGGTCACGGTCGCCACGCCATCCCAGCAACGGTCCGGCAAGATGTCTCAACTGAAGCGAAAACCGGCTTGGTTGGTGGCGCTGAGAATCGGCCATCGCTGCCTCGATCAGCCGGGCCCGGACGCCGGCATCGAATTCGTCCGCATCATCCACCAGAAGAGCGGCAACCGTCCGCATCGCGTCCTTGAGTTCGTCGGCGCGCCCGGCTTCTCCGGCCAGTCCCACGTTCGGTTGCGTGTCTTCTGGGCCATCTGATAGCAGCGGGGTAACCGAATACAGTGCCTCGATCTCGCGGCGAACCTTTTCGATTGCGATCTGTTTTTCCTTGAGTACTTCCTCGATATCTCGCACATCGCCCTCCGGGGGAGTTTGCAACGGCACAAGTAGTCGACGCATTGAGATTGCGCCGCGCTTCATAACCGCTGATAGGGCTAGTTGTCTGTAATTTGCGAATTGTCACATTTTTTTTGCGTTGTTTCGAGACACGGAAGTGCATCTCGGCTCGCATTGGAACCTCCTGGGTCAGCCTCCCCAACTCGCTCGCCGTTCTCCCCAACTCGCTCGCCGTTTCCCTAACCGATTTGATTGCTTATAGTTACGTCGTCGGAGATTATTCGCCCGAATTCGACGGTCCGTGAACGTACAACGCTTCCGCGCGCGTTGGGCATCTTGAGGAAAGGCTTGGCTTGCCTTGGAGGGTCGAGTTCATTTTCCTGTGAGATGCCTCTTGAGAAAACACACTCGCTCCTAGATCAGAAACAATCCCCAGCCCGCCGCCAAACGCGACTGAGCATTCGAGAGCTTCTTAAACCCCACGCGGCATCCCTCGTTATCGGACTCCTGGCCGTAGCCGGAGAAGCGGCCGCCAACCTGCTCGGCCCTTGGCCTCTGAAACTCGTGCTAGACGATGTGTTGCGCGATCGCGAGAGCCATGCCTCATTCGCGCGCTGGATTCACAGGATTGTAGGCGACGACAAGCTGGCCATGTTGAAGTTCGCATGTCTGGCTGTTCTGCTCATCGCAGTACTGGATGCCGTCGCCAGCTACCTGGAGAAATACCTCACCACCAGCGTCGGTCAGTGGATCGCACACGATTTGCGGCAGAGGGTGTACTCCCACATGCAGAAGCTTTCCCTTGCATTCCATGATCAGGAGCGCACCGGGGACCTGATCACCAGGGTGACCAGTGATATTGATGCCATCCAGAGTTTCATGACGCAGGGGCTGCTGGGAATTTTGATCAATCTCATTACGCTGGTCGGCATGATCGGCGTGATGTTCTACTTGGATTGGCGGTTCACCCTGATTGCCTTTCCATTGCGCCTGCGCTATTTGCGGTGGTGTACAGCTATACACGGCGCATCAAGAAAGCTTCCCGGGCAGTCAGAAAGAAGGAGGGCGAGATCACCTCCGTAGTGGAGGAGGTCCTCTCTTCGATTCGAGTGGTAAAGGCATTCGCGCGGGAAGATTACGAAGTCCGGCGCCTGGAAGAAGAGAGCCTGGAAGGTGTTGAACTTGCGCTTCGCGCGCGAAGCCTGAAGGCTAAGCTCACGCCAATCGTCGATATCATCGTAGCTCTCGGCACGTGTCTGGTTCTATGGTTTGGCGCCAAGCTGGTCTTAAGCGGTAACCTCTCGGCCGGGGCCCTTGTTGTCTTTATCTTGTATCTCGGCAAGATGTACAAACCGATGCAGGAATTATCCAAGATGACCGACACCTACTCGAAGGCCGCAGTTGCTTACGAGCGGGTTCAGGAATTGCTGGGGACGGAAAGAGAAGTCAAGGACATGCGCCGAGCCATCTTGGCGCCCAAGTTCAAAGGCAAGATTGAGTTCGACCACGTCTCGTTCAGCTATCAACCGGACACCCCGATTCTCGAGGACATCAGTTTTACGATCGAACCCGGACATGTTGCCGCCCTGGTCGGTCCCACGGGAGCCGGCAAGACCAGCATTATTGGTTTGATTGCCCGCTTTTACGACCCTTCATCCGGCTCGGTCAAGATCGATAACACCGATATCCGCCGCTTCCGGCAGAAATCCTTACGGCAACAGATCAGCTTTGTGTTACAGGAGACCATGCTCTTCCATGCGCCCGTATGGCAAAACATCGCGTATGGCAAGCCGGAGGCCTCACGTTCGGAAATCGTACGGGCTGCAGAACTTGCGAACGCCAGCGAATTCATCGACAAACTTCCTCAGGGCTACGACACCATCCTTGGCGAACGCGGCATGACCCTGTCTGGCGGCCAGAGACAACGTCTCGCGATCGCTCGCGCAGTCATACGCAATACTCCCATTCTCATTCTGGACGAACCCACCTCCGGCCTTGATGCCGCTTCCGAGAAACTCGTTTTTGACGCACTTGACCGCTTGATGCAGGACAAGACGGCCATCGTGATTGCACATCGCCTGTCGACGATTCGCAGAGCGGATACCATTTTCGTGATTCAGGATGGGCGGATCGTAGAGCGCGGCAAACATTCCGAATTGCTGGAACAGAGCGAGCTTTATGCGAAGCTGTACAACTTGCAGTTCAGCAATGAGGATGGGGTCAAGGTTGTCTAAGCTTTGATCCGTTTCGATGCTACAGCTGTTCAAGCTGCTTGATGCGCGCCTCGACGACCGTGGCGTAGGCTTCGGCTTGATCGTGCGAATAACCGGCTGCGCCGAACGCGTCGCAGATCTGTTGATGAGACAGTTTCGCCAGCAAGTGCCCCATCCATTTGACATCGGCCCGTGGAATATTTCGCCCGATCCAGTGCTGCCGAGCCTGCGAAAAAAAGTGGGGAGCATTGAAAATATACAAATAGGGCAAATGAGTTGGAAAATTAAAGCTCACGCGCTCCGGCGTGACCTTGGTGACAAATTTAGCCTTCCGGTAGGCGCCCAGATTACTCTTGCTCATTGCATTCGTATAACTCTCGCCGTTCCTGCCAAACGATGCGCCCAGGTCGCTCACTTCGTATAGGACGGGCCCGTTTTTCTTACCGTCGGCGTAGATGGCATTGTTTACTTTTCGTAAGTCCCAATTGCTGAGCAATGCCATCATCACGCGCAAGCCGTTGAACTCACGCGTTCCCACAAAGGGATTGTGCTTCCAATCCCAATTCCCGACCTTCTTGCTTTCTGGAGGTCTTTGCACACGCACAGACCGCAATAAGCCTTCGGCCCCCGCTAATTCCTGTCCTCGATTAAGCCGCGTTGGCATCTTCTCCACTTGTACCTTCGGCAGGAAATAGTTCTCGTTCGTGACAAATCCGACGGCCCACATCAAGCGGACGGCTGCGGTTTCTGGACGGGCCTCGAGTCCGAGTTTCGCTTTCCACTTGGTACCGGCTGCGTCGACTACGTCAAACTTGGGATTGGTGCCGCCTTGGTCTTCTTTGACAAAGGTCAGTGGCTCTTTCGGCTGTCCCTGCTTGCCGCCGGGGCCATAAAAGAGGTCGCGTGATCGAATGTCTCCCGGGTCAACCCAGAGAATCCCAGCAGGTTGTGCGGCAACAGCGACCGCCGGGCTAGCCGCCCCTGACGCCCACGACCATGGCAACAGAAGCGCTATCGCCAGAATAACCAGCGCCGGCCTCGATCTCATTCGATAGCTCCCAGACTCGATAAAACCCGTCGATTGAGATGGCCGTCCTCCCCGGACGGTTGTAAAAAGACGGCTGGTGAAAGTTTGCCAGCACCCAAGGCCTTTCCTGCATCCAAACTGAGGCTCTAAGACTTAGGACGGGTTCGAGGTCAAGCCCATTGAAATTGCTCATTCAACCCGGCGATGGCGTTGATCGCCTGGTTAAGGGGATCGGGAAAGCAAAGAAAAGCGTCGAAATTCTGATTTTCCGCTTTGACATCGCTGGCATCGAACGAGCTCTGGTTGAGGCCGCCGAGCGGGGCGTCTTCATCCATGCGCTGATCGCCTTCACGAACCGCGGCGGTGAGGAGCATCTCCGCAAACTGGAAATGCGACTGCTCGAAAAGGGCATGTCGGTAGCGCGCACAGCTGGGGATCTGATTCGCTATCACGGCAAGATGATGGTGGTAGATCGCAAGGAACTCTACCTTCTGTCTTTCAATTTCACCCATCTTGACGTCGATCACAGTCGCAGCTTCGGCCTGATAACTCGAAATTCCAGTCTCTTGCGTGAAGCGGTAAAACTCTTCGAAGCCGACGCGAAACGCCAGCCCTATTCGGCGGGAAACTCAAAATTTGTTGTAAGTCCGATTAATGCCCGAGCTGTCCTTACCTCCTTCCTCAAGGGCGCGAAGAAAGAGCTGCTGATTTATGACCCCGAAATCAGCGATAAGGCCGCCCTGCGGTCGTTAGTGGACCGTAAACAGGCAGGAGTCGATATTCGCATTATAGGAAAGGTCGGTCGAAATCGATTGCCCGCGCGACGTCTTGCCGGGCTCCGCCTCCACACGCGAACCATAATTCGTGATCGGCAACAGGCCTTCGTAGGCAGCCAGAGCCTCCGCCCTCGTGAACTCGATTCGCGCCGCGAAATCGGAATCATCTTCCGGAATCAGGCGATCATCACTAATCTCGCTCGAGTATTCGAGGACGATTGGGCCGCTTCAGAACCTGCCGAGGCAGCAAAAGCTCGCAAGCTGCCGGTCGGGAAAACCGTGCGTAAAATGGCCAAGGTCGTCAGCAAGAACTTGCCCGTAACCCCGATGGTGCGGCAAGTTGTGAAGGCGATTCAGAAGAAAGGCAATCGGACAGTGCGTCCCAAAGACATGGAGCAGGTCGTCAGAACCGCCCTTAAAGAAGCAGTGAAGGACTCCGTAAAGGACGCAGCCAAAGAAGTAATTCAGACCATGGTTGAAGATCCCGAGGCGCAGGAGGTAGACACAGACTAAGTGCGAGTTCCTAGTACAACTGCGAGGCATGCTACCCAGCAACGGCGCCTTCCCGTAGCCATCTTCTGCATGGCTATTTTGGCGGTCGCGATCGGAGTGTCACTCAATGCTGCTGCGAGTGAGGATGATGCGCTGATCGTGAAGGACTTCGAAGCTCGCGTGACAAAATACATCGAACTCCGGAAGAAAGATGCCGGATCGAGTCCGCGACCTACGAATTCTTCCGATAAGCTGGCGAACAGCCAGAACGACCTGGCCGCGAAGGCGAAGGCGCTCCGGCCTAATGCGTCGCGAGGAGACATCTTCACCCCCGAAATCAGCGCCTGCCTGCGTCGCAAAATTTCAAGGGCATTGCACGGCCATGAAGGTGCGAAGATTCGAGCGAGCCTGCGTCATGCCGAGCCGGTTCACGGAATCAATTTGCGCGTCAATGAAACTTATCCCGACGGCGTTCCCTTGCAGTCCACCCCTCCTACCTTGCTCCTGCACCTTCCCACCCTTCCGGACGGAATGGAGTATCGAATCGTTGAACGCACCCTCGTATTACGCGACGTGGCGCCAAATCTCGTCGTGGATTTCGTTCCCGATGCCATACCGCCCATTGAGAAATGACCATGCGCAGATTTGCCCTGTTACTAACCTTATCCTGCGCTGTTCTCAGTTCTGCTTGGCTCACCCTGGCGGCCGCACGACCTCCTGCTCAAGCGATGACGGCCAGCGGACCGGAAAGCGCGCGGCCTGATCCCAAAAACGCTTCCCTCGACGTTCGCTTGCCACTATTGTCGAAGTCAACTCGCTTCGCAGTCATTGGGGACAGTGGAACCGGAGATCGAAGACAGTATCAGGTTGCGGAGAGAATGGAGTTGTATCGGCAAAAAGTTGATTTTGATTTCGTAATCATGCTCGGCGACAACATTTATGGCGGACATAGTCCAGACGATTTCAAGAAAAAATTTGAGATTCCGTACCGCACATTGCTTGACGCTGGCGTGAAGTTTTATGCCTCGCTTGGCAATCACGATGATCCCAACGACGAGCGCCTCTATAAACCATTCAACATGGACGGCCAGCGTTACTACACCTTCAAGAAAGGCGACGTGAGTTTCTTTGCGTTAGATAGCACCTACCTGGATCCGAAACAATTGTCATGGATCGAGGACAACCTGGAAAAATCCAATGCTAAGTGGAAAGTGGCCTACTTCCACCATCCGCTTTACTCCGATGGACGTTCCCATGGGCCCGATCTGGACCTGCGCGGCAGACTAACCCCGTTGTTCCGGCAATACGGAGTCAATGTCGTGTTCTCGGGTCACGAGCACGTTTACGAACGGATCAAGCCCGAGGACTCCATCTACTACTTCATCCTCGGGAATTCCGGCAAACTCATGACTCACGACTTCCGGCCGTCCCAGGCGATGGATAAAGGATTCGACACCGATCAGGGGTTTATGTTGGTGGAAATTGCCGGCGACACCTTGTACTTTCAGACCATTTCACGAACCGGCGAGACCATCGACACGGGCAAGATCGAACACCCACCGAAATCACCTGCATCCGTCCGTTCCGGGATCGAGGCATTAACCCCTCGGTAGCCCGTACGCAAGATCTAGCAGCCTATTACGTGCACCAGCTTAGTCGGCCTTCTTCCATCCGGGTCCGCGCAGGATAGCGCCCGCCTTCACGCCAGTGAGGTGACCATCGTCGTATTCAAGTTGGCCATTGACCAAGACATATTTCACCCCCTGAGAAAGCAGTGATGGATTCTCGTAGGTCGCTTTGTCCTTAATGGTTGCTGGATCGAAAATGGTGACGTCGGCGAAATAGCCTTCTTTCAACAGGCCTCGATCTCGCAGCCGCTCACGCTGTGCGGGCAGAGAGGTGATCTTGCGGATAGCCTGCTCGAGCGGAAGTAAATGCTCGTCGCGTACATAGTGTCCAAGGAAACGCGGCATGCTGCCAAAAGCGCGGGGATGCGAGTGCGGCTCGAACAAGGGACCATCCAGCGAAAGCTCGCTGGCATCGAGCCCGATGCTGGTCCACGGCTGCTTCAAGCCATAACGAAGGTCGTTTTCGTTAGCGATGAAGTAGAGGGCTCCGGTTAGGGCCTTGTCCCCGAGGACCAGGTCGAAGAGGGTATCGAGGGGAGTCTTGTTTTGCTTGGCTGCGATCTGGGAGATGGTCTGGCCATCGTATTTCTTGAGGTCGGGATTCTCAATGCCCGAAACAAGCACTCCGGAAGGACCTCCACTGCCGAGGTAGAGGTTCTCCCAGTCAGGATGCTCGGTCGCCATTTCATGTTTAATGCGGGCCCGGATGGCTGGATCCTTGAGGCGCTCAAGCAATTTTTCGGTGCCGCCTTCCGCAACCCAGGGCGGCAAACTGGATGCGAGTGCCGTTCCCCCTGCGACATAAGGATACATGTCGGCGGAAACGTCCTGGCCGGCATCCCGGGCCCTCTGGATCATCGCAACGATTTTCGGCATCGAGCCCCAGCGCGGTTTGCCGATGACTTTCAAATGAAAAATCTCAACCGGCACATGTGCTTCCCGGCCAATCCGTAGCGCTTCTTCGATAGCGGCGCCCTCAGTTTGACCCTCACTGCGCATGTGGCTGGCGTACAGGCCGCCATAAGGCGAAACAACCTTAGCCAGTTCGATGAGTTCCTCGGTCTTGGCGTAGTGCCCGGGAGGATAAATGAGCGCTGTGGATATGCCGAAAGCTCCTTCTTGCATTGCTTGCGCGACGAGCGCTTTCATTTTTGCGAGTTCTTCGGGTGTGGGCGCTCGGTTCTCGTCCCCCAGGATCGTCTCCCGGATCTGGGCTGCGCCGACGTAGGTTCCGATGTTGAGCGGCGTGCCGGATTTTTCGAGCCGCGCAAAGTATTCCGCCAGCGTGGACCAGTCAACCTTCAGGTGATACTGGTCGAGGCCAGGTTGGAGTTGTGCCCGCGTGCGTTCGTTCTGCGGAGCGGCCGAAGCCCCTTCTCCGGTGATTTCCGTCGTAATTCCCTGCGAAAGCTTGCTCTGGGAGCGATTGTCAATCAGCAACGCCATTTCTGACTGACCCAACATATCGATGAAGCCCGGCGCAACCACCAGCCCTTTCGCATCGATGACACGCTTGGCGTCGGCTCCCGTGAGGTTGCCGATGGCGGCAATGCGGTCGCCGCGAATCGCTACGTCGCCCGAGACCCAGGGATTGCCAGAACCGTCGATGATCCTGCCATTGCGGATGATGATGTCAAAAGGAGCATCGGCAGTGGCAGCCGGTGCTGAAAGCAGATGGCTGTCATAGGCGGCCGCGGCGATTTCACCCAGAGCCTCACCGGCAATTTTTTGCACGGCTTCAGGGTCGTCCATGGGAGCGGAGACCATATTGATGAAACCCGCGAACGCCAGGTGCTCGCCGCCGGTCGTCTCCATATAGCCGGCGAGACCCTTGCCTGTGACCATCAGCTTCTTGTTCAGCGCGTCGTGTACCTCGTAGGTTCCTGTCTTTGCGTAAACGTGGCCAGCCGCAGGCGAATTCACCTGGATTTTAGAAAGCGTTCCGTCCCGGCCGAGAATCGGTAATCCTCTTCGAAAGTCGGCAGAGTCCTTCTGGGAGGACATGAACGTGAGGTATCGCACCATAAAGTCGGGAGTGAAGAAAGCGTTGCCACCCGCGCCGTCACTTTGGGAGGCCGCGGTCAAATCGAGATCTGCTTTCTTCAGAAACTCCCGTTCCAGATCGAATCCGGCCTGATCGATCTCCTTATCCTTGTGGGCGAGCAGAGCTCCAAGCAGGAAAGGTCCCATGGAAGCGTGCAGGTTCTGGCTCAGCTTCAGGGTGATCTTTACGTCTTCTTTCAGCGGCGTTGAAACATGCTCGGCCAGGAGGTTCTCTGGTTTGTAGCTGGATGCAAGCGCCTTGAGATCCGGCGCCTGCCCGCTTGCGACCGCCGCAACATCGATACCTTTCTCTTTGAGCACTTCGGCAAGCACAGTCGCCGTAAATCGGCTGGGTTCCGGCACCGCGTAGGCCATCATTCCTGATCCCTTGCCCACGGGTAGACTGCCGGTCAGGGTAACGCTATGCGTGCCGTCTGCATTAGCCTTCTCGCCGGTGTAGTTAAGGCTGATTTTCGATTCGGCCTTTCCTGTGGTCGCCTGATTGATGATCTGCAGATAGGCTGTCTTGGGAGAAATCCGCAGGCTTACAGGAGCGCCCTCCTTATCTCCTCCGGTTGCGATCACATCGACGACGTTGTCGTTGACGACGATGGGAGAGATGACCACGTTGGTCCCCAATTCCCGCTCACCTTCGGGAAACAGGCTCACGTCGACCAACAACCGGCCTTTGACCCGCCGTACACCCTTGTCCGCGATCTGCTGTGCGAGTTGCCGAATTACGAGCAGTGGATCTCCAAGCCCCTTGCTGTCGGGCCCGCCGTAGGAGTGATCCATATTTTCGTAAGCCAATGTACCGTCGGGTTGAATTCGGCCCGAGAGATTCGGATCACCGCTCGCAACGACTACGATATTTCCGTCAAGCACACCATCTTTTTTGATTGGCCCCGTGCGGTACACCCGGGTGTGAAAGCGGTAGTCCCCTCCTAAGAGTTCGAGCACCGTCCCTTCGGTGAGCAGTTTGGTGGTGGATCCCGGCACCATCAGCTTGTCAGCGTTGAATTGGTAGATGATTTTCGCGCTATCCAATGAGTAGAACTCAACGCCGAAGTTGGAGTGCGTGAATTCAGGACGGCTCATGATTGCTTGTATGCGCTGCGCTAAGCTGATGTTGGTTTGGCAGGAGAGGGTCCTCGGAAACGCATACAGGATGCACAGGACTGCAATCCAACAACGAAGTGTATTCATCATGAGTAATTGCTCCGAGAGCATGGCAAGTTACTGATCGAAAACTGGACTGGTTTACAGGCTCTCAGGCGCTCACCGGAATGCGATGTTTCCAGTTCTTACTCCGCACCGTGAGTCGCTGAATCAATTCTTTTTTTACGGTGTAACCCAACCCGGTAGTTGCAGGAGCAGGGATGGTGCCCTTGGGAGTCACTTTAACCTCGGGCTCGATGACGTCGTCCGCCCAGTAGCGACTGCTTGCCGAGACGTCACCGGGTAGCGTAAAGCCTTCCAAGGTCGACATGGCAATGTTGTGAGCGCGGCCAATGCCCGATTCCAGCATGCCTCCGCACCACACCGGAACGCGCCGCTCGAAACAGACATCGTGCACTCTCCGCGCACTGCTGTGTCCGCCCACGCGGCCTAGCTTGATGTTAATAATTTTGCAGGCGCCCAATTCAATTGCTGCCCTGGCATGGTGTTCGTTGTTGATGCATTCGTCCAGACAAATGGCGGTACCGATTCGAGCCTGCAGGCCGGCGTGCGAATAGATGTCATCCCATGCCAGGGGTTGCTCCATCATCAGCAGGTGGAATTCATCCAGTTTCCGAAGATGGTCGGCTTCCTGCAACCGGTATGCGGAATTGGCGTCTACCGACAGCAGAATATCGGGGAATTGTTTTCGAACGGCGGCAACGAACTCCAGGTCTTTCCCGGGCTTGATCTTGAGCTTGATCCGCTGGTACCCACACTCAAGTTCCTGCTCGACTTGGTTGACCAATGATTGAGGGTTTTCGCGAATTCCCAGAGATACACCACAGTTAATCTCGCGTCTCGTGCCGCCCAGCAATTGCCATAGCGGCAATGCTTTCTGTTGAGCCTCGATGTCCCACAGCGCATTCTCCACTCCCGACTTTGCCATGTAGTGGCCGCGGATCCCTTCCAGTGCGCGAGGTACATCGGTGGCGCTTGCTATTTCTTTCCCTAACAACAGGGGCGCAATGAAGTCAGAAACAATGTGCCAGGCGGTATCGGTGGTCTCGGAATTGTAAGAGGGAGTTTCGATGGCCGTGATCTCGCCCCACCCGCTGACGCCCTCCGCGATCACCTCCACCAGGAGGATGCGGCGGTCCTGAGTGACTCCGAAGCTGGTCTCAAAAGGCGCCTTCAGGCGCATACGGATCTCGCGGAGCGTGATCTGCTCGATGTTCATAACTGCCCTCGCCGAGCCCCTTTTCATGGCCCGCTCAACAATGACTGGCTCCCCTTTTAAAACTGGCGCATTATCCTGTCAAGGGCAAATGCGCCATTTGGTGATTAGTATTGACATAGTGCACCATTCGGTGTAAACCTTCCGAAATTCAACCGGGGGAAGGCGTGCCATCGCGAGCAAAACCAACGTCGGTGGAGGTCCACAGCAACGGAGGCGTTGCGGACCGCAAGCCGTGGATGACGGCGTTGGAACAACGGCTGGCGCAGGCACAAACCGAGTTGAACTCCAGCCGTAGGCGATTGTTGCAGGCAATTCTCGACAACGCTGACGACAACCACTTCCTTTCCTCTCGCTCCCTGGCCAAGCGCTATGCAGTCGACAAGGCGACCATCGTGCGCAGCATCCAGGCGCTGGGTTACAAGCGCTACGCCGAGTTCGCTGCGGACTTGCGGGCGCATTTCATCAGCCGGATTACGCCCTACACCCTGATGAAGTCGGCGGCACGCGAGAAGCGCAGCGTGGTCGGCCACGTCGAGCACAGTCTGGAAATGGATCTCCATAATCTTCAAGCGTTGCGCTCGACCCTCGACGCGAATGACGTTATCCAGATGGCGAAACGGCTCGGACGGGCGCGGCGAATCACCGTTGTGGGCGTGGATTTTGCCGCCGGCCTTGCTTACCTGCTCGCCTATGCACTGGTTTCTCTCGGCTACAACGCCGAGGCTCCGGTCGGCTCGGCCGGCAGTCTCCATCAAAAAATCAGCCTGCTCGGCACCAAGGACCTTTTGATTGCAATCAGCTTTGGCCGATGCCTCCAGGCAACGGTCGACGCGGTGCTGCATGCCCGCCAGAACGGCGTGCCAACTTTTGGAATCACCGACAGCGAGAAGACCCCGATCGCGCGCTTTTGTGATTTCTTCTGGGTAGCTTCCATTGCCAACCCGTCATTTCATGGGTCCTACGTAGCGCCCTTTGCGGCCATGGATGCCCTCTTCGTTGCCTGTGCGCACCTTCAACCCAAGCGCTCGCTGGCGCTGTTGCGCCGGAAAGACCAGGATTCTCGATCCCGCTGGTATTCGCCGGATGACTCCGGTACTGCAACACGGAGGAACGTCAAGGAGGACGGTCATGTTTTGCCTGGACTCGATGAAAAAAGCTCTTAAGTTCTCGATGATTCCCACAGAGAACGTGCGGGTGAGAATGGCGGGCGCGGCCAGTCGCAGTATCTGGGCAGGCTTGATCGTCGCGGT
>Ga0193755_1000249_pt1 | contig 15309 bp, 12 predicted proteins | sample H1a2metaG_FD_144921 | JGI IMG/M metagenome (GOLD analysis project Ga0193755, IMG submission 144921) | Soil microbial communities from a riparian zone of the East river system, Colorado, United States - H1a2 | ecosystem: Environmental > Terrestrial > Soil > Riparian zone | place: USA: East River...
GCACGCCGGCGAGATGGCGGTCGATCGCGTCCGCATCCGCCGCCACGGCGCCGATGACGTCGTACGTGGCCCGTGGCAGGGCATCGCCGGCCACCAGCTCCCGGACGCGAGTGCCCGCTCCTGTATCAAGAAAGATGCCATCAGGGCCGACGAACTTGAGAGCGTTCCATTCGATGGGATTGTGGCTAGCCGTCAGCATGATGCCGCCCACCGCCCGATGATGCTCCACGGCGAGCTGTACCGTGGGTGTTGCAACAAGGCCCACATCGATTACATCGCAGCCGACAGAATTCAGCCCAGCGCTCGCCGCGCTCGCGAACATGGGACCTGACGTCCGGGCATCGCGGCCCAGCACCACGCGGGGTTTACGCGTCCCTCTTCCCCCGTCCCTCGTCCCCGTCCTCGCCCACGTACCAAACGCCGCCGCCCAGCGGGCGACGACTTCGGGAGTCAGGTCCGTACCGACGAGACCTCGCACCCCCGACACACTCACCATCAGGGTGTCGGACATGGCGGTCAATGTAATGAATCAATCAGGCGCGGCGGGCTTCCATGGCACGCGTAGGCAGCCGCAAGGGCTGGAGCTGCGGCGTCGGAATGGGGAGCGACGTCTCTTCGGAGAAGGCCTTGAGGAACGCCCGGACGATCTCGGGATCGAACTGCACGCCCTGCCCTTCCTCCAGCTCCCGCATCGCGTGTTTCACCGGGAGCGACGGGCGATAGGGCCGCACGCTCGTCATCGCGTCAAAGGCGTCAGCGACGCTGACGAGCCGAGCCTCGAACGGGATCTGATCGCCCTTCAAGCTGTCGGGGGAGCCGCTGCCGTCGAGCCGTTCATGATGCGAGCGCACGATCGACAGTGCGCCGGGCGCGTCACGCATCAGCGGCCCCAGAATGCGCGCGCCGATCACCGTGTGCTCCATGATGTGGCGATACTCTTCATCTGAAAGCTTGCCGGCCTTGTGCAACACGCTCTCGCTCACACCGATCTTGCCTACGTCATGCAACTCGGCGCCGAGCGCAATCGTGTCGATCAGGTCGGCATCGAGACCCAGCGCGCGGGCGATCGCGACGGAATAGTTGGCGACGCGCATCGAGTGACCGCGGGTGTACGCGTCCTTCGCTTCGAGTGCGAAGACCAGCGCGTGCACGCCCTCGAGAAACAGCTCTTCGATGCGGCGCGCCTGCGCTTCGACGCGTTCCTCGAGCCCTTGCTGGTAGTTGCGGTTCTCGATGATGAGGCGCCGCTTGTCGAGCGCCTGCGAAACGCGGGCGCGCACCTCGTCCAAATGAAACGGCTTGGCGACGTAGTCGAGCGCCCCCATCTGCAGGCACGCGACCGCACTCTCCACCTCGGCCACGGCCGTCACGACGATGACCGCTGTCTCCGGCCAGTGCGTGATGATCTCGCGGAGCAGCGTGACCCCGTCCATCTCCGGCATGCGCAAATCGGAGATGACGAGCGGAACCGCGCCCTTCTCGAGCTCGCGCAACGCCTCGACGCCCGAGCCCGCTTCGGCGCAGGTGAAGCCTTCGCCTTCGAGCAGGCGCACGAGCACGCGCCGGAGGCGGGGCTCGTCATCGACCACGAGACAGCGCATTCCCGAGAACGGCGGCATGGATCGGCAAGGTACAGGTCGCTTGCCCCATGGGGAAGCGGCCAGTACGTTCCGGCCATGACGCGAGTCGCTGAACAAGACCTCACGCGCCGCTTTGCGACACGCGCTGTGCATGCCGGATACCTAGCCGATCCACTCAGTGGGGCTGTCATGGGCCCCATTTATCAGACTTCCACCTACATCCAGGAAGGGCTCGGGCGCCACAAGGGCTTCGAGTACGCCCGCACGCGCAACCCCACGCGCGAGGCACTCGAGCGCAATGTCGCCGCGCTCGAAGGCGGTCTCCACGGCTTTGCGTTCGGATCGGGACTCGCGGCGCTCGATGCCGTGATGAAGCTGCTGTCGGCCGGTGATCACGTCGTGAGCGGCGAGAACGTGTACGGCGGGTCGCATCGCCAGATGACCCACATCTGGTCACGGCTCGGCTTGACGTTCACGTTCGTCGACGGCGGTGACACGCGGGCCGTCGCCGCCGCCGTCACGCCGAACACGAAGATCGTGTACGCCGAGACGCCGACGAATCCGATGATGCGACTGTGCGACCTCGCGGCGACGGGCGAGATCGCACGCAAGGCCAAGGCGCTGTTCGTGGTGGACAACACTTTCGCCACACCCTTCTTCCAGCAGCCCCTGCAGTTCGGCGCCGACATCGTCTTGCACTCGACGACCAAGTATTTGAATGGCCATTCCGACATGGTCGGCGGCATGCTCGTGACCACGCGCGACGACATCGCGGAGCGCATTGGCTTCATCCAGAACTCCTCGGGCGCGGTGCCGGGGCCATTCGACTGCTGGCTCGCGCTGCGCGGTACCAAGACGCTGGCGCTGCGGATGCGCCAGCACGACGCGAACGGCCGGCGCGTTGCGGACCGGCTGGAGAAGCACCCTCGCGTCGAGCGCGTGTACTATCCGGGGCTGAAGTCGCACCCGCAGCATGAGCTCGCGGCGCATCAGATGAAGGGGTTCGGCGGGATGCTCAGCATCGAGCTGGGCGACACGGCGTTCGCCCGCCGGTTCGTGGAGCGCACGAAAATCTTCGCGCTGGCGGAATCACTGGGTGGGGTCGAGAGCCTGATCGGGCACCCGGCATCGATGACGCATGCCAGCGTGCCGGCCGAGATGCGGCGCCGCATGGGTCTCACCGACAGCCTGGTCCGTCTCTCGGTGGGCATCGAGGATGTCGAAGACTTGATTGGGGATCTGGATCAGGCGCTCGCCGACGATTGAGTGCGTCGAAACACGGGGTTTGCCACGCCGTACGGGTGGGAATCCCATTAGGAGATGAGCATGACTCAGCCAACGAATAACCTTCCAGCGGCGCGTCCGCGGAAGGTCTTGACGCAAATCGCTTCCGTGTCGTGGGAGCATCCAGCCGATCGCGCCGCGCTGCAGTCGCTGCGCAGCGTTCCCGGCTTCGACATGGTGGTGAAGAAGATCTACGGGTTCATCGGCGAGCGCGGCATACGCCTGCTGTTCCAGGCAGACGCCGTGCGCGTGGGGCCCAAGCAGTTCCCGCGTCTCAACGAGCTGTATACCGACGTCTTAACCACGCTGGACTGGGACCCGCGGCCCGAGCTGTTCGTGTCCCAGACGCCGTTCGTCAACGCCGGCGCCTACGGGATGGACAAGCCGTTCATCGTCATCAATTCAGGCGCGCTCAAGCTGCTCGATGACGACGAGATGCGGACGCTCCTGGGCCACGAGCTGGGCCACGTGATGAGCGGCCATGCGCTCTATGTCACGATCCTGATCCTGATCCTCAATTTCAGCTTTTCCACCCTGCCGTTTCTCGCCGGCATCGCTTTGCTGCCGATCCGGATCGCGCTGCTCGAATGGTTCCGGAAGAGCGAGCTGTCGTCCGACCGCGCGGGACTCCTGGCCGCCCAGGATGCGAATGCGGCCATGCGCATGTATCTCAAGATGGCCGGCGGCGGCGACATGAAGCAGATGGATCTCAACGCGTTCCTCGAGCAGGCCAAGGAATACGAGGAATCGGGGGGGCCGCTCGACCGGATCTTCCAGATTCTCAACACGCTGGAGCGCACGCATCCGTTCAACACGCTGCGCGCCGCGGAGCTGCAGCGCTGGATCGAGGCTGGCCACTACGAGCGCATTTTGAACGGCGAATACACGCGCCGCGGCCCCGACGCCGAGAACCGGCCGATCGACAAGGACATCGACGAGGCCCGCGATCACTATATGAAGGAAGCCAAGGCCGTCGTGAACGACGTGGTCGACTCCGCCAAGCGAGCCGCCCAGGCGTTTTCGGACGCATTCAAGAAGAGGTGAGAGTACTGGTCGTCGGAGGCGGCGGCCGCGAACATGCCCTCTGCTGGGCACTGCATCGCGACGCCGCCTCTGCTTTTGCCGACGACCTGACGCTGTTCGCGGCACCAGGCAATCCCGGAACCGCCACGCTCGCCACAAACCTCCCGATCCCCACCGCCGCAATCGACCATCTCGTTGCCGCAACACTGCGGCACGAGATCGACGTCACGATCATCGGTCCCGAAGCCCCGCTCGCCGCGGGGCTCGCCGATCGCCTGCGCGATGCCGGACGCGCGGTGTTCGGACCGTCGGCGGCCGCGGCGCAGCTCGAGTCATCCAAAGCGTACGCCAAGGAAATCATGCGTCGCGCCGGTGTCCCGACGGCCGCGAGCGCCACGTTCGTGGGAATGGGCCCGGCGCTCGAGTACATCGGTGACCAGGCAGAGCCGCTTGTCGTGAAGGCGTCGGGGCTCGCGGCCGGCAAGGGCGCCGTTGTCTGCAAGACCCGCGAAGATGCGGCGCGCGTTGCGCGAGAAATGCTGGAGGGCTCGCTTGGCGACGCAGGGAAAGAAATCGTCATCGAGGAGTTCCTCGACGGCGAAGAGCTGTCGGTCTTGGCACTGACGGACGGCGAGCGCGTCCTGATCCTGCCGCCCGCGCAGGATCACAAACGACTGGGCGAAGGTGACACGGGACCGAACACCGGCGGCATGGGAGCGTATTGCCCCGTCGGCATCGCCACGGAGCCGCTGTTCGCGCGAGTCCGCGCGGAAGTCTTCGAGCCGGTGCTGCGCGAGGTAGCGGCGCAGGGGACGCCATACGAGGGAGTACTGTACGCCGGATTGATGATTCGGCCCGACGGCACGCCGGCGGTGCTCGAATTCAACGCGCGCTTCGGGGATCCGGAGACACAGGTGTTGCTGCCCGCACTCTTGCCCGGGTTCAGCGAGCATCTCGCGGCCATCGCGCAGCGGCGCTGGAATCCTGTCGCGACGCAGCAGGTGCTGGCGGTGGAGCGAGCCGCGGTCACCACCGTCCTGGCCGCGCGCGGGTATCCCGACAGTCCCGAAAAGGGAGTCGCGATCCAGCTTCCGGATGCGGCGGACCTGGGTGACGACGTGATCGTCTTTCACGCCGGTACCTACCGCGACAACGAAGGCAGACTGCGGACCTCGGGCGGGCGCGTGCTGAGTGTGACCGGCCTCGGCGACACCGTGGCGCTTGCGGCGCAGGCGAGCCGCCGCGGGGCCGAGCGGATCGCGTTCGAGGGCAAGACCTGGCGGCGCGACATCGCCTGGCGCGAGATCCGGCGTGCCGGAGCTGCCTGAAGTCGAGACGATCGTTCGCGAAATCGCCCCTCGCCTCGAGGGGAGCCGCATCGCCCGTGTGGAGCTGAGGAAAGCCGATGTGCTGCGCGAAGTCTCCAAGCCGCGTTTGATCAGAGCGCTGCGCGGCAACACCATCGAGCAGGTCTCCCGCCGCGCCAAGCACGCCGTGTTCCGGCTGTCATCCGGCCACCGCATGATCATCCAGCCGCGCATGACCGGATCGATCATCGTCTACGATCGGCGGCTGACCCGGGATGAGTTGAAATACGCCGTCTTGATCTGCACGCTCAGCGACGGGCGCAAGTTCGTGTACCGCGATGTGCGGCGACTCGGCACGATCTGGTTACTCGACGAGACAGGCTGGATCGCCTACAGCGGACGGATCGGTCCGGAGCCGCTGGAAGAGACGTTCACGCCGTTCGTGTTCGCCGACCGGCTCACGGGAACGCGCACCGCGGTGAAAAAGGCGATCATGGATCAGCGGCGGCTCGCGGGCGTCGGGAATATCTACGCCAACGAGGCGCTGTTCGACGCACGCCTCGATCCAGCGCGCCCCACCAACACGATGGCGCTCGAGGAATTCGCCCGGCTCCATGCGGCGATCGTGGACGTGCTGCAGCGGGCGCTGGCTTCGTCAGGCACGACGTTGCGCGATTATCGGACCGGCACCGGGGAGCGCGGCCGCTTTCAGTTCAAGCTGCGGGTCTACGGCCGTGGCGGCGAGAAGTGTCTCAATTGCGGCAGAAAGCTGGTGATGACGCACGAGATCGACCGGCGGCAGACGGTGTTTTGTCGGAGATGCCAGACGTAGGTTCGACGGTTGCAAGGGACCTGGGTAGGGGCGCAGCATGCTGCGCCCCTACAAAACCGGCCAACCGTCCAACTTTCCAACATCAGTCAACAAACGCCCACAGCAGCTCCCGGCTCTTGCGGTCGAGCCGCTCCGGCTTGCCCAGGTGATACAAGTCTCCCGCCAGGTCGCGGATCAACAGGCCACCGTGCGGCAGCGTGCGCGGCCAATCATCGAGCCTCGTCTGGAACGTGCGCGGGCCCTGCCGCGTCTCCACCCGCCAGCGGCGGATCTCGACTTCTTCTTCGATCTCCAGCACATGCGTCACCTCGAACACGAACCCGGCGACTGCGAGCGCCGTCTCGAGTGCCGCACGCGAGCGTGCATCGAGCTCCGCCGGATCCTTGACCAGCGCGAACTCTTCCTCGTCCGTATCCCGCAGCGACAAATGCCGCAGCGGCTCCGACCATGGGAAGCAGCGCCGTACCGAGACGGCTTTCTCCTGCTCCCCCTTGATCGCCCACAGGGACCCGTCGGACCGCCATTCCAGCGCGAGTCCGCGGGTCGCCTGTTTCGCCAAAGTCAGCGTCATTGCACCCCCTGTCATTGCAGCTGCACCTGCAGCTGGTACAAGTGCCGATACTTTCCCGCCGTCGTGGCCAGCAGCTCGGCATGCGTGCCGTGCTCGACCAGGCGTCCATCTTCGATCACGAACAGCCGCGACGCTTTGCGCAGCGTCGACAAGCGGTGCGCGATCGCGAACACAGTTCGCCCCGCCACGAGCCGCTCGAGCGCCTGCTGGATCTCGCGCTCGGTCTCCGTGTCCACACTGCTCGTCGCCTCGTCCAGAATGAGGATGCGAGGATCGTGCAGGATCGCCCGCGCGATCGAAACGCGCTGGCGCTCGCCGCCCGACAACGTGTGTCCGCGCTCCCCCACCACCGTGTCGTAACCGTGCTGCAGCTTGGTGATGAAGTCGTGCGCATTCGCCGCCTGCGCCGCGGCGACCACCCGATCGAGCGGCGCTTCCGGCAGCCCGTACCGGATGTTCTCCAGTACCGTCCCGTGAAACAGGTACGGATCCTGGAGCACCATGCCGATCTGCCGGCGGAAATGCCCCGTATCGAGGCGCCGGATGTCGACGCCGTCGATCCGGATCGTGCCCCCGCTCACGTCGTAAAAGCGCGCGATCAGGTTCACGATTGTCGTCTTCCCGCCACCTGACGGGCCGACCAGCCCGATCAGCTCGCCCGGGGCGACGTCGAAGCTCACGCCACGCAGCACCTGCCGGACGCCGTCGTAGCCGAACGTCACGTGGTCGAACGTCACCCGCCCATGTACCGGCTCGAGCCGCACCGGCTCCGCCACGTCGCGGATCTCCGGCTCGGTGTCGAGCACTTCGAACACCCGGTGCGCCGACGTCGTGGCGCGGTTGATCGTGCGCGCCATCTGGCCGATCACGTCGATCGGCGCGAGGAACATCGTCGTGTAAAGCAGGAACGAGACGAACGTTCCCACCGGCAGCTCGGCCCCGTGGCCGAGCAGCCGCGGCACAGCGAACACCCACACGGCCACCGTCATCGAGTGAACGCCGAGCATCAGCAGCGGCCAGAACCTCGTCCACGACGCGTGAATGCGGTTGAATTCCGCCGTCACGTCCTCGTTGTGCTCACCAAAGCGGCCGATTTCCCGCTGCTCCTGGTTGAACGCCTTGACCACCCGAATGCCGGGGATCGTATCCGACAAGACGTCCGTCACACGCGACCACTTCCGCCAGGCCCGGATGAACAGCCTCGTGATGTCCTCGCTATGCCGGTAGATCAGCCAGCAGAACACCGGCACCGGCAGGGTCATCACCAAGCCCAGACGCCAGTCGAGCGTGAGCAACACCGTCCCCAGCCCGACGAGCATCACGAGCGACAACGACACGTCGACGACGCCGAACGCCAGGAAATCCCACAACCGATCGGTATCGGCGGACACGCGCGTGATCAGGCCGCCCGTCCGCTTGCGCGAGAAGAACGCCAGCGACAGCCGCTGGATGTGCTCGTACAGCTCGGCGCGGAGATCGCGGGCCACCCACTCGCCCAGTATCGACATCAGCACATCCCGAACATGCACGGCCGTCTGGCGGATCAGATACACGACCGCCATGGCGGCCACCGCGAGCCAGGCGATCGCGCCCGCGCGCGCCAGGGACAGCGTTCCCGACTGCGCGGGGCGTACCACGCGGTCGATCAAATAGCCCGCGAGATACGGCGGTACCAGGCTGAGCAGCGTGATCACAGTGGCGGCCGCCATGCCGACCGTCAGCTGCCGGCGATACGGCTGGAGATATCCGAGCAGCCGCCGGATCACGGCCGTTTGCCGGCCCGAGACGATTGCCTGCGCATCGCGGATGGGCCGCGCCACGCTGTCCGCGTACAGGCGGTCGGCGTCGGCGCCCACCAGCTCTCGCTCGTGCCCCTGCAGCTGCTCTTCGAGCACGAAGCGGAGGTTCTCGAACGCCCGGCGCTGTCGATGCGTGTAGCGCAGCAACGCGAGTGCCGGCTCGCCCGGCGCGCCGAGGATCGTCAGGGTGTTCGCCGACAACCCGGGCGCTTCGCGGACTGCCTCGATGCGCGACCGCTCGATGCTGTGCACGTCCCAGCCCTCGCTATCGCGTTTCGCGACCGCGATGTGCTTGGGGCCGAGTGCCAACCACGATTCCGTGAGCCGGAGGCTCTGATCGAGATCAGCGAGCGCGTACAGCTGGACGGGCGCGCCCTCCCAGGCGCGCTCGATCTGCCGGCGCAGCTCCGCAGGGAGCCGCGTCGGCTGGCCGGTATAGCGCTCGATGATGTGGTCGTCGAGTTGGTGCAGCGTGCTCATGTCCGTGATCCTCGAGTCGGGTGTAACAGAACGGCCTCCCAGGTCCCATGAAGCACCCGGAAGGCCGGATCACGGCACAGATACGATCCGATCGACTTCTAGGGTGCTCCTCCACCTCCACCGGCGCCGGCGATGCCGGACGCAATCCGCCCGCGCGCATCGACAATCGGCGCGAACCGGCACAGAGTGCCCGGCCCCGCCCAGAGGCGACGCAGCATCGGCGTAACGGTGGATTGACGAATCATTTCAGTCCGAAACCCTTTCGCAGGTGATTCGATGGGCTGCGACGAGCAAACTAAGGTGACGTACGTGGCCGGTCAACCCGAGGATTCACGACTTACATTTCTCGAATGCGCCGTCGCACCGTCGTCGCGCTGATCACCGTCACGATTCTCGCCGGTTGTGGCGGCCCGCTGCCTACCGGCAATGCCGCGACCGGCACTCCCGCCGCGATCGCGCAGGTGCGGCTGTTCGATGAAGAGCGCGGCACCGACCTGACCGTCCATACCGGCCTTCCTGACGATCAATCGGTACGGCTCGAGGTCCGCCTCTATGCACCGGACGGGCACCGGCTCACGGACATCGTCGGGGGCGTCGCGATGACGCTGCAGTTCGCTCCCGAATCCCTCGCGACCGCGGTCCCCGTGCCAGGACGGCCACTGCAGACTGTGATCACCCCGACCGCGCCCGTGGGGACGAGTGGCAGCCAGACCGTCACCTTGTCCTTCCCAGGCACCGGCACATCGAAAGCATTCGGACCCTTCCATGTCCAGGTTCAATCGGGCAGCGGGGGTCAACGGGAGTTCCGGTTGTTCGACGCCTTCAACTCGGACTTCAGCGAGCACGTCCCACTCCTGTCGGGCGACACGACGCGCCTGGAGGTCCGGCTGTACGACGCTAGCGGTGTGCGGCGGACGTCGATTCCCGGCGGCGCCGAGATCACGTTTCATTTCAACCCCGATTCACTCGCCGCCGCCGCACCGATTCCCGGCCTGCCATTCTGGAAAGCGGTGACGCCCACGGCGGCCGTGGGCACAGAAGGCTCGCTCCTCGTCTCGATTCTCTTTCTTGCCGACAGCACGACCAAGACCTACGGTCCGATCCAAGTTCTGGTGCACTGAGCTCGCCCTGGCGTTGACGGCGACGCCGGCGCTGGCCCAGCACGAAGGCCACATGGGCCCGATGCCGGGTATCGCGTATCCGCCTTGGGGCTCGGGAACCTCGTGGCTGCCGGCCGTGGCCCCGATGAGCGGCTTCCATTTCCAAGCGTCCGACTGGCAGGTCATGGTGCACGGCAGCGTCTTTGGGCAATTCGTTCAGGAATTCGGCCCGCGCGGCAACTATCAACTCGGGAGCGTCAACTGGATGATGGGGGACGCGTCCCGACCGCTCGCGGGAGGAGAATTTCACGCCCGGCTGATGGCGAGCGCCGAGTACTTCACGGTGACGCGCGCCGGGTATCCGCAGCTGCTGCAGGTCGCGCAGCCATACCGTGGCGGTACGCTGACTGATCGCATGCATCCGCACGAGCTATTCAGCGAAGTCGCCGTCACGTACGACCGCTCGATAGCCAACACGTGGCGTTGGTCCGTATACCTCGCGCCTGTCGGTGAGCCGGCGCTGGGACCAGTCGCCTACGTACACCGTCCGTCCGCCACCCACGACCCGACCGCCCCGCTCGGCCATCACAGCCAGGATGTCACACACGAGAGCTTCGGGGTCGCGACGCTGGGCGTCTTCACGTCCAAGGTCCATCTCGAGGCGTCGGTTTTTAACGGGGCGCATCCGAACGAGGTGCGGACGAACTTCGACTACAACTCGTTCTCTGCTCGTGTGACGGTGAATCCCAACGATCACTGGAGTGTCGCGGGATCGGCAGCCTACATCGACCCACGCGAACACGAGCCGCTGCACCGTCTGGAGCTCTCGGCGCTGTATGTGGGGGGAGCCTGGTCGACGTCCTTCGTCTGGGGCGCCAACGTCCCAACCGATACGCGGCGCGTCCTGAATACGGCGCTGGTGGAGGCGAACCTCGACCTCGACCCCCGTAACGCAGTCTTCGGCCGCGCGGAGTACGTCACCCGGACCGCGGATGAGCTCTCCCTGGTCGGCTCAGTGAGCGAGAACGTCCCGGTGGGATCGCTGGTGTTGGGTTATGCGCGACGTGTAGGGGAGTTTCGCGGCGTGGGCGCCTGGCTCGGCGGACGCGGAGATCTGGACTTCGTGCCCGAACAGTTGCGGCTGTTTTACGGCAGCCGCACGCCTGTGGGGTTCAACGTCTATCTGCAGCTCCGCCCCGGTCCGATGATGGAGCCTATGAGCCGCTGAGCCGCCGCGCGACGTCCCGGTTCCACGCCCCCTGTTGGTCCGCCAGGAGCCCATGGTCCGTCTCGGCATCGTAACGGCGCTGCTCGGCTTTCTCCTCCTGGGCAAGTCGCTGCGCCAGGGCGCTCAGTTCCGCATCGGTCTTGGCGCAGGGGCGGGCCAGATCCCCAAACGCCCGCTGCATGCGGCGGGCATAGACCTCCGCCAGATCGAAATGCGTCTGTTCGTGGCCCAGGACCGTCCGCCGTTGCGTGCTGTCGTTCAGTACGATCGCCTTGACCCAGGACTGGCGGGGCCGGAATCCGGCGATCACTCGAAACTCGAACACATCACCTCGGCATTTCCAGCCTGAGTACAGCGTGTACGAGATCTTGGCGCCCTCCGCGCCCACTGAGGGCGGGGACCCCTGGAAGTCGTCCCAGGCGAGCCCCCGCCGTGCGGACCACGCGAACGCCTGGTCTGCCGCCAGATCGCCGCGCAGCATGTCGTCCAGCGCACTCGGCGCCGCAGCGGACGGCGACCCACGCCTGGAAGGACTTGGGGCCGGGCCCCGAGCAGGAGAAGGGACGGCATGGCTGGCGCACCCAAGAGCCGCGGCGAGCAAGACCGCAACGGCCAGTCTCACTGAAGGGCCACAATCCGTCCCCGCGGCGGAATCCCCGCCTCGAGCTCCAGAATCCCGACACTCGGCGGAATTCCAAAGCGCGGCGCCCCCGCCCCACCCGGATTCATGACCGTCACCGTCTTATCGACGAGCTCGAGCAGCGGCCGGTGGCTATGCCCAAAGATTATGATCTCGGCGTTAGGAAACGCCTCGTGCAGTTTGGTGGGGTTGGGACTGCCGAACTGATCGCCGTGCGTCACGACAATGATGAAACCATCCAGCTCGATTTCCGCGACCTGGGGCAGCTGGGCCCGCAGGTCGAAGCCATCGCTGTTGCCGTAGACCGCCGTCACCGGCGCGAGGGAGCGCAACTCGACGAGCAAGTCGCTCCGCCCCACGTCGCCGCCGTGGAGGATGTGATCGACTTCCTTGAAGATCTCGAATACCTGCGGCCGCAGCATGCCGTGCGTATCCGAGATAACGCCGAGTCTCACGGCGCTTGCGACGCCGTCACGTAGAAGTTCTCGTCGACGCTCAGCTCGACCGCCCGCGGCGAAGCCTCCAGCGTCTGCCACGCCTCTGTCGGACGCAGCACACGAGTCCCGATGCCGGGGATGTTCACCCGCAGCGGCATGTCGAACCCGGGGACGACGTTCGCCCAGTGATACGACAGCGTGCTCCCCTGCACCCGGTATTCGAACACGGGGATTTTCGTCGTGCTGAGGTACTGCCCGAACACTTTGCTGAGATCGATTCCCGCTTCTCGGCTGATGTAATCCTGCACCTGTTTGCCGGTGACGGTCTGATGGTAGAACGTCTTGTTGAGCCCGCGCAGAATGTCGCGCCACTTCGCGTCGTCATCGATGATCGCGCGGATCGTGTGCAGCATGTTCCCGCCTTTGGGATACATGTCGCCCGAGCCCTGTGCGTTCACGCCAAACGCGGGCACCACGGGGCGGTCGTTCCGGACGCCGCGCCGCGCACCGATCATGTATGCCGCGCCCGCGCTCTTCCCCAGGCGGCACTCGGTGTAGATCCCCTCGGCATAGTTCGCGAAACTCTCGTGCACCCACATGTCGGCGTGATCCTGGGCCGAGATGTTGTTTCCCCACCACTCGTGGGCGCTTTCGTGGACGATGATGAAGTCCCACTGCAGGCCAAGTCCGGTGCCCGACAAGTCGCGCCCCAGGTAGCCGTTGAGGAAGTGATTGCCGTAGGCGACGCCGCTCTGGTGCTCCATGCCGAGGTGCGGCGTCTCGATCAGCTTGTAGCCGTCGGCGTACCAGGGGTACGGCCCGAACCAGTGCTCGAAGCAGCGCAGCATCGGGATCACCTGCTGGAACTGCCGGCGCGCAGTGTCGGCGTGATACGCGAGCGGCCAGAAGTCGAGGGTGAGTTTTCCGGCCTCACCGTCGAGTGTGTCGCCGAAATGCGTGTACTGCCCCGCATTGATCGAGACGTTGTAGGTATTGATCGGGCTCGTGACGAACCACTCGTACGTCGTGGTGCCATCGCGGTTCTTCGTGGTCCCGCGCAGGCGGCCGTTCGAGACGTCGATCATGGGATCGGGCACGGTGATCGCGATGCGCTGGCTGTCGGGCTCGTCGGCCAGGTAGTCCTTGGTCGGCCACCAGACGCTCGCGCCGAGGCCCTCGTTGGCGGTCGCGATCCAGCGGTTGCCGAGGCTGTCGGTGGGGAACGTGAACCCGCCGTCCCAGGGCAGCCGCCGCCCGACGCGCGGCTTACCGTGATACCACACCGTGATCGTCCGGGTCGTGCCCGCGCGTTGCTGCGAGGTCAGCGTTACGAAGAACGCGTTGCCGTCACGCCGAGAGGTGAGCTTGCGGCGGTCCTGCACGATGCTGTCCACGACGAGTGGCTGCTGGAGATCGATCTGCATCTCGCGTGCGGGCTGCAGCACGCGATACGTGATGCCATTCCAGCCCGTGATGCTGGAGTCCTGCGGGTTCACGCGGGTGTGCAGGTCGTAGAACTGCACGTCCCACCAGGCGCGCGCGGGCCCGTTCGAGCCGCGCAGCGTGTCGGCGTGGGTGAAGTGAGTGGTGTCCTGAGCGCTCGCGCCCACGACGAGCCCGAGCGCCAGACCAGCAAGAGTCAAGATCGATCGCATGATTACTCCCAAAGTGGTTCTTGCGTCAACGTGGAAACATGCCGGTGATGCGTCCCTCGCGCGTATAGAGCACGCTGAGGGTCATGTCCATCGTGCCGTGGTGCAGCCGGTAATAACACTCGAGCGCCGCCGTACCGCCGAACCGATCGATGTGCGAGCGAGCCACGTTGTCGCATGTGATAAACTCGACGGCCAGCGGAAGCTCGTCCGCCAGGAAGCCCCGAATCTGCGGGTACATGAGACGACGCCAGGCGGGCGTCGCGGGCGCGGCCGTGCTGTCCCCGTTGAGCAGCGCCGCCAGCTGGCGCGTCCGCTCGGGCGTCGGGTCCCGCTCGGCGTGTAACGATGCGATCGTCGGCAGCGTCGAATCGGCCAGCGCCAGCAACGTCGCGCTGAAGTCCCAGGGGTCGCCCTGGCTGATTCGTCACTACGACCACCGCGATGCCACGCGCCGGCAGCGTCAGGAGGTTGGCCGAGTAGCCCGCGGCATACGTGCCCGCATGGCGCAACACCGGATCGCCCCGGTAGTCGTCGAGGATCACGCCAAACCCGTACGGAAACGCCGATCCATCGCGGAGGCGGGCAGGCTCGAGCATCAGCGCGTGCAGCGCCGGGCTGATCAAGCGCGACGAATCGAGCTCCACACTCCAGAGCGCGATGTCGTGCGCGGTGGACACGATGCCCATGTCGCCGCGCTGGCTGTAGGAGCGGCTGCTGTAGTAGCCCTGTCGGAGGCGGCCGTCGCGCTCGATCGTGTAACCCCGCGCCAACGCCGGAATGATTTCCGTGGGGTCAAAGAACCGCGTCGCGTGCATACCGAGCGGTTCGAACACATGCTCGCGCATCCAGATTGGGAACGGCGTGCCGCCGACCCGCTGCACGATGATGCTCAGCAGCAGGTAGCCCGTGTTCGAATACGCCCAGCCCTCGCCTGGTGGGAAGTTGAGTGGCGCTGCGGCAAGCCGCGCGACCAGCGCCGAGTCCGTCACATCGATCTTCTTGTCGATTTCAATCTGGGGATACACCTGGTCATCGTGCCCACTGTCGCGAATCCCGGAGGTGTGGGTGAGCAGGTGGCGCACCGTGATGCCGCGCCAGGCCCAGCCTGACTCGGGAAGCCACCGCGAGATCGAATCATCGAGCGCGAGCTCGCCCTGCGAGACCAGCACCAGCACGCCGAGGGCCGTGATCTGCTTGGTGATCGAGCCGATGCCAAACCGCATCTCCGGCGTGGCCCGCACACAGGTCGCCAGGTCGGCCCATCCGTACGCCCGCTCGGTGACGGTGCGCCCACCACGGACAATCGCGATCGATGCGGCCGGCGTCCGCGAGTGGCGCATCCAGGCGAGCACCGCAGCGTCAATGGTGTCGGG